>Ga0179591_1183913_pt1 | contig 15468 bp, 25 predicted proteins | sample CZOMad2_1_08_16f_FD_182891 | JGI IMG/M metagenome (GOLD analysis project Ga0179591, IMG submission 182891) | Vadose zone soil fungal communities from Angelo Coast Range Reserve, California, USA - CZOMad2_1_08_16fungal (PacBio error correction) | ecosystem: Environmental > Terrestrial > Soil >...
GGATTTGTAGACAGGGAGTTGAAAAAAGAAGATAGAAGGAGGGCAAATGTCCCTTTCACTCCGAGAAAGAAAGGAAAGCCTAAGGGGCATCGTTGTTGCGCATTCAATGTTCAAAAGGACAGTGCCATTACGCTTAACTTTATGAGTGGGGAGGTATCAATAGGGGAACACTTAAGCGCATCAGGCCCGGGGGGGGAAGCATGCCTATGACCATGCGGAATTCCTTGTCACGGTGCTGACCTTATTGCTAAATGGACTAAAACGGGGAGGCAAAAACGAAGGAGGAGGAACTTCATTATTGGTAGTAGCAGGAGGGGGAATGAAAAAGCCCAGGGTTTTATGACTCAGCTGTCAGGGTCGCAAGAGGTTGGGGGGCAAGTTTAGACCAAGGGGAAAAAGAAAGGGAGGTCTGTAGAAAAGGCAGCAGTCGGCTTAAAGTCAGGAGTGAAACACGAAGAACTGTCTTAAACCATGGTTTCTGAGGCACGGGGGCGAGAAAACGCGAACTAGAAAGGTTGGATGAAACCCTTCATAGGAGGAAATTATGGAGAAATGCGAGTCATTGGGCGCTGTGGGGTCTCGGAGAAAGCATGTACCCTCAGGGGTTGTGGTAGAGAGGAGCTGACTTCAGGACACGGAGAAAGGAATCCGGTTTTTGGGAACAAAGGAGCAACCGAGAGGGGTGGAATTTGAGGGAAGAGAGAGTGGGGAGGATATCCTGGAATCGATCAGAGTGGGAGCATTTTACCACTAGGGAAGTGGGGTGCATAGAGGAAAAAGAAGTCTTTAACTGATTCCTAAGATTTGTCAACATTATGTTAATCAGGGAAGGGGAAGTAAAGGGTGGCGAGCAGGAGGCCTCAATCCAACAAGGGGTTACGGGGGGGAAATCAGGTATAACCGAATGAAAGGAAAAGACTAAGAAGAACAATTAAAAAAGCTTTATACGATAGGGGGGTGGGGGGGGTAAAATTCATATTACAATAGAAAGGGCCGGAAACCTAATATAAAGATAGAAAGAAGGACTGCCGAAAAGGGAGATGGGTCCGGGGGAAGGAAACGACTTTTTGTCAATGTTCAATGTGAAGGGGGAAAGATTTCATTACCTGGAGACAGCATAAGATCTTTCCTTAATGAACAACATAGGGGGGGGGGGACAATGACGAAGTGTCTGAATGCTGAATGTATCGTTATACATGGAGAAAAGGAAGAGATCTCCCGGGAAAAGGTCCCCTGTCTTGGAGAAAGGAAAGGGGGGTGGAGGGGGGATGTCGGTGGGGGGGGTTGGTTAGCACTTTAAATCGGGGAGCAACTGGAAGCCATTTTCCTCGGTTCCAAAACCGTCCAAGGGGAGTGCGGAAAGAGGGAGAAAACTCAATAGAAATCGTTTTTCGAGACGAGGGATAAAAGGGGGTGGGGGTCCTTGGGCTCCATCGATTGTCATAAGTCTTCAAGGAGAAATGTTCGGGGGATTTGCAATGTGAAGAAAATGGCACGAAGAAAAGGGAATGTTGGCAGGCACGGATACAGGGGAGCGAGAACCCCCCTCTTTTCGAAAGCAGGGAATCATAGAGGACATAGCTGTCATCGAGGACCACAGTTAAAAGTAGGGGGGGATGAAGAAGGGCGACTATGGATTTCTTCGGGCAGGGGGGGAGGGTTTTTGACTGCCGGCTCCCATCAGGATTGTAATACATTGAAAGTGAAGGAAACAAAAAAGAAGAGGGAAAAGTCGATCCACGCTTAACAGGGGGGGGTCTTTGCACTCTCCGGTTGACAATTCAGTGGTTCTCCATGTAGCCCGGAGGAAAGTTATGGAGAGGTGGGGGAAGGTGTCACACAAAGGTCTTCAGAGAGAAAGTTACAACATGTAGTTGTAAACTTTAAACAAGTAAGGCTTCTGTTAAATGGAGATGGAAGATGGGGTGGAATGGGAGAAAAATATAAAGAGGGGGGGGTCCAGGGGGGAATAAGGGGAAGAGGGACGTCGTGACCTGGGGGGGGGAGGGGAAGTTGGGAGAAATGGAGGAAAAAAGGAGAAGGATGGTAAATTTTAGAGGGTTTTTGTCATCCTTTTTCCTCTGAATCTGGGGGCTTCAGTGGGGGGAACTTATTCAGGGTGAGGACGAGAGTCACAAGAGCACATCACTCCAAAGGAGGGGACAAGGACTGGTTACTGGGGGGGTGATACCCAAACATAGGAGGAGACAAACCCTGACGCCACAAGAGGCGGATTTTTCAGCCGGGGGGGGGGGGATGGTTACAGTTTTTTGTGTGGAATAGAGAGCGCGACGGTCAAAAGGGGAGAGGAAGGGTAGGGGGGGAGGAGGGGGAGCAAGAAGAAACCGTCCCTTTCCAAAAATAGAAGAGAGAGCGAGAAGGGGGAGTGATGGGAGCAACATAATCGGTAAGTCCAGGAGGGGGAAGAGGGAAGACTAGTACACTCTTTGCAACATCAATAGGCCAATAGGTCTGAAAAGTTCCATTGATTGATATGCAAGGGGAGCTGTATAGAATGAGTCTATTGCCCACGAGGGGAGATCCTTTAAAATAACTAGAATACTATCCTTGGTCGGAGGAAGGGGTCCCACACGGAAAAAACAACGAAGGAAGTGGCTTAGTCTCTCGGGAGAAAGAGGGCGTTGCTCAATCAGCGGCGGGAGGGAGTACTGGATACAAGCATGCAACCTTTGTCACTGAGAGAGACGTAAGGTTTTGATCAAAAGGAATGAGGATGTCGCGGATGGAAGAAGGATTGGTCTGGGTTAAAAAAGAACGACAAAGAGTCCAAAACTACAGAAAAAGCAGAAAAGGGAAGTATGCACTGTTGCAACTAGGGTATCCTAGTGCGGTCAATCAATGATGATAGAAGGAAAATGAGAAATCCTATTAGGGCTCATCGTTTGAATAGCGAGTATAGAAGAAGGGGGGCTATCTGCACGGCTGGGTGTGTTGAAGTTTGTGCTAACATCTTTCAATTGATAAAGAAATTTCGAATAGGCAGCAGTGTTGGTCGAAGTTGGTGATGAGACATGGGGTCGGAGGGGGGAAGCCGGCTCTAGGGGGCATCCTCTCGTCAATGCAGGAATGTTAAATTTCAGTTGGACAGGGGGAAGGTAGGACATTACGTGTCTATTCTTAGGACGCGTCTAGCAGTTGAGGGGAGTAACAGTGGAACTAATGAGATTGGGGGGATCTAACCTTCTCCAATCATCAAGCATTTCGTGGCGAAAAAAGGGGGGGGAGAAGCCTCGTCCGGGTTGGTTAGCATCCTGGGGGGTCCCAAAGAAACTCACTGTGGGGTTGAAATGGTTAGCATTACGTCCCTCTCGCTCCGTGTGGCGCTTGGGGAAAGAAAGGTGTTACTGACTATCCCCTTCTGTCAGGGATTTATGGAAGAGTAGATAGGGGGAAAAGAACAGAGGTTTGTTGGGAATTGTTATGCGGGGGCTAGGAAGGGGACTGACTTGAAAATGGGCTCTTATACTAAGGGAAGGGCAATACCTGGAGTATTAGCTATCCTTAGCAAGACAAAAAGAAAAGGTTTGAGGAGGAGAGGAAAAAAAAAGAGGGATCGGGATTAGCATACTATACTAGTAGGAGGAGGCGGAAAAGATCAGTCTTTAACTTACTGGGCTTCTCAAATGGGGGCGTCGGGGCGGGGTGAGCTGGGGAAGAGACGAGGGAGAGTGGGGACGAAGAAGGGATTTGAGGTCATGACAAAAAAGAGGGTAAAGAAACAAGGAGGTCTGAGGGAAAACACACTTTTAAAATCAAATTGGGTGAAGTTTGACTCGCGTTATGGGAGGAAATACGTGATCGGACGTAGGAGCATGCAAAAGGGAAGAAAGAAACGGATGTGATTTAAGGGATTAAACGGAATCTGGGGTTGTGACCCCATGGGGCCACGCCTTAACTTACTCGGCATTGAAGGATAGAAGGAGTAGTCGGCCAGGACAATGTACACCGGGCTGGAAAGGCGTAGAAAGAGGATACAGATTATTCAGAATCGACCGGCTATCAAAATCAGGCACCCATAGTGTATGAATAAATCAGGACAGGAGTGGCTTCCATTGGGCAAATTGAAGGAGAGGGTAGGACAGCACCAAACTACATCGGGGAAGAATAAAGGAGAAGAAATGGAGAGAGGTGACCAGCATATAGATCAAGAAATAGCCACGGGTTCGCCTTCAATCGCAGAATGTGCGACCCATTCAGTCGTTGAAAGCAATGGGAGGGGGAGATGTTCGTCGTGGAGGTTGATTGTGGGGTGATAGTTTTTAATCCACAAGACAATAGGTTAAAGGCTGAGATGCCATTCATTGTAGAAAAAAAGGAAAGGCATTTTCGCCGTGAAAGAAATTTTCAGGAACTCTTGTATCGGAATCGTCCGCCGCTGGATTTGCGCAGCGGTATGGATCGAGAAAAAGGGGAGAAGCAGGTTTTCTTTGGGGGAAGGGGGGAGAGCGAGCGGAAGATGATCCAGGAGGGCTATATCAAGGAGAGGGGGAGGGTGGGGAAAAGATAGGGAATGAACTTTTCCTCGTAACATTGAATTAAACGAAGAATATCTGTGGACTGTTTTGCTACCAGAGGGTGGTCCGGCGGAAGGATTCATTTGATTCGCAAGAAAGAAAAGAGTAGGTGGCTTGTAGGGGGATAGGTGTGGGGGAAGTGTAAGGGGGTAGATTGACCCTTACCTGGAAAAGGTAAAGGGGGGTGGGGCCGTGGGGACAGAGTCAGGGAAAACACAAAGAAAAAGAAACTGGACATGACCTCGGTAAGGGGCATTCCACTGAATTTTCGATGATGGAAGGAAGGGTGAGGGAAGAAAAGCAGGATGTTGGGGGGGCGGTGCATTTCCACACATGTACGGGAGGAAACCAAGGGGAAGGGGGGGATCTTCATCTCATAATTGAATAGGGACGGGAAACTGAAATAAAGGAGGAATAGGCAGAATTAGTACAAAAAGGAGAGAACAAGGGAAGGGGGAGGTACTCCGGGGAGAAGCTCTCTTAGGGAGAAAAGAAATGTTTCTAGGTCTCATCTTGAGAAGGGAGCAGTAAACGCTTGAACTATGGGAGGGGATTAGTCAAGCCAAGAAGGCGGAAAGGGGGGGGAAAGTTCACTTTTGTAAATGTAAGCCCACAAGGATGGGTACATTCGGGAGTAGCTGAAGACTTTGTTGGGAAAATGAAAGCGGGATCATCTTGAGAATGCTTGCCGCCGAAAAGGATAAGGGGAAGGCTTGGGGAGCTAAGTGTCTTGCCACAGATTCAGGTGGTTAGAACTGCATCAAATCGCACCGATTGGAGGGACGAGAGAGAAACAAGGCCGAGAGTCTAATCTTTTTGGGAAGCCATCATTCTTTGCGAGGGGAGCTCACCCATGGGGCACGTACTGCTTGGGAAATGTTCCCCTCGGAGGACCGAAAAAGGGGAAAGGAGAAGGGAGAGGACCGGAGAAAAAAAAAAAGAGACTGAGAAACGGGGTGGGGGAAGATAGATCTGAGGAAGAAGGGAGAAAGAGGTTTTCTTTTTACTGTCAGCCGTGGCCTGCAAGAGTAATTAGGAGGGCCCCAACCAAAAAAGGAGAGCGATTCAAGAAGAAACAGGGGGGTTACTTTCATCTCGGGGGGACGTACCTGAAAAACCAAAAAAAAGTCTCTTTGTTAAAAAGAGGGAGTGGGCTTGGTCCCATGCTTTACAAATTTGTGGTGCTGGTTTTGGCCTGCTGAAAGGAAGCAATTTCTGCTTGCCGGCGTCAAAGTTTGGCCGACATCAAAAAATTTGCAAAAAGACGAGGGCCAATTTTTGTCGGCTGAAGAAAGAGCGAGACCTACCATGAGGTGCCGGGGAAGAAGTCGTTCGAGGCTCGAGAAATCAGAGGCTAGGGGACGAAGAAGATTTTGGCTAAGGCAGAGAGTTGCTGATCCAGTTTTCTCTTGAATCGGAGGGGGGTAAGGGGGGAAGATGGCCATTGCCCACCGTCGTAAAAAAAAAAGGAAGAGGGAGAGTAGTGGCTTTATCTCATTCAGTACTCAACTCTAATGCTCGAGTTAGGGAAATTATAACTGGGTGTAGAAAAAGAAAGACTTTGGGGTTGCCGTTCGTGGATTCGGGGGATAAGAGGGGGGAGACTGATTATCCCCTTCAAGGTTTGTCTTGGGGAGTCCATGATCGGAAATTGGAGGTTTCCACCGGAAAGAAGTCTGATAGAGGGCCAAATCTTGTCCTGAGAGGGTCTATCTTACTTAGGCAATCGTGTACTTCATTGGCCAAGTACTGATCGCTGGTAAAGAGATGGAGAAAAGAGTCTGCTCATGGTGGGGGTTGGAAACGCTTTGGTTGGGGCCGGATTGTGGGGGGGCGAACGTGGGCTAGGACTTTTGGAAGGGAAGGGATCCAACCAATCCACTAGTGGATCGGGGACGGGAGAAGAGACCATTCTCAATCTCGGGTCAAGGATGAGAAGAAGGATCATGGGTTTAGCAGACACAGTCTTAGGGGTTGTATATCGATCGAACAATTGCGGCAAAGGGGGGGGGATCGTGCGTTGTTTCAAAGAGGAGGTGAAAGAGAGGTGTGCTTACGGACCTTCCAAGATGTCGGTCTAGAGGAGGAGTCGGAAGTTGCCCTCCACCAACGAGAAATGGAGGGGAGAAATAGACAAGGGGTAGGGGGAGTTGTATCCAAAACTAAGGCGAGCTTATCCAATCTGAAAGATAAAGACGAGGGGTCTTCTGTGGAGAAAAGGAAAGGAGGAAGCCAATATCAGGGACAGGAACCGTGCAAGGGCGCATGGAAGAACAGTTTTCATGGACCAGGCTGTCCAAAAAAGTACAGGAGAAGGGAAGTGCTCAATCTTGGTAGGGACACATCAAGAGAAGGGGAAGGGTGGGTCTTGGGGAAAGGCTGCATTCGAAACAAGACCGGTTGCGGAGAGTGTGGGTTCCAGTTATCGGGCCGTCGGGAGGGGGGGGGGGAAAACGTTTTTCCCTATATTGTAAAATATCTCTGATCACAACAAAAACTTAGAAGTGTGGAGGGGAGATAGGTAGGAAGGAAAGAAGAAGCGAATTAGAAATAGAAAAATGTCAATGTAAGCAAGAAGAAAGGAGAAGAAAAGCAGTTTTGACTCATGCCCTGGAAAAAAGGACCTGGCCGGCTCTGACTGATGAGTTGGGGGGGGAAAAAAAGAGGAAACTTTATCTCTCGGATCACGTGAATGGGAAAAAACAGAAGGAGGGGAAAAACCTGTTCAACTGTAGGAATTATGGTGGAGAAGGTCCAAGATCGACAATCATCCAAGGAAGGTCAGTTCGGGGGAAACGGGATGGACCTGGGGTTGGGTAACTGACCTACCAAGGTTTTGGGGAGAGAGGTCAAATTTACAGAACAAGGTGGGTGGAGGGCAGTCTGAGAACCCTCTTGTGTAAAGAAGAGACTTGGAAGGGAGAGAGAGGAAAGAGAAATGATTAAGCGCGGGAAAAAAAGGAAAGAAGGAAACCGAGGGGGCTCCTCTCAAACAAAAAACGACAATAAAAAAATAAAAAAAAAAAAAAAGGTAATGTTTTGGGGAAAACCCTTCCTTAACGGATCTTTCGGGCGCTTTCTCCTGATGGAGCGTTCAGCAGAATCCAAATCGGATGTGTGAAAGTTCCTGAACCTCAATTCTACCAGTGCCCCGTTGGGAAGAGGAAAACCATTTTTGCAGTTTGGGAGGCAACAAATATTAGGATTTTCTACAGAGAGAAGTAAATGAAGGTCTGTAGGGGCCATAATTGTACGAAGGGCGAGCCTCTATCCCTCTGGGCACAAGGCTCGTCATATTGGAAAGGAGTGGGATTTTCCTGTGGGGGGAGATAAGGGAGGAAGACGAAGCCACAGAAGAAGTTAAGTTGAGCAGCAGTTCTCAAAATGGAACCAGACAGAAAAAGCTTGGGGAACTATAGGGGGGGGGGGGGGGGGATGCATCGGGAACATATAACATTCTCAGTAGAGGGGTGCCGATAGCTAAAAAGACAATCCTGTAAGAAGAAAGGGTAATTTGAATTTGTGGACGGAGGGGGGAGAAAAGGTAGGTTGCAAAAGGGGGAACAAAATACAGATTAAAAGAGGAACTTGATCAGCAGCAAAAGGATCGTTACTGGGAAAAGGGGGCAGGGCGCTAAGAAAAAAGGTGACGGGAAGAGGATCTTTATCGCAAAAAAACTACGGACAATAGGACTGGAGGTGAACTTTCTGAGTCAAAGCAGTGGAAGGGAAACAATGGGTGGATGTGGGACTAAATTTTACCGGGACTTTCAATCACAGAGGAGGAAGAAATTCCCTTTACAAAGACACCAACGGTTGAGAAGGGAACGAAAGGAAAACGGTTTTTTCCAGACAAGGATGGAGCCTTTGATTTTGGAGAATGTAATGGGTGGGGTAACGAAGTCTTGCAACCAAAAAGGAGGGGGACTTGCATTAGTTAAAACCTCTAATGAGAAGGACATTCACTGGTCGACAATACCAAGAAAAAGGAAACTCTTTTCTGAGGGCAACGTCATAACGAATCGGGCAGGAACCAGTGACAAAGGTACGGTGTGTGGGGGGAAGGAGTCACTCTGAGAGGGTCGGTGTGGCAAAAAAAAAGGCAAGGGGTATCTGGGGGATGCCTGGAGCCAGGAATGGGGTGCGCATGTGATAAGGACTCACCAGAAAAAAAATGGCAGACCTTAGCTCCAGATTAGGAAAGGGTGTGTCGTTTCAAGCCAGGGTTTTCCCAGAAAAGAAGGAAAGGAAAAGTAGCTCTATTCTTATTGGGAAATGGGAAAAAAGGTAGTGACATAGACTAGAATTTACATGAGGGGAGCTGGAAAAAAGGGGGGGAAAAAATTGGGGCCTTCTTCACGGGAAAAAAAATGGAGAGGGGGGGGTATGAAACACACATAAAGAGGGGGGGGAGAAGGGAGTGACCTTCTTCAGGAGAGAGTAGAGGGAACAGCGTAAATTTGGGAGCCTTACTAGGGTTCATTTGGTGGGGGCGAATTTAGAGAAGAAAAAAGGTGGGCTCTTGGGGGTCAAAGCAGTGTGCCTCAGTAATAGCTTATTAGAAGTGTAATCCGCTTAGGGAAGGGGGGAAAAAAGAGAAAAAACCATCACAGTCAAAGGGGGGAAGATGGGGGAAATTCAGAACAACAGAAAGGGGGAAAAAAAGGAAGGCATCAAGCGGCAAAGGGGGGAAGGGAAGGATATGGTACATTACATTTGTGTGGGGGTGGAGGAAGGCAAGATGTAATCAAAAAAAGGGAGAGGAGGGTGAGGGAGTTTACCATTTCATTTCAACTCGAAAGGAAAAGGAAAAGAAAAGATCTCTAGGCGCCTCTCATTGCCACGAATCTGAGATGAGAAGGTCACAGACGGAGAAAGAAAAATCCTGGTAAAGAAAAAAAAACACCAGATAGCTGCTCCTGTCAACATTCAGAGGAGTTCAAACGGGGTAGGGGAAGACAGAAGGAACGCAAGACCTGATATCATCACGAAGAAAAATCCTTGTAATGGGGAGGGGGGTCCCCCCAAAAGGACCCAACAACAAAAAAATAATAACCCTGCTGAGTGGAAGAATACTCATAAAGAGGGAAAAGAAGGAGGAAGCGCCTGAATACGGTATTCATTCAAAACAATTTAAAGGATAAAAGGGACGAAAGGATGGGGATCCCATGAGGGCACTGGGGTGCCGAAGGATTTAATACGGGGAGGGGATTAAAGCGAAATCGAAAAAAATAATCAAGCCGAGATCACATTGAAAAAAATTTACTACTGGCGAGGGGGGGGCATACTGCTTTCTCAATTGAAAAATGAGAAAATCCTGAGAGGATTCTCATCAGGTGGGGAGCAAGGGGGGCAGGAGGTCGAGATCTACAGATGCGGGGTGTGTTTCGGAGAAAAAGGGACCCACAGGGAAGAAAAAACGGAGGGGGGGGAAACTTTTCGAGTCAATATGTTGGGGGGAGGAAGGGAGGGATCCTGAGCTATTTGGCATCCTCGAGTGAAAAAATGGAAAAAAGGGAGGGGGTACTTTGGGGAATTGGGAAGGGTCCGACAGAGATGTACTTTCTTTTTGACCTTACAGATGACGGATTAGGAGGGGGATCATGTGTTGGATGGTCTAGTGTCCTAGAGAAAGGAAAGAAGTGCTTGGAAGACTTGGGGGGGCATCATCTCAATCAGTCTTTGTACAGAGGGGAAAAGCGTGGAACGTGTGTTTGAAAAGACAAGAGCCGGGGGGATGGTGGAGTGGGGGCTTTGAAAGGATCAAGAAGGTCTGTCTTGGGGGCGTAAGCGATAACCAAACACACTGTTGGGGGGCAGATCCAATTTTTGGGTGGGGCAAAGGCTCGGTCAGTAGAAGGCCTGGTCAATGCCCTCTTAGGAGGGGATTCTGTAGACCGTATGAAGCTTTAATAGAGAGCACTAAACAACAAGGGAGTATGGGTAATCCGAGAGCTAAGAATGAGTCAAGAATCATGGGTAGGACTTATTCATATCGGATACAAGATAGGGGGAAAATTGAAAGGAAGTGGGTCTTTCTTCTAGACTTATCAAGGGGTCTAGAAAGGGGGTTCCAGTTATCCAAGGATGGGGAATGATGTTAATAAACTGAAAAATATTTTAGGATCATTGAAGGGAAGTAGAGAAGGTCTGACCAAGGAGGGGGGCAATGTGAAAAAGGAGTTTTCCCCACAAATTATGTGATTGGAAAATTATTTACAAAAAGGATACGGACGTGAAGTGGGAGGGATGCCTAGGCACAGTTGCGGATAAAGCAAGAGGACAAAAAAAAAAGAGAAAAAGAAAAAAGAAAAAAGAAAAAAAAAGACAGAAGTGAAGAAAAGAAAAAGAAAAAAGAAAAAAAAAAATAAAAAAGAAAGGAAAAAAAGAGAAAAAAAAAAAGAAGAGAAAAAGCAAAAAAAAAAAAACAAGAAGGAAGAAAGGAGAGGGAGAAAAAAAAAAAAAAGAAAAGAAAAAAAGAAAAGAGAAAAAAAAGAAGAAAAATAAAAAGAAGAAAAAAAAAGAAAGAAAAAAGAAAGAGGAAAAGGGAGAAAAACGGAGAAAAAAAGAAGAAGGAAAAAAAGAAACAAGAACCAGGACGGAAGGAAGGAAAGAAAAAAAAAAAAACAAAGAAAAAAAAAGAGAGAAGGGGAAAAAAAATGGAAAAAGAGAAAAAGAGAGAAAGAGAAAAAGAAATAAGAAAGAGAGGGGGAAGAAAAGAAAAAGAAAAAAAAAGAAATGAGAAGAGAGGGGAAAAGAAAGAAGGAAGAAAATAAAAAAAAAGAGAGAAAAAAGAAAAAAAAAAAAAGAAAAAAAAAAGAGATAAAAAAGAAGAAAAGAGGAAAAAAAAAAAAAAGAAGGCAGAAGGAAGGGGAGAGAAAAAGGAAAAAGAAAAAAGAGACACAAAAAAAAAAAAAAAGGAAGAAAGAAAAGAAAGAGAAAAAAAAAAAAAAGAAAGAAAAAAAGGAGAAAGAAGATAAAAAAGAAGAAAAAGGGGGGAGGGGGGAAGAAAAAAAAGAGGGAAGAAAGAGAAAAAAAGAAAAAAAAAAAGAAGGAAGAAGGAAGGAGGGAAAAAAAGAACAAAGAAAAGAAAAAAAAAGAGAGGGAGAGAGGGCGAGGAAGAAAAGAAAAAGAAAAAAAGAAGAAGGAGAAAGGAGGAAGATAAGAACAGAAGGAGAAGAGGGAAAGACGAACCACCGGAAAAAAAAAGGAAAAAGAACAAAGGGAAAACGAGAGAACAAACCAAAAAAAAGCCACAATGAGGGCTTGCAGGGCTTCGGACACCAAGGAGAGCAGAAAGAAACCAAGGCCCTGCGGAATCAGGAGGAAAGGCAAGTAGGGGCTTCGTCCGTAACAGTAAAAAAAGAGTAAAGGCTGGAAAGGTGAATAAGGGAATGACCAGAAAGAATCTATCCCACTCTCCCACGATAGGGACGAAACCAAATTCTGTGGGGCAGGGGGGAGACTGAAAAAGATTTTACTCAAGACAGCTCAGTTCGATCGCCAAGAGGCCTCGTTCTGAAATATGAGGCAGAATAGCGGGGAAGGGGGAGGAACTGCATCTCATAAAGGGGCTAAAAGATGAGTGGAGAAAACTAGTTGAGGAAAGGGCCGAAATGTTAAAGGGGGGAGACTTGGACGTTGATTAGGGGTAAGAGTTGGAGAAACAGAGTATCAATAGGACGAAGATTGGCCAGGAATTTTAATCACAACATAAACTTGGGGATTTGTATCAGGAAAGGTAAGACGATTGTATCAGGTCTCGAGCCGAATTATTTCTCCTTTAATTGTACCTGGAGGGGGGACCATCGGGACAGCATTTGCTTGCAAGGGTTTTTCAAGGGGGGAAAAACTCACATCCTCCTTATAGGTCTTCGGAAGGAGGGTAGTTGACATGTTCCATCTAGGAGGAGCAAAAGTTGAAGGACAATTGAGTGGACCATTAGAATATGGAGGTGGTCTTTTTTGAGAAGGTTGGGGCCTTATATTGGACAAATTAGACCTTGAACGAAAAAGGGGGTTGTGCATTCAGCTGTGGGAAGAAAAAGGCGGAAAAAGGGGGGGGGAAAGGGGTCCTGATCGGTGGAACTGAAAAAAAGGAAATCGAACGAGGAGGCCTTGACGGGAAAGGGAAATGCAACACCAAAGAACTGGACCGGAAAATCGTTCCTGGCCGGGAAAAGAAAAGGGGAGATTAGGGAAGTAATTTGCGACCGAGAAACCAGGGTGGGAGGGAGTTACATCACAGGTAAACGGAAGGAGACACTGAAAGAAATGTTTAAGGGTCTTCAGGTAATCGGGGTCGAGGATAAGTGGAAATAGCGCATAAAACTGATAAGAAAAGGTTCAGGGAGGGTGAGAATGGGGGATACAATATGACAAGGGTGAGGTGGTTAGCTACCCAGAGGGGAAATGGGGCTCTTCGAAATGGGGGGAAGACGGTCAAGGGCTATATATGAGGAGAAAGGGTCCTCGTGGAGGTGCGGAGAGAGAAAAAAAAACTACCATGACATTGGAACGGAAATCAAGTTTCCTTTGAGGGGAAAAGAACCTTTTGGGTAGAAATTCTATTATAAGGACGGGGGTGCCAATGAAAATAAGAAAGAGAAGAAGGGGGTAGAGGAGTCCTAGGATATGGGGAAAGGGGAGCAAAAGGACAACCTCTTTAAGCTAGGGGGGAGAAGGGGAGAAGAAAAACAACAGACTTATTCTGGGGGGAGAAAAAGATCCGGCAATTCTAAAATCTGGGAGGGGAGGGGCAAGTCAACACAGTACTAAAAAGGCGTTTTTTTGGGCCATCCATAAGAGGATGAAGTAGGCTCCCCCTACAAAAGGAAGGATTGGGGGGAAAGTTTCAAGCGAGCCAGAAGAATCTTTGAGAGAGTGGGGAAGGGGAGGGGGGGCGAGTGTATTTTCCGAAGGGTAAAGGCGTCAGGGATTTTCTTGGGGGCAAAGGACCCGAACCGTGGGGGGGAGCTTAGGGAATGAGAAGGTAGGCTGTACCTGACAGGCACAGTAGGGTGGAAAGGAACGATTGCTATCTTTCCCACATGAGGAGGGAGGGGGGGGGCTGTTTTTGTCCCTGAGACATTGAAAAAGTATGGATTGCAATCAAATTTCGGTGGGGGAGCAACAGGTCAGAGAGGAGCCTTTTCCTGCGAGAGGGGCGGGGAAAGTATGGAGTGAAGAAGCGAGATACCGACGTCTATCAAGAGAAAAATTTGGATTCTCAAACAAGGATCCGAGAGGTAGCCTTTAGTAAGCGATGTTTCAATTCAAGGATCTGGAGGGGGAGGCCAAGTTCAGCTTGGAAGGAGAGGTGTAAGGGGGGGGAGCAGATTTCACATGGGAAAAACAAGGCGTAGACAAACCTGGGAGAATGGCTGATTCCATAAGTCTTGGCGGGGGGAGATAGGGAGGCCCTCTAATAGAATAGAGTGCAGTTACTTGTGTCCAAAACCAAGGGTCGAGATTGTGGTACGGGGGTGCTTCCGGTATGCAGACGGGTTATAAAGTCAGAGTAAGGTTTCATTGAGGGGGGCCACTGAAGGCGCGTGTTTATGTTTCACCTGAAAGAAGAAGGGATTTGCAAAAATCGGAAGGGGAGGGAGAAAAAGCGGGGGGCATATAATTGCGAGGGCGAGGGGGGAGGGTTGGAGGGGGGGGAGGGGGGAAGATATGTCCTCACATACTTGGACCTATGGGGTGTCGAAGGGAAAAACATGGTTTCCGCTTGGGGGGGGGAAAACGTTAAGGGCTAGGAGGGGTGAGAGGAAGGAGAAACCATCCCCGTATGTTGATCTTAGGGGGAAGAGGGAACTCATGGGCTCGAGACTCGGGGACAATATCATAGATGATAGAAGTTTGTTACTAAAACACAGTCTAGATTGGGAAAGGAAGAAAGGAAAGAAAAGGGGTTGAAGAATCAGGTCGTGGGGGGGGGTGCCAAGAATCGGGGAAAGGAAAATAGAGCTGGCGGTTGCAAGAAAGACAAGGGAAATCTAAGAATATTTGGAGCATGAGAGGGGGCCCGGAGGAAAGAAGGAAATCTTAATAGAGAGAAATCAAAACAGGGGGGCAGGAGGGGAAAAAGAAAGGCTCTCAAGAGGGACTGGTAAGAAGGGAGGGCTGCAGTTTAGATCGTTTAAACCGTAGCAGGGAAGAAAAAGGGCGGTCCAAGTCTACATTTTCACATAGGAAAAGCAGGGGAAAGAGAACCAGAGGAAAGATATAAAGTACTCATAGGGAAGGAAAACCGAAAGAAGCTCAATTAAACGCATGGCCAGGGTCTTGGACAGGAGAAGGGAAAAGGAAAGGGTCTCTGTTATAGGTTACAAAGGGAGAGGGCGAAAGTGAACCGTGTTTCGGTCGAATGAATGATTGTTTCCAGACTAGGGACCACATATCTAGAGAAAGCACGGGGGGGGGAGGATATTGGAATAGAAGGGAAAAAAGCTCGAAAGGGAAGAGAAACTGGAGGTAACCGCGAGGAACTGTGAAAAATGAAAAGAAAAATGGAAGTGTTGAGAGAGCATTCATCTTTCAAAAAGGAAAAAGCAAGGGCGGTGGGGGGGTTGTGGGTTAAAATTGTAGAAAGGACAAAGTAAAGATCGACAGTGAGAAGTTTATTTAGATCCTGAATAGTAACAAAAGAGGGGGGGCTGGCATGGTCAATTTAGGGCAGGATGGCGAAGGAAAAAAAGATAGACAAGGAAAAGACTTTCGGTTAACTTAGAGGTTTGAAAGGAAAGTGTGTGGGGAAAATTACCGACAAGTTGGGGGGGAGGATCGGGGTAAGAATTTCGACCGCTTTTTTGTGTGGGAAGCATCGGGATAAATACCTACTCTTTTATTTCGAGGGGAAGGGAGGAGAAAGAACATAGAAGTAACCACCTCAAACTATGAAAAACACCATTTTCGGAAAGGGCGAGCT
>Ga0179591_1295753_pt1 | contig 15467 bp, 8 predicted proteins | sample CZOMad2_1_08_16f_FD_182891 | JGI IMG/M metagenome (GOLD analysis project Ga0179591, IMG submission 182891) | Vadose zone soil fungal communities from Angelo Coast Range Reserve, California, USA - CZOMad2_1_08_16fungal (PacBio error correction) | ecosystem: Environmental > Terrestrial > Soil >...
GACCAGATTCGGTAATCATGTCTGGATCAAAAAGTGCATGAATATTTAGCTCGGGAGGGTCGCAAAGACGGAGAGGGCGAGTTCAGCGGACGGCTTAAAGTGTGCTAATTACTACTTTACAGGGCGATCGCTGAGGACTGTGGGATGCGCTCTAGTCAGGGAAGACGTCCTTAGTTTTTCTTCGAGTCTGAAAGCACGTCGCGACGTCGTCTTAGAGCAAAACGGTGCGCGGGCGCAAATGTCCATCCAGAAGATCCGGGATTGGGAGAAGGGGTGCTACTAGAGCTGATCTCCGGAAAGGCGGGGACATGCTAGACGAGGTTTGCTACCTTTGGAAAGAAAATTCACTCGGGCAGGGAGGGACGTCGAGTCCATATTCTTCACAGACCTCGAACTGTGCGTGTGCGAAGGGATAATCAAAGGACTTGGGGGGGGGGGGGAGTCGATGTGAAAGAGGATTTTGTCCAGAGGACGGGGGAATGGCGTTGGGGAGTGGGGGTCTACTGGGGGCAGGCGAGGTCGGCGACAGCCGCCCGAAGGTTGGGGTAGGAGGGGGGGGGGGTAGAGTGAACTTCCCCGGTGTGGCTAAAGGAGGGGAGGGAGGGCCCCATTTGCCGCTGCGTTGGCGGCACGCTGGAGTCCACGAAGGCTAATCTCCCTGGAGGGAGAACTCACCTGCCCAATGGCGAACTCAAGGTCCGGGACATTAATTCCTTTTGGACTCCGAGCCGGCACGTTGAAAGAAGGAATATCTTAAACGTCAGGCCGGCGTCATGTAGGGAAAACTTGGGCGTGACGGCGCGCAAGATGTAGGGTCCGTAGAGAGGAATCTCTCTCAGGAAGGAGGAAAGGTGAGACAAACTTTACCTCTTGTCGTACTGGGGCGATTCGCCCCGGAGCGCGTAACATGGAAGGAAACTGCTCCTTCACAGGGGAAGAGCAAAAAGAAAAACCAGAACGAGGGAAGTTAGGGACTGCCCATGACCACCACTTATCGTCCTGGCTCCTGAGGTTGAAGCCCGTCCAGAGCACGACTGGGGGGCTTCTTTCTTTCTATGGAAAAAAAGGGGGGGCAAGCCCCTCCGGAGACACGGACCATCAGTAAGGCGGCGTCTGCGGCCCGCAGGGTGAGGAACTATACTCCTAACCGAGGGAAGGGATTTTAAATCGGAAACGATACTTTTGGAAGGGGGGGGGGTTCAGGGGGAGAAAGAAGGCGGGAAGGAGGTCCAACTGTCCCGCTCACGCGGCCTGGTCCCCGCCCGGAAGAGGAGGACAGCCCCTTCACAATTTGCTAGGGGGACCGTGCTCGAAACTCGGGGGGACGCCCCAAAGTTCGCAAAGATGGGGTCGCATGAAATCTGCGGAGGGGGCCGAGCAGGGAGGAGGGGGTCATCACCGTATCATTCTCCTAGCTAAAGGAAGGGGACCTCGTGGTAGTTAACAACTTTGCCCAGCGCGCAACGAGCGGAAGGGCGGTATCAAAGGGCATTTATTGTACTTTTGGGGTGAAAGTTTCTTCTGTGAGTGAGGTGTCGCAGAGTGGGGATGTTTAAGACCTCTCTGAACCCGGGCGACCAAAGAATCCCTAAAAAGCGCCGGCGGACAAGGGTCAGCTACGGAGAAGCCCCTAAGGGGGGGCAACGGGGGGGAGACAAAGCGTTCTATCAGCTAAGCCCGCTGACTGGGCAGCGGAAAGGCGGGCCCCATCTAAGAACCGAGCGATTTGGAAGGGCAACGGGGCTCGGGGGACACGGCGGGGGACAGGGGAGGTCGAAGTATTTCGCGGCAGTGTACGACAAGGTCCTGGTCCAGTCTTCTTAAAGCAGGAGGAGATTTATTCAAGGGAAAAGGGGACGCGAATGGCGTCCGACCAGGAGATCAGCATGAACGCTAAGCCACGGGCGAACAACGGGGTCATGGCTTGAAAATACAAGAAGGATCGTCCTCTAAAGAAGGAGCGGGAGGGGGGAGGGCATTCCTAGTCAGTGGAGAAAGGCCCGCGTAGCGCCAGGCAGGCGTCAGGCTGCCGATGCGTACGGATAAGATCAATGCCTCTAAAAACTCCCGTCTAGGAAACGGGAAAGGCGGCTAGAAACCTCGGACAAGGACAAGGCAACACCGCGGCTGGCGAACAGAACGTCGCGCGAAACAACTCTCAAACTCAATGGGGGGTCCAGGTGGAAAAAAGTTAGGGAAAGTCCAATCTCTCTTATAGACCCTCCATTCCTTGGCCAAGGCTGTTGGATCGCACCACCTCAATTTAGCCGAGGCCGCGAGACTGCGAGCCTCAAAAAGTTCATAAGCCTGGCTCCGCCCTCGACCTGAACGGAAAGGGCTGGGGAATTTATCAAGTCTGGGACGTCCCGCTGGCCGTCGACTCTTTTCCGCGAGGAGCGTTCAAGGGGCAAAAAGAGAGAAGCTAAAATGGGGTTCCGGCCTGATCAAACTAGAGGGTCGAAAATGTCCAGGTCTGGTACCCTCTGGCGTTCAGGCGTCACCTGGACTAGGCGCGCAAAGTCGCGACCCCGGGGAAAGGGGGGACTCACGACCTGACAAGAACTTTTTCGTAAAGGAATCAAATCGTCCCTCAACCGTGAAGGGACGGGGGAAGGTTTCATTGGGAGAACCGGAGTTCTTGCGGCTACTCGATGCTCCATGTCGAGACCCCAGGCAGGAGGTCAGAGATAAATGAGGGGAAGGACCGGAATTCACACCTTAGCTCAGCAAGCAGAGGAAGCCTTCTTCATCTGAGGGAAGGCTGAGCCAAGAAAAGGAGCCTGACGTCTAGATCTTAGCTAAAAAAAAACGAGGAAAGGAGGATACTCCGTCGAAGAAAATGACGAATCACTTTCTTAAGGAGCCCTCCTCTCGAGCAGGGGAGGAGATCTAACTTAATAGCGGCTTCTCCAAGCGGAGGCGCGTACGGCAAGTGAATCTTCAGGGGCTCGCCCGGAAAACAACCTTCAAAACTCATGAGAAAAGAGACCAGAAAGACGAGCTCTAACCGTTTTGAAGCACCGAGAAGGGAAGGAAAAGGAGTTTAAAAGATATCAGAGCGACCACTGACACGAAGAACCGAGGAAGTAAGAAAGTTTTTTCGCTGAGGGGGGGAGAACGACTGTTCAGAGTGATGTGAACATCCTTTTTAAAAGGAAAGAGAAAAACAAAACGGGGGAGGGAAAGGGAGAGGAGATAGAAATACTGTAAACACTTACTCCTGAACCAGGTGCGAGCACCCCCGACGCGCCAAGTGCTGAAGGAAGCAGTACGAGGAGTGGAGTTGTAGAGTTGGAGGGTGAGCAGAATTAATCAAAAACGTGGATTCCGAAAACTGGGGGAGGCCGGTTGCTCAAGTTCAAGAAAACGTCCGGGAAGTCGGAAGGAAATACCGTGGGGAGGTTGCTTTCTTCGCGTGAAGAAGCAACGGCCCGGACAGCTCGAAGGGTAAGACGCCTCTAGGTGAAGGGTCTCTGAGGAAAGAGCAGGACATGCTCGGGAGAAAAAGGGGACTTGGTCAGCGGCAGATAGAGAACAGCACAGGGGTTTCGGCCCGAGGCGGCGAGAATTAAGAGGGTTTTCGATCTTAGCAAAGGTCGGCTTCGACCTATGAACTTCTAGCGGCAAGGCAGCCGGGACGTGGAGTCTTCTTCGGCGAGACGCGGATGACGCACCGAAAGACAGCATGTTCGCGAGTGAGTGGTGAGACCGCCAGCAAGGAAACATTAACAGAACAGAAAGCGGAAGGGCGAGTCTGGAATCATGGCGCCGCCATTTGGGACGTCAGGCGACGGAGGACCAAGGCGAAGGATAAACACTCAGTTCATGAAGCTCCGCAGAAGAGTGAAACTCTTCTGACCAAGAAGCAGGGCCAGCACCATCGGGAGGTATAACAGGATTATCAGACGAACCGCTGCCGCGGCGGCAGACCGCCCGCGGAAGCTTCAGGAGGGGTCTACGTCCATATTGGAGTCACCTATGAGCCCAACCGACTCTTTGGGCGGAGCGGCGTGCAGGATCGGCGTCGGGAAATTCTAGGGCGGTCAAGGCGTTCAGGGGGCTGAGCTAGACGCCTGTGGATTCACTTAAGGGGTGGGGGGAGGACATCATCTATGGGCAGTCCCGGAAACCTTGACCAGGCGAAGGCTGTGGCGAGGGGTGGACTGGTGTTCACCCAAGAATAGACCAGTTTCAGTCCTCGCGTTGAAAGGTCAGCGCTTTAATCAATCGCCATGGCTAAAACGGTCTTGCGGAGGACAATTAACGCCTTTCTGAATACGACAAGGAGCGAGATGCGAGCAATTGCCTAGCGTGATCCGCTCTCGTCGGAAAAAGAACTAGAAACGCCAAGCGAGCAGGGAGCTGAAGACTGAAGCACGCAAGGACCGTGACGCTGTCCCGATGTCGCTGGAGTCGCGGTCCGCCGCAGGCGTCTAGGGAATACATCAGCGCGGTGCAATAAACTAGACTAGAAAGACTCGAAAAAAAATGGGACCTCCTAGATGGCCAAAACGATGGTCGAACGACCCGGAGCCATACAGGGAACGCCTGCCTGAAAACAAACAAAAAAAAAGCCATGCGGGCAAAGCCCTTTTTCGGTCTTAAATGTGCAGAGGGGGCAAATTCCCAGGTCGCAGCGCCGAACGGGGACACATCAATCAATCATCTCTACAGGAGAAAAAACTTGAAAAACAGCCGGGGAGGCGCTGCGTTCGCTGAAGGGAATCGGTTTATTTAATACCTGTGGAGAAGGCACCATATGAAACGTCTGGACAACAGGGTTAAGAACCGGTCAAAAAGACTATAAAAAAGAAATCTTGCAGAAGAAGGGAGAGTCAGGGAACGGAATTGCTCGACGGAAGGGGTGAAATTCACCGAGATCGAAGCTTCGATGGGAAGCGCCAACAACTAGACTGGCGGAGTCTCCACTGGCCTCATATCTGAATAGGAAGAAAAAACCGAGGAAACTGGCGTGTCTGAGAAGAGGGGGTCGGCTCGAGAGCCAAGGGAAAACTCGGACCCGATGTGGGCAGCAAATTCCTAGGCTCAAATCCTCTGCAGGGGAGAAAAAAGCGGGAGCGACATGGGGGCAGCAGAACGGAAACTAACAACAGGAAAAACCACCGGACAAAACCGTAGAGATCGCTACGTACAGACCCTACAGAGAGGACGAGGAGGTCGCCCAAGAAAGACTGCCTGCCAAGACTAAAAGGAAAGGAGACCTTCCTGCCGCGGGGGAAAGGGAGGCCAGAACGGCTGCGTCTCCCATCGACACGACAGAAAGGATCCAACGAGGAAGACCTGAGGCCGCTGGGAAAGTACCCCAGCTAGAAAGAAAAACAGAGTACTGGGTGGGGGGCCCTCTCCATTTCGGGGTCCGGGCGACAAGGCTGTTGTCCGGCGGGTTAAGGAGGAAACAATTCGTGGACAAAAACGGACTATCTGATTCGCCGGCGGATCCGCCGCCAGCTCCTACGAATTGAAAAAGGCCTAAAGAGAGGTTCAAACGGTCTAGTCTGCTGGGAAGGATAAGGGCCGCACCCGCCCGCATATAGGCAAGACTGTTTCTACTTGGTAGCTGTCAACTCTCGCCAGAGCTATCGAGACGGGGGGTGCCGGACCACCCAGGTGGCTGAGATACTGTGAGGCGACCAGGTTTTTACATCAAGGTAGGAGAAGGGTGGAGAAGGAAAGGCGACCTGGGGAACGTCACAGTCTTCCACAAGACGGAGAGGACACCTGTCGCTCCTCAGGAACCTTAGGAAATGTAATCTAAAGGAGCACCACGCAACCTGGGGGAAAATTCTACACTGCTGGACCCTTGGGAAGGCCCTAAAAAAAAAGGAGATGGACAACTAGGAGAAATGATCAAAACCAAAGGGAATAATCCTCTCCCCCTGGGGGCCGCGACACGAAACCGAGTTCGTGTCCGACTGAGCAAATAAGAAATCAGGGGAAGTTGAATTCCGTGAGGACGACCATCTCGTTCACGCAGGGAGATGACACCAACGGGGAAGGGACGAAAGAAAAAAGTCAAAACGGACGTCTCCCTAAAGGCCTAGAAAGGGGCCCATTACAAATGACCAGGGAAGAGAAGTTCGACGACTAGGAAAAGCTTCATTCAGCCGAACACTAAGAATAAGAGGGATCTGGGGGGGGGGGGGGGGGCGAAAATCATGCTTACGACGTCAATGACCTCGCCGAGTCCAAATGGACTGGGAGGAAGCGAGGAGACCCTAGTCCTGAAAAAAAGCATTAACGGATAGTGTTACAAAATGAAAGAAAGTGCTCGATTGATATTCGGCAAGGCAAGGCTGTCGGGGGGAGAGTGCGTAAGAAAGACTCAACCAACAACAAACGATTATGTAAAAAAAAAGATAAGCAAACACAATCGACAAGAACAATAGGGGAGGCATTGCGTTGAAACCAACTTAAGGGGAGAGCTAAACGCAAGGAGGAGCGGAAAAAAAAGAAGGGAAAAGAGGGGGGTGGGAGTCTTAGGAATCGGCTTCTTGGCTCGAACGTCCTCGAACAGTAGGGACCTCGGCGAGGAGCCGAAAGATCGGTCGCCCTGAGCGGGGAAGGTCCTATCAAAGAGGAAGGGGGGAAGGACTTCTAATGGGGAGTCTTAAAGGTCGGCTTATGAAGGCCAAAGAAAAACAGCATCCTCTCCTGCGCCTTAGTCGAAAAAGATCAGTAAGAAAAAGGCGCCATGAAGACTGTTGGAGCACGAATGGAGTAGAGAACAGGCATTCTAGGGGATCGTTCCTTCTGGATAAGTAGCCGGGCGGGGGAAGCAGCGAACTCTTCTGCATCCAGGCGTATCTATAAGAAGACGTGGGGGGAACGAAAGGCCCCGTTTGGAAGCAGAAGTTGCGTTACTGGTGGGGCGACGGAGAAAAGGTCGAGTCGGGAGAAACGAAAGCGTAAGGGAGGAGCGATGACGAGGGGGTGCGACGTCGAGAGTGGCAACAGGGGAGAGGACGGCTTGCGCAACTCCCTGGGCCGTTAAGGATAAGTAGAACGTCAAAACTTTAGATCCCTCAGAAAAGGGGGGGGGGCCCATGAGGAAACCCCTGGGACGCTGAAGGGAACGCAGGTGTGAAGTTCCGCGCTAGACGCGAAGGCGCGGGAGAAAATTTCCGTAAAAGAGCAAGAGTAGCAACACCGTAAGCCTAGGGGAACATGTCTAACTGGGAAGGCGCGCTAGAACGGCTACAAGTGTCGACGGTCGGAGCGCTCTCTCCGACGGGGAATGGAGTCAAACTGGAACTTGTCGTAGCGGAGGGGAGGAGAAGATCTCCGGCGCAACAGCTGAGCGTTCCTTGCCCGCTTGCACTAAGGCCATCAAAAGAAAGGATCCGGGGGGAGACTTCGCCGCTCTGGATCGAACAAGGACCACCAATCAACTCGTGTATGCTGTGAATCTCCTCCCGACAGGAGGAAACGACTGGGGAGGAGCGTTCAGAAGACCGCCTCGGGATCAATAAACGGAAAGGCGCCAGAAAAGGAGTGAAGGGAGGGCTGGGGCTTAGGCCTAAGTCATCGTCATCCCTCCTTTAGGGGAGGGGCGACGAGAGATCGGGGGGGGTTCCGGTTTTTATGACAAAGGGGAAGGAGGAAAAAACTGTCCTCTGAGACGTCTAAAGGGAAAGCCCCTTAAAAGAGGGGGCAAGCTCAACTCGGAGTGGGGACGCGTGTGGGGGGGGGGGGCAACCAAAAGTTAACATAGCCGATTGAAGGAGAAGTATGAAGGGAAAGAGAGGCGTTAATTTGAAGCCGAGCGGTGGATCAATCCTGTCGCTTCTCCGGATCGAGAGAAGGGATTTCAAAAAGCAACGCAGCTCGTAGGAGGGATGACATTTTGGGGGTGAAATAGGGCTTGTGGATAGGGTGACGGTGGGAATGGGCGAGCGATTTCAAGATGGTGAGGAAATAGAGAGTTAAAAAGGAAAAAAAAGGTGGGGAGAAAGTCACCCGCACCTCTCAAGGTGGCTTGATCAGGAGCAGCCCTCGCAGTGGGAAAAACGGTGGAAGAAGGACATTTTTTAAAGCTGACGAGGACTGCTCTGAAAAAAGGGATTTACCTTATTCTAGAACGGGGAAACTCAGACCTACTAGCCGACCTTCAAGGGGTACTCGGTGTCTTTTTACAGCGGCAATGGGAGCAGGACAGGGACGGACAGAGGGCAACGTATCTCGTCTTAAGGGGGGTAAATTCTTACATTCGCGAGGGATTGCACGGACAGGGAAGAAAATGGGGCGAACCGTCGAAAAAGACTGAAGCAAAGACATCCTTCACATGACCTTCGTCTAGGAAGAGGCAATATAGATCGCGGGGGGAAGTCGCTTCTTAATTCCTCGGCTTCCGAATCCGCGGTAAGAAAGATGCGTCATCACCTACGGAACGGACCAGAAGCCTAGACAACCCCCTTCTATGTGAACGGGGGTATAAATAAAAACATAAAAACGGCCAAGGCCTCCCCGGTGGCTTCTTCTGAACAAAGGAAGCTACAGCGCCAGAGCTTTGGCCCATGGGAACTGAAAAGATTCAGTGAACGGGCCAGAGATTGTGAAGCCCTCCCACTGCACGAAGTGAGGGATCTCACCGGAAGAAGAGAATGGAAGCGCACTAAGAAAAGAAGGAGCCTCCGTGCCTCCGGAGAATGCCACGAGACTGAAGGGAACTGTAAGTACACTTCCGCTGGGCGTCGAAAATCATCACAGCGTTACTAGAGGGGGGCAAGAGTCATCGCAATCGCGCTGATGCGGTCTTCCTTCTCATCTGAGGGGGAAATCTCTCCAAGGCCAGGATTTGGACCGATGCGGGCCTCGATCAAGGGGTAAAATGCTCAAGTCGCGCCCGTAGCCTCGAAGGGGGGGTATCCAACCTAGGAGCAAACACTTCGACAGAGACATATCCAGAGAAGGAAAGGAAGGCCGACTTGAAGGGGTCCCCGTCTCCCTTCGGGTCGTCTATCGGAACTCGCCAGGCGGACACGGAGGAGTGGACTAGAGCTTCGAGTTAACTCCATCCTCTAATCCAGAAGGGAAGTCTTCATCGAGCCAGGGGAGAGGGGACCCTTCCGGGGGGCGAGACTACGGTATCTTTCTAAAACGCTGAAGCTGATCGCCCAGAGGAAATGGGGGGAGAGAATGAGGGAGGGGAAGAAATAGGCCTTAGCTCTCCGGACGAAGGGGAGGAATCAGAGATCTCTTTCGCCGGAACCTGAAAGTCGCGTGGACCGCACACCTTCTCTATCTCACCAAGTGGCGAGAAGAAAAAGAAGTTCAGAAAGCTAGGGGCGAGACTACGCGCTGGTAACCGCTCCCAGAGGAGCGGTAGAGAAGGAAACTTCTGATCACCATACCGAGGGCTAGAACTTAAACACGCCCCAGGAAGGGGAATTCATCCACTCTGGAGTGTGATACGCACAGGTAGGGTGGGAAAACGCAGGATGGTCTCTACCCAACAAACGGAGGAGAGATAGATAAAGACCGGTCACAACTTAAGACCTGAAGGGGAGGTATCCCCCGACGCCGCCAAAAGGGGAGGGAAAGGGAGCGGAGGAAGGTCAAGAATGTCTTAGGGTGATCAGCAGGGTGGATCTGAAAGAAAAGGAAAATGGGAGCACGGGGGTTCCAGAGGTGGGGAGGACTAAAGGAGTTAGGGAATTGGTGCTTGGAGAGTCTTGGGAGGGGGGCAAAGACCGTCAGGGTGACTCGTGGTTCCGTTAAGGCTCTCGGGGCCAAAAAAGAGCGACGAATAAAAAAAAGAGGAGACGCTTATTGCGGTTCAAGCGGCCGAGTCAGCCAGACACATTTGGCAAAAGTTCCAGCGGCGGCGCGCATCTTGACTGGTTCTTCGCTGAGCTCAGCGGGAAAAAGGTCGTGCAAGGAATTGTTCGACCTCGCATCAATCAAAAGAGGGGGATGTAACTCTGAGGGCGGGCGTAAAGGGGGGGGAGGAAGAGGAGCATAAAAGTTCCCCCTCCCTCCGATGGAGAGAATAGAAATGAGTTAAGAGACCCCATAAAGCTTCAAGGAAGGATGAAATTACTGGAGTGCTTATCATTAGAAGGCGAAGTAAAACGTTCTTGGGGGTTGTAAAAAGTTCAGGCCGAGAGTCGAAAACACCAGTTTTGAAATTCTCTGAAAGGGAAGGTCATTAGAAATCGTCCAGCAGTACCAAACTCTTCCATCTTAATCAATTTCCTTGGAAGAGGATCACTGCAGGAATGAAGCAGGCAAAACTCTCAGGATAAACACGAGTCTTAACCGGGGAATTACCTCGATGTATCTTGAGAACGTGAAGGCCCGCATGGACCAGAAAGCCGCTAGGGGAGGAGGGAGCTGCGGCTGGCGTAAAGGGAGAAAAAGTCTGAGTCGGGCTCTGGGGAAAAAAGACTCGGTGAGTCACTTGGTTTGGAAAACGTCGTGTACACGCAAGGATTCACTTGGGAGGCGAAAAAAGACAGCGGAGGTAAGGGGGTCTCTGGGAAACCTGGATCAACCATTACTCTAAAGGGGGGGGGGCTCTGTACTCGGACCGGTGGGGGAAAAGCCTGGCATATCTACGCTGGAGGGCGGCGGGCTGACCGATGTATGAGCCAGTACTCATGCGACGTCAGCGGTAAAACGTTCAAGAGAAAATCTTCTCTGGGGAGACTTCAGGCAACGGGCATTCCTTAGCTGCTTGCCTTTCGACCCTCAAGCGCGGATGACTAGAAGAACGGAGAAACCCCAATCTCGAAGAGCCCAACGGGACTGGGAAGGAACCAGATGGGTGTCAGGATCGGGATCAGAGGGGAGGGAGAAAGGAATAACTATAGGAACCGGGGAGCTACTCACGCAGTCCTTGACCGCTTCAAGTCCCGGTGCTGACTCTTACAACCGGGGAAGAACTCGATCTCCCTTCCGCAAGGGTCCTAAACTGACCGGCTAAACCTACCGGCTATAAGAGGGTGCTAAAAACCTTACCAATCAGGCATGCAGGTTTGAGGGCTGCTGCAAGGGGGGAAGGGGGGTGACTCCTTCAAAAAGGAAAGAAAAAGTCGGTCTCAAATAAAAAAATCATTCTGGGTCCGAAGACATGACAAAAAAAGGGTAGAGTTATCTCGCAGGACTAAGAGGGTTCGTGGTGGAGACAGGGTGGGTCTCACGGGTTAAAGATATGTGAAACTCACTATACTGCGACCACGTTAAAACTAGAAGAAAAGGAAAACGGGGCCAGACAAGCAGGGAAAGAAGGAGTAAGGACGCTGGGTTCTCGGAGGAGGGTTGTGGCAACGGATAGGCCGTGCATTCTAAGGGAAAAAGCGGCCAGGGAACGAAGGAACACAAATGCCCTAAGTACAGGAGCTTCACCTTCAAAACAGACCTAACGAAACTGGTTCGCTAACCGAGAAGGCCAACGAATGGGCGGCGTTCCGATGTCTCACAGACACTAAGGGAAGGGGAGGGAAAAGCAACTTTACTTGGGGGGCATTGTTCGAACGGCCTAGGATAAAAACCGGACAAACCCTTGCTCGAGACCCCCCCGAAAGAGGGGGGGGATGACTAGTCAAGTTTCAACGAATAAAACCATCCGGCCACACAGGACGCGGACCTGGCGAAGTCTTTCCCAGGTGGGGGGCCTGGGTGGGGGCAAAGGGGGAGGGTCTGTGACTTCAAGCACATAAGCCACACGAAAGGACAAAAACGTCGTGCGGGGGGAACTTGGATTAGACTGCGGTCAAAGAGAGTAGCAAGGGAATTACGGTTTTTGGACCAAGCTCCATTAAAAGGGCCCTATGTTTATCAACGGCTGGCCCTGGATAAGAAAAGTCAAGTAGGGGCCGACTCAGAGGGGGGGGAAGAACAGGACTTCCGTAGATAAGAAGAAGAAACTCCATCTGACACAAAGAAGAGGGTACGCGGTCGACATGCAGAAGGTAGAAGACTGGCGGAGACGCACATCTGTGCTCTGGTCGGACCGAACCGTAATTGACGTTTGAAGCTCTTCAGGCGTATACGAATCGCAGATTTTCCGGCCAAGGGAACGCTCGCTCTACCTGGGTAACAAAAGGAGTCCTTCACGGGAAGGGGCAGTTTAGTGCGCACTTGGGAGGGGAGTGGGGGGACTACATAAGTCTACAAACCTTCGTCAGTCCTGAAACTAGAAGTCCGCAAAAAGTAAATCAAAGAGGATAAAAACGGGGGGGGACGAATTCATCAGAATAAGAGAACAAACGCGATCGGAATGATGTTCTCCGACCTCGGCTCCCGTCGCACAGGGCCGCAACGCCAGCAAGGCGATGGCCAACTCAGGACCCGTTCCAGCAAACAGGATGGAAGGAGAATTAAAAAGCAAATGGAAGGAAACACGAGCACGTCGAGTGGGTCTACGCCGCCGGAGAAAACGGGGCTAGGGGCTGGCTGCACTCCAGGACTCAGCTTGCGCAAAAGAACAGGGACCCGACGGGCCGTGACGAAAACTTCTACACGAAAGGCCGTACTAAAACAAGGCGATTGAATTGTATGCCGTGCAGGACCTAGCCCGGAAAAGGAATTTCGAAACGCAAACAGGCTTTAGCTTCGGAATAAAGAACTACCACTATGTCATCTATTGAACTGCCGACCTCCGAAGGGGGGAAAGAAACCCTGGGACGGTTAATTCCCTATCCCAAAAAAACCCCGAGCCTTAATATCAGCTTAGATGAAACAGGGAAGAGAGCCGAGCGCGCTCAGTCGCGGGGGGGCCGCCGGGGGGGGGGAAGGGAGGCTTTCTTCTCGAGAAAAAACAACAGGAGGGGAGGGGAGAGGAGGTCATCTGCTCTAAGAAAGACTGCTCAGGCGTAGAACAACAAGAAGAAGACAGGAAGATGCGAGGCGACTACTGGAACATAATCTTGCAAGGTCTTCAGGGAGAGAGGGGATTCATGGGGCAGGGTAGGCCCGTCCCTCAAAGTTGGAGAAAAAATCGCTTATTTCCGCCTTGGGCCGCGATCCCTAAGTGCGGAATTAGGGGGCTTCCAATTATAAAAGGGAAGGGAAGGGGGGAAGTCCTTGAGGAAAAAAGGTAGATCAAGGGGGCGTCTGGAAGTGAAACGAGGCGCATCGTTGGCCTCGGCGGGTCGAAGTCACGCGATTAGGCTAAAACGGCAAGGGATGTCCGGGTATCACTAAAGGCGGAAAATTCTCATAACGTCGGACTAACAAGTGCTCGGCTCACTTTCGTGACGAAAAAGAGGGGAGGATGGAACCAAGAGGAACATCTGATAGGTTGTCGAATAAAAGGCGTATCTGTAGAAAAGTAACTTTGGGGAGGAGCAAAGGTTGAAAGGAGGTTGCCAGCTCCTGTGATGGTAGTTCTTTTCACAAACCATGGTCCGGTGGCAAAGAACGCCCGGATCCGAACGGGGGGGGAGATCAGCCAGGGTTGGCCAAATCCGTAAGTTCTTCGTGGAAAAAAAAAAAAAATTTACGAATTGAACTCCGATCGCAAGGGAGCAGAACAACACAGACCAGGGCCGAATCAAGGGAAGAGGGAGCTTTATGGGAATCCATCAAGGGAGAAAGGAGAGGGGGGAGAGTGGTAACATGGGGGTGAAGGGAAAGAGGAGGGAAGGGGGGGTATCAAAAAAGAGCAATGAGTGCCCTCCTGGTGGTTGGGTCAGAGATACGGACTCATATGGAGGTACTAGCGGAGGGAAAGGGTGAGGGGGAGAAACAACCTGTTCAGCAGGGCGGTCTCTGCGTCAATCGAAAAGGCCTTCATATCATCATCGAGCGGGTGGAACTCCTGCCGGATGGGACTTACCAAGGCCTAGCCTACCAACCAGGAAGGCTTATTAACGGAGGGCTCATTCCAAGACACAAAGAAACGTCCGCAATGTCTCTGTTAAGGGGCAAGAGGAGGAAAGGAGGAGGCAAGAACTTGTCTTAGGGGGGGGGCAATGAAAAGGTGGGAGCCGGGGACCTCAACCTCATTAACACAAGAAGGACGGGCATAAAGGGAGGATCCGGGGGCAAGAGGGAGGTCTTATAACGAAGGATGAATATCCTCCAGCGAGAGGGTATGGAAAAGGGGGGAGAAAAGGCAGGATGACTTTGGTGGTTTCACTTGTAGAAACGGTTCAAGACTGCCAAAAAAGGGGGGATCAGAGGAACCGGTCCCTAAAGGAAAAAGAAGGTAGTGCACTCCGAAGGAAGAGAGGCTGGTGGGGGGGCAGGGATCAGAGGGTCTCCAAAATTTAGCAAAACAGACTCCTATTTGTCACGCGGAAAGAAGATCTGAGGGAGGGTTTCTCCTAAGAATTATCTATGGAGCTAGGAAGGGGGGAGACTCCAGCTTCGACTCGGTGAGGACACACCACTCTGTTTAGGGAAGTCGGGAGCGTAGGATCAATAGTTACGGGTTAAGGATATATGGTGGAGTTGGTTCATTTGAGGATAGGGGAATACGTGTCCGGCATAAGTTGAATATGGGACTTCCATCTCGTAACCGGGCGAACTCGAGGGGAAACCAAAACCTAAATTGCGCCCCAAGGAGCGCTCCAAAGGGGGTCCAGTTTTCATAAGAGTATCGAAGAAGTATGAGATGTAATCTACGTTCCCCTGCCCGGCGGGACCTGGAAAGGAGAACAGGCACGCCAAAGGAAAAGATTACAGGACGGGTCTCGTCAAGGAGGACGCAGTAGGGGGAGGGAAAGTGTAGGGTCAAAAAAAAGGTCATTTTCGAGGCCGGCGATCGCGGCAGTCCTGGTGGTAGGGAGAATGCGGGCGATTTCATACTGGGGGGAATGAGAGATGTCGTAGCAGTCGTATGCGGCAGCCGGCCCGCAAAGCAGAGGATACACGGGAACAAGTCGGCTGGCAGGTCATCTGAAAGGAAATCATGCTTCTATTAGGGGATAGTCTTGAAAATGAAGACTCTCGGGCGGGGGCCACAGGTCGAGGGGCGCGCCGGCTAGAAGAGGGATATCGGAGGGGAGTCCTCAGCAAGAGACGCGAAAGGGAACTGGTTTTCTCCCAGACGAGACGAAGACACCCAGCCGCATCATTTGGATTAGATTTAAAGAAGGCCAGCTTCAAAAGGCGCACAAAAAGTAAAAAAAAAAACTAGTCTGGAACAAAATCACGGAAAAGTGGAAGGGCCTACGCGGGAGAACATCCATTCCGAGTGTCTGCGCACAGGTCACCCTAAAGAAAGGGGGGGCGCCGAGGTAAAGACGTCCCTAGCCGTATGCCGTAAGGAAGCGCGCCATACCCGACTGAAGTTAGGAGGGGCTTTAAGTCCAGCTGTCCGTAATAATCTAGACTCTCTTTCGTACGGTCCGAGAAAGGAAGGGCGCAAAGCGGAAAAGGGAGGGGTCTCTCACGACCTCACATTCCTTCTTTGGCCAAGTCGGTCAGGGGAGCGGGGGCAAGGAGTAAAAGATGAAGCCTAAGGCACGAGGCAATAGAAAAAGGTGGGAGAAAAAAGA
>Ga0179591_1272699_pt1 | contig 15466 bp, 17 predicted proteins | sample CZOMad2_1_08_16f_FD_182891 | JGI IMG/M metagenome (GOLD analysis project Ga0179591, IMG submission 182891) | Vadose zone soil fungal communities from Angelo Coast Range Reserve, California, USA - CZOMad2_1_08_16fungal (PacBio error correction) | ecosystem: Environmental > Terrestrial > Soil >...
CAGGACTTCAACAACGGGCCGTCTTATGACTCGTGAAGGAAGCAAGGCAACTAAGATGATTTATAGATTACCGCACATCCCATGGAAACGAAATCATGGAAAAGGCCATCTCTGAACGCGACAGAAACCTCCAAGGACCAGGAGGAAATACGCGGGGACGATAATGAACCCAAAAAACCCGAAAGACAGGGGTGTATCTCCAGGAGGTCGTTGATGGAGGATCAAAGAACAGGCATAGACGGCAAGCGCTCCCAAGCAAAACAACACAAAGATAACACGACGCTTATTTTGTTGGGTCAACTAAAGAAAATAGAAAACATGGGTAGGGACCACTAGGTGTACTAGCGGTAAAATTGGGGATTCATCAAAAAATGTGACGGGATTTACAACCGGGGGAAACGGGGGAGGTCCGTTGGAGGTGGGGCACCGTTCAACCACGGTCTGCTGGTACGGGTCTGGGGGGTGGAAGGGCTAACAACTCATTCGGCGGAAAAAGGGAAGTTCCCGAATTATTCCCAAAAGTTCAGGGTATAAGGGGGGAGAGGGAAAAACGGACCAAAAATCTAACCGAGTTCTACCACCCAACATAGAAGATAGATGACGTGAACCACAAAAAAAGGAAAAGGTACCTAAGACAATTCTACTTTGAGCATAATTGGTCCTCCTCCATGACCTGCATGCGGGGAGTCATAAAAAAAGAAAGAACCAATAACCCTCAAAAGAGAGAAAAGACCTCACTTAAAATGTGACTTCGTCCCTTTACCGGAATGCTAGTCAAGCGGGGGGCAAACCACGGCAACCGGTTTTCGGAGGGGGGGGGGGGGGGGGGGGGGGGGGGGGGGGGGGGGGGGGGGGGGGGGGGGGTGAATTCTCTTTGATAAAAGTAAAGAAGGAGCCGGTCTCAAAAAATGGCATATATTGAAAGCTTTCTAGTGGAGAGGACGGGGAATGGTAATCACACGGGGGTTCTCGGACAAACTCCAGAGGAGGAGTCAAACCGTAAAGGTGTCTTCAAATTCAGGAATCGCGCGGTAGGGGTAACTGGCTAGGAAAAGACGAGAGGCGAACGATGGATGGCCAAGCCATCCCTGGGGGAGCCGCGTGTCACAGAAATGACATGTCCCGAATCCAAACAGAGGTGAAAAGGGTCGAGGGTCTGAGGAAGCGATAAACCTGTCTTACAGAAAGGGGCCACGAAGGAAAAGAAGTGTTGCGTCAACACACACGCAGGCCAACCGGTTTAACCAGTCGGAAAGACGGCAGAAGAGGAGAAGTGCATCCCTACACGTACAGAAACCAGGGGCACGTTCGGACGAAAGAATTAAAAGTCATCTTTCCAACGAGGAAACCAATCGATCAAGGAACGAAAAGGGGTTAACGCCCAACAGTAAAAGGGAAGGGAATATCGTCCGGTAAAAACTTTTAGAAAAAGCTGCCAAAAATACCCGCGGCTTTCCGCATGTCATTTAAAAGTTAAACACTAAGGGCAGCAGTGTTGCAACCGTGATTTCGGGTAAAGAGAGAGAAAAAAAAAAAAAGAAGGAACCCTTGGACAATGGCCGACGTCAACCTGGAGAAGGAAAAAAAAAAAGGGGGAAAACCCGAAAAATATCGTCGGGGACCGGGGCTCCGACCAGTAAAGACGCCGAAAAAGGGGGGGGACGGGGGGCTTTAAGGTCCAGCCGCCGGAAGGCCCGGGTGTCCCTCAGGAAACAGCGGAACAAACGGTCGCCGGGTCGAAGGGCGAAACATCAAGAGGAACCTTAGGGGGGGGCCGCAAAGGGCTGGCAGAAGAAGAGGGGGTTGACCGATCTTTAGAGGCCCTAGTGGACCATTGCGGGGTCGGAGAGAAGCATAGCAAAGAGAAAAACAAACTGTAAGATAGAGATGTGCCAAAACCGGCCAATGGTGTCCCCCCCTCTGGAAAAAGGGGGTCGTCAGAAACTCCAGCAGGAGCCACCCTCCCTGCAGGTGGTACCAGGTCGGGAAAGACGCATGATAGAACGAAAAACGCCGGATCTTCCCAAAAGGGGGGGGCTAGGGAAAAACAAAAAAGTCGGCCAGGGCAAAGTGGAAAAAACCCCCGCCGTCCTAGGGAAAAAAAAAAGTAAAACTGGGGGAGAATCTTCCACGGAGGCAGACCAAAAGGAAAGAAAGCCGTGGGGGGGTTTGCACAAAAGGGCGCTGGAATAAACCACAAAAAGTCAGGTCAAGGAGGGGCCCCCTTTCATGGGGAGTAAGAATCACGAACAGAAATAGGACACTCTGAGCTGCCTTAAGGTAAAAAAGGTGGGATGGGGACATGATGGCCGACGGGAATGCCGGGGATGGGAGACAAAAAAAAGAAACGGTGGGGGGGGGGAGAAAAAGGAAAGGACGATATCGTCGATCCATGGGAAAAAACTGGGGTGGCGTACTAAAAGGCATGGAAATCGATGGGGGTTGAAGGGGGGGATTGCATGACGGGGAAGAATTGACGGGGATCAAACCGGGTCCGCAGGAGCTTAGGCAAAATAGTGGGAGAGTAAAGTCTGATTTGGCCAAACCTGGGCACCCGCGCGCCAGGCGAAAAAAAAAATCGACGGTATTGGGGAAGAACTGCTGTTCGTTGACCCAAAACAAACAAGGTTGCGCGGGGGGGGAAAAGACGCCGAACAGGAGACGCCGGAGAGCCCGTGAGGGGGGAGTTAACAAGTGGAAAGAAAAAAAAACATCTAATACCCGGAAGGAAAGCAAAAACTGTGAAAAAACCAGTGAAAAAAAAGATATTCGCCTATCAAAGAAAAGTAACCAGCCTATTTCAGGGGACTAATCTAATCTGCAGAAGGCATTAAAAGGGGGGGGAAAGTCCTCCGAGAGGGGTACAGGCAAACTGAAACCCCCGGAAAAATTGGGAAATTCCCTCTAGAAGGAAAATAGGTCCGGAAGAAGGGGGAACCCTTGTCGGATGCAGGTCCAAAAAAAAAAAACGCGGGAAACAAATTGGTATGAGAGGTGAGGCATTGCGGGGAGATTCAAACGACTACACCCTAGGTTAAACCTTGATTTTGGGGATAAACTCGGTTTCAACGTTTGCGTACCCGGAATAGCTTGACATTAATTGAACTTTGGGAAGTGCTTATCGGAAAAAAAAAGAAAGGGAAGGTAGAAAAGGGTTAAAGGGGAACGACTTTGGACGGGTAAAGAGGATAAAAACTCAATGATTAAGGTAGAAAACCGTTGGGACCGGGTTGAACAAGGGAGGAAATTAGGGGGAGTCCCTGGATGCAATGTGAGTTTCGACGCCAATGAGGGAAAGAGGAAGGGGACCCCCTGAATCCGGAAACGAAAAGAGCCATCACGGGCCCCGGCGGGTAAGTAAAAGGGGGGGATGAAGCCAAAAATTGTTAATATAGAGAGACCCTAGAAAAGGGGGGGGGGAGGTCGAAAAAAGGTTGCCGGACAACCAACCAAAAAGGAGCAAACAAAAAACAACTTATGGAGGAGAAAGAAAAAAGGAAAGGGTGGGGGGTTGTTTTTCTAACTAGATCTACAGGGGGGGGGGGAGGAGAACTGCCCGGATCAAGGGGCTATCGTTCCATGGGGGGCCTGGTCCGTAAGTACCCGGGTTGGGAAGCAAGGGTTGGCAGGGCCACAAGTTGAAGGGAGAGGGGTGACTGCGTGGGGTGGAATAGGCTTACAGAAAAATAGAAAGAGCATGTCATCCAGACGGCATGGGATCAGGGAAAATGCCTGGGGGGGTCCCAACAGGGGGGACCAAATCCCCTGGATGAATAAACCTCCTGGGTCGGGGGCGGAAAAAAAGGTTAAACCTCCCACTCTATAAAAAACTGGTCGATCGGAACTACGACATACGGAACACTTGAACAAAGGATCACGCTCTGGAACGACACCCTAAAAAATAGCCCCCAAACATGGGTACACCAAGAACAACGGGCAAGGAAGGCCCCAAGGGTCAGGGTATTGCCTTAAAGGCCAAACGACAAGTATTCACTCAACCGAACTGTCGTGCTTGGTGCTGCTTTGAAATTAATCGGGCTAAACAGCACAACCGCCTGGAAAACCCCCTCGGACAGAGAGGAAGGCAGTAGGGCGAGAGGGGATGGGGGTAATCCTGGAATAAGAAGGAAGGAAAACACCTCCGGAGAATAAAAAGGGAAGCGGAAGGGTTGTCCCGGTCGGAGAGTGGAGAACAGCGTTAGAATCTGTCGGGGCTAGGAGTCGTAAAGGAGGGTGAGAGGAAACCTTTCCCATCGAAGGTCCAAAAACGTTTCTTTGTGGCCGGGTCAAAGGACCTCAAAATAAATAAGGGAAATCGACTGGAATAGGCCAGTCGGAGGAACAAAAACATAAAACTGTCCTGACAAAGGAAACCTCAAGTTTCGTCAAGACAAAGGACTTAAACGGAGACGACGAGGTGGAACCAGAAGGAACCAAAAAAAAAGGGAAAGAAGAGCTCCGACAACAGTCGAATACGCCGGCATGGTCACGTGTCCGCGAAGCAAGAAAAGGATACGTCATCACAAAGGAAAACAAATAGGGACCGGGAGAGTTAAACACCACGTCAACCTACTCGAATATCGAAGTGACTTCCACGTCAAAAACAAGGTCGGAAAAGAAGAACTGGGGCAAAAAGCTCCGCTTAAGAAGGTCCAATTACCTTGTGACTAACAAAAAGAAGGGTTCCAAAGGGGAAATTTAGGTCCGTGATCTAAAGCAAGGCCGAGTCGGAAGGGGGAAGGGGGAAGACGTCCACCGATCAAGAGAATGCTAACTGGACCACTGTAAAGGTGGGGGAGGGCCTCGTCAAGGGACGGAGCTACCAGGGGAAAGACGACGGGCAAGGAGGGGGGGTGGTGAGGGGGTTCTTTAATCCAGCCGCAAGGACAGAAGGTATGGGGAGCAAAAAAAGGAACGGTTCGGTCGGAAAGAGGGAGAGAAAAAAGGAATCATCCTTCTAGACCTCCTTCAAGGGACAGACATCCTGTCAGGATTGGAAAAAATGGGGGAAGGGCAACTCTTAAAAATCGTTAAGCTGGGGGGGGGGACCCAAAAAAAGGAGAAAGAGAAGCAATAATTACCTCAGCATCAGAAACACAAGGGGGATTAAAAAAGAAGTTATGGGCTTCTTCGACCCGAAAAAAGTGTCCCCAACGCTAAAAAAAGGAAGTTCGGGGTGGAAACCACCAAAATTTTTTCGGGGTCATAAAAGAACGAGAAAGAACAATCCAGCACAGGGTTCAAAGGGCTAGGGAAAAATAACTATGGATGTTCTCGAAACTGTGGGAAAAGACACGTTTTTCAAGCTTGGGGGGGCGGTAAAGGGAAAGTACGGACGGCGGAACTTGAGAAAAGAACAACCGCCACCATAAGCCTGGAAAAAAAGGCTGAGGACCGGGGACGGGGAGAAGTCACGCGGAAAAAAGGGAAAACAATCGAAAAACGACTCTCCTGTGGGTCCGTTAGAACCGGGAACAAGGCTGAGCTTGAAAAACAGTAAGACAACGGAACGAGTCAAGTGGAAGTCTGAAGGGGACGAAAGAAAAAAACGACCATCACAGGGGTGGGGGAAAAAAACGGAGCTGACAAAGGAAAGGAAAAAAAAGGGTTTTGAAATGGGACATTAGGACCGCCTGTAAAAAAGAAGAGGGCGAAAGGTGGGGGTTGGACTTAAAGACCTGACGGATCCAGAGAAGGTTGACGAGGGCTCATAAAGGCGTCACGGGATGTCGGGGCCGAGAGTCAGAAAGGTTGTCACAACAGGTTGTTCCAGCACTGAAAGCTAGGGTCGGGTAGATGAGCTGGATTGGGGACCAAGGGAAGAACTGAACGGGGAGGGGGGGACCGAGAGATACGGAGTTAGGGGATTGATAGAAAAAAAAAAAGATGGGGAAATAAGGGCAAAAAGAAAGTGTACCAGACATTGTTCTAAGGGGGAAAGACGGCCTCAATGGGGAAAGAAATCAGGGGTGGGGGGAGGGTAACGGGACAATGAACAGTCACAAAGTAAAGCTTACAAGTTCCAGCAACAGAGAACGTCCCGGTAAACATCAGTTCTCACAAAGCCTATGGAAAAAGAAAGCAAAAAAGGACCGACCATTCTATGGAAAACTATCATCAAGCTTAAGAAAGGCCCAAGTAAGGTGTTTTCTCCCCTGAGGGACAGGGGGAAAAAAGAACACCAGAGTTCAGACCAAATGCCGCTATCAAAAAAGGAGGACTCTCTGCACGTTTAAGACTGGGGAAACCGGTAGGGAAGGGGAGCACTTATATCATCGCGCAAGAAACGTTGAAAAAGGGCTAGGGGGGACGGACGCACGGGCAGGTTGAGGCTTTGAAGGGGGGGGAAAAAAGTCGGGCAAGGGGGTTCAAACAAGGTAAAAAGAAGCCCAAAAAAAAAATCCGAACTTACTGCTGAGGGGGGCAAGGTTACTGGAAGGTAGGGGGATAAAAATCCGGAGCGTGCTTCTGGAGATGGGACGGGGATGGGTCTTTCGCTCCGAAGGCAAGAAGGGGGTCGGGAGGAAAAAAATGTTCGGTGACATCGTTGCGAGAAAAAAGGAAACATTGTATTGGTAGGGAACACACAAGTCCCACAGGGGTTCTGTCAAAATGTGGGTTGTTTTTGCAGCAAATTGAGTGCCAGGCTCCATAGGCCGGCTGTTGAGGAAGGGGGAAGGTTGGAAAAAGCGAACCTAAAAAGTGAGTGAACGAGAACCAATTGCGGTACACTCCGTCTCATTCAAACACGGAAAAAAATCTAACGCGGGTAAAATTTACCCAGGTAACTAAGGAGGGTCAAGACCAACACTTTAATGATCGAAAAAAAGAACAAAGACAGGGTGAAATCCCGTTGGAGGGGGACTGGGGAAAAGACCAGAAAGAAACCAAAACCCATGGACTCTCCCAGAAGCAAAACAAAAACAATCAAGGAGGAAGGAAAAGGTTGGGGTTGGGGTTGAGCAAGTTACCTCGCTGGCAGACCCTTGAAGCGTGGGGAAACGAAGGAAAGGAAAGGTGGTTGGGGACAGGCCAATTGGGTTTTCGGGGAGGGAAACGCAAAAGGGACGCAGGGCGGGTCCGTGCGTGACGACTTGATCGGCGGAACGGGGAGTGTTGGAAAGCCTAGAAAGACATTCGACGAAAACAGTCAGCAGTTCCCATAAGACGGGGAGTGAAATCCAAAGAGGAACAAAAAAAAACCATTGACCTACCAAAAAGAAAGTGCGACACCCAATTTCGGAAGGAAAACAAAAATACCCCAACAGTACTAAGAAACCAAGGAAGGGAAATAGGAGCATAAAACTACAATTGGGTTCCTCAATACTATGCGGGAGCACCGCGTAAGCCCAGACCGGTCAGGCAAAATCGTCCCAAGAAAACAGCCGTCACAGTAGCGGGAGACGAACCTGGGAAAAAGGTCTGATCCAGGAGAATCAAACCTGCTGAAAGGGGTGGGGGCAAAAGGAAACCCCTGATGATAAGAAATCAAAACATCCGCCAGGCAAAGTACGGCATAGTCAAGACGCCAAAAAAAAAAAAAAAAAAAAAAAACAACACAAAACCACACACTGGAGGAATTTTATCAGGATCATCGGCCAAGAACTCAGGAACAGGGACAAAACCGGAACGGGCAAAGGGGACCGGACCAGATGAAATGAGTCTCGTCGGGGGCGGCAGAGGACGGAGAAATTTACATCTTATAGGTCCGAAAGGATTAAAAACGGACCTGAACAAGTCCCCCAACAGCCTGGCCCGCTTTAAAAAGGGTAAAAGGCAGAAGTTTGAGAGCCGAAAGGAAAGGGGGAGATACCTTGGTGCCGTTTAAAGAAATGAACCATCGACCGTCTGAACAAAGAAAAGCATTCGGTACACAAAAACTAAAAGGACTAGAGAGGGGACGCACTCCGGGGGTGAACCATGCAGTCAGCGGAAAGAGAGAGAAAGGCCTACCAGATGCGACTCCGGAATCACGCGAGCAAACCAAGGACAAAAGAAATTAAGGAAATCAAGAAAAACGGGAAAACCAGCGATTAGTAAACCCACTGGATGGAAACCGCCACAAGCAAAAAGCATGAGGAGGAAGGGAATATTCCGTTAAGGTCCCTTCCCCAACGCGCAATAAACTGGAAAAAAAAACAAGCGGAGGGACCAAACTCATGTCCAAAGTTCAACCTTGTCAGCACAAAAGCAAGAACAAAGGTGGGAAAAAAGTGGTGGACGGTCGTGAGCCTAAGCAAGAGGAAAAGGGAGACGAGACGTTTTTGGGCACTAAGAAAAAAGGGAGGAGGGGAAAGGGGGGACTAATGAAACACGGCGAGATCAGATGGTCAAGGAATCGTCCAGCAAAAAAAGAGTAGAAAAGCCGTAAGGGACGCGGGAATTGGAAAGTCCCAGCCAAAACGTTCAAATAGGAATTTGGAAGAAAGAAAAAACAGAAAAAAGTTCGCACGAGTGGCGAAGCGCAAAATCTTTCAACGAAATTCCAAAAACAGCGTTCCCTGAGGGGATCTCCGTCAAGAAGATAGGAGGGAACGAAAAGCACGCGTTGGGAAAAAGCTGGTAAAAAAAGGCGGGAGAAATGCTCTATCAACACCAAAAACCAACGAACTGGAAAGAGAAAGAGAAGGAGGGTCAGGCAGAAACCCTCCGGGGTACCAAGAGTTAAGCGTCCGCAGACGTCAAACAAAAAAATCAAAAAAATGCCAAAAAAACCGGCGGACCGGCGTCAATGAGGGAATCTTTGGGTGATGGGATTCCACCTCGCAGACAACCAAGGGAAAGGGAAGCTCTGGAGGGAAAAACCCGGAAACGTTCTTCAAGTAGCTGAACAAACTGAACATCTTCCTGGTCACTGGAAGGAGAATGGTAATCCTGAATGAACATCAAAAAAAAACGAAAGCGACCGGTAAGTTTCCGTTGAAACAATGGGGGAAACTGGAGCGGGGGTAGGGCGGGAAAAAACCAAACAGTCTCGACACGATTCTATAGGTCCAAAAGATTGGTAAGACGAAGAAAAACCAAAAGATTGGGAAAAAGAAAAAAAAAGTCGGAAGCTGCAGTGGGAAGGGAAAGGGGTTTTGACAAATGAGAGGGGGGGAAAAAAATCGGGAAAATAATTATTGCCTGCCCGCTGGGTGGGTTTGACGGAAAAACGGAAAAGAGGGGGAGTGATCATTTTACCGGGCGTTAAGAATCCATGCTTCAAGGGAATTGGGGAAGGGGGGTTGTGATGTCAATCGAAGATGACTGAAAGAAAGGTGCGGGAGGGGCCTAAAACGGGGGAAAGCATAGATAGAGTGGGAGGCGGGGGTGAACGGGTGGGGAAGGGATTCCGCCAGGGGGGCACAACGGCGGAGTTAATCCGAAAGGAAAGAACTTCACTGTCGCACACGGAAAAAAAAAAGTAAAGGGCCGCGTCAATTCAGGGAGGGGGCCAGAACGCGGAATCAACGGGGATCAGATTAGAGGCCTGAGAGGAGACCGAAACGAGGGGAAAGGCCTTGAAAACGCCAGTAAACCCAGTTCGCCGTGAAAAAACGAGGGAAACAGCAGATTGCCGACCGAGATCCCAAACATCAGAAGAAAGAACCTGAGACCAAGGTGGGGGGACTACCTTAAGGGAGCTGACCAAGAAGAAGGGAGGGGAGTACAGCCCGAGAAGAGCACCCGAAGACAGGGAAAATCGAGATAAAGCATTTGCGAGGAATCAGAGGCAGATCTAAAATTCGCAGACGTGAGAGGCATTTGAGGGTAGGGATCATCATTGAACCCTGGGGGACCAGGGAAAAGGGCGACGAAAAACTTGGAACAGAAGGGGGAGGGCGGAGGGGTGAAGGGGGCGGCTGGTGAGGGGAAAAAAAGGGATGAGGAGAGGAGTGAATGCAATGATAACTTTTCGTGCTACTCAAGGGAATTGAAAGTAGTGAGAATGTGGAGGGGCACGGGAAAAGAAGGTGTCGGTGGGCACGAACTCGCAACAAGTTAATGCGCCCCAAGCCGGGGGGGGGTAATCCCCTGGGTGGGGGCAGAAGGGGGGAGAAAATGCACTTCAGATCGGGGGATGAAAATGCGTTCGGGAGGAGAGAACGGGAATGAGGGGGGATGCCGAAGGACCCAAAACCCGTTCCCCGACCGACGACAGAAAAAAGCAAGGGGAAAAAAAAGCACCCCGCGGGGAACCCGCCGGGTACTTCCTGGATGAAAAACAACGGGAAAATAACGATCAATCGCCGAATGGTGGGGAAAAAGGGAGGGCAAAGGGGGTCGTGCGAAAACAACCAAAAAAACAAACATCCAATGACTAAAAGAAAAAAAAAAACAAAAAAAAGGCGGAGAAAAAATAGATATATGGTGGGTGGTTGTCGAAACGGCAGACTATCCCCGCTCGGAAGAAAGAAAAGAGAATTAAAAAAATAAGGGAAACCCCCGGTGTCCGGAAGGTAACCGCGGTCACGGGCAGTTCCGGGTTGAAAAGCGCCGTGTAAAAGGGGGAAGTGGAAACAGGTTGTGGTACGAGGAGTTCAGAACGGCAACTTCACGCAGTTCAGAAACGGCCGTTGGGGAAAGGAGCAAAGTACTAAAACAAGGCCGCAAAAACCCGAGGGCGAAAAAAGAAAAGAAAAAAGAAAAGGGGAGAACATCCAGTGTCCCGCCCAAAAAAGAGAACTTCCGCAATTCAAGAAAGGAAAAAAAAAACAAATTTCTAACAGGCCACTGGAAAGACGAGAAAGCTGGGTAACGCAAACGAAAGTCAACCAACTGAAGACCAGCAAACCCAACCACACAACCAAAAACACGCCAAAAAAACCCTTCCAAACCCCAACCCCAAACCATAAGGAAGTCCTTCTGGGACTTTTCCGGAAGGAATGAAAAGGGCCCCATCAGGATTAAGAAACAAGAAAGCCTGAAAAAAATGGAAACCTAGGGTGAACCGCAGATAAAGGCGGCTCGGAAGAAAGGAACAGAGGGTCCTAGAAAAAAATAAGGACAAGATAAGACCCGCTCAGTCAGAAAGGGTGGTGGGGGCCTGAGTCCTCACTGGTCACGGCACCCTGAAACACGGAGTACAAAAAAGAAAAGGAAAGTGACAAGATGATGATCAGGTGCGAACATCAAAAGAAAGGGAAAATTAAGGGGCTACAGCGGATGGAACTAACGTGGGCGGCAGGCCGGTAAAAATAAAAGGGAAGAGGGGCTCTTTTCTGGTGGGGGTTGGGGAGTTGTTGGAAACAGGAGGGTTCATGACCAAGCATCCGAGTATAGTCGGTCGTTGAAAAGAAACAGGAAAAACCAGAACGGAAAAAAAGACGTTGACTGCGGCCAACTATAAAAACAGCAGGGTCAGGTCAAGAAAAAAGGGAGGAAAACAAAGCTTCCCGAACCAGCCTGGGGGTACAAAGAGAAAAAGAAGGCAGAAAAGCCGATGAAGGAACTTTACCAACTATGAAGAACTTCCACAAACCGGAAAAAAAAAAGCCGAAAAAAAAAATTCAAGGGAGCTTCGACGGCATCCACAAACCATCTATCAGACTGGTCGGGGGAAAAACCAGTCCACATGATCGAGAAATCGGGCCGGGGAAATGTTCCGTTCAAGCGAGCAAAAGACGCCTTCAAACGCCCAACTGGCATTTCCAGTCCAAAGGGAGAAAGGGAGAAAAAAGGAAAAACAGGGGGGTTCCACGGTGAGGTGAGGTCAAGAAAGTCAAAAGGGAACGGAAAATCGTACCTTGAGAACTATAAGGAAAAGCACCGACAGCGTTAAAAGAACGAAAAACGAATCGTCGGGGTCCAAGATGCCCGTTACTTCACCAATCGAAAAAAAAGGAAGACCGAAAAGGAGACCAAGGGGGGGCGGTGGGGGGGGATTTTGAAAGCCGCCGGAAAACGTCCGGGTCCCTAAAGAAAGCGGAAAGAAAAAAAAAGACAAAAGGGCACATCAGAGGCGGTCAAGGATTCCAGGAAATGCCGGCCGAAAACGGCCTGGAACTGGAAGAAGTGGGAAGCCGCGGAGTACTAAAGCGGTGGGGGGGAAAAGGGAAGTCCAGGGGCAAGAAGCAAGGAAAAAAAAAAAAAAACGTAGGGGAAAAGGAAAGAGAGATGAGTTGCTGACAACCCAACGACCGCCACAAGGGTCCCCAAGAAAAACAAAAAACCCGGTCCACGCTTTCGGAAAAAGTCACCACGAGCGAGAAAACCCGCAAAAAAGGGAGGACAAAAGCAGCCCGGATCAAGGTGAAGACGATGGAGTGGTGCCCTTCTCAGCGGACCGCCCGGGGGTCGTGGGGAACTGGGGTGTCTTGGGGAATGACCAAGAACAGGCCGGCTAGTGAGCAAAAAAAAAGGAACCTCTAGGAGGGGCCGCGGGCTATGGTGGGGGCGAAGAAGAGGAAGGGGAAGGAAAGTTCACCAGGCACGTGGGGGCCGGAAAGTTCCAAGCTGAATCGTGACGGAAAAAAACAAACGGAAGAGGGTCCAGGGCCCGGGTTCGGGTAGGGATCACGAAAAAAAAAAAAAAGGATCGTAAATTGGAACCCTCCAACCGAGTCAGGTGGGTTAATTTGGGGAAAATTTGAAGGAAGTACCAGGCGGAGAGGGCTCCTCGGTTGGGGAAGGGGAAAGGAGAAATAATAGTCCGATCCAAGGTGACGGTGGCGTATGGAATCGGGTGGGTTCCCCGGGGGTTGGTGGGGAGAGGAAAAGAAGGGGGGAGAAAATCGGGACGGTCAACAGAACTGGAAACAAAGGGGGGAAAGGCGTATGATTAGCTGAAGGGACTTGGTCAACGCGGCGGGGCCTCAAAGAAAAAATGGGGTTAACCAAGAAAGTATAAACCGTTAAGGGGGGATAGTGGGCAAACCCGGGTGAGAGTGTGAGGTGGAAAGGACGTCCCGAACGACGCCTGCCATTATTGAAGGGAGGGTGGGGGTCGAACATAAAGGGGAAAAACGGGGAACAAGAGTCCCCGAACCAAAGGGGGAAAAGGGCCCCTTGACTCCAATCGTGTCTGTCGGGAAGAGAAACGCTTGTAATAGAACAGCCAAGATGCCTACCTAAGCAATCATCAGAAAAAAAAAGGGGAGGGTTTGCAAGGGGGGTTGATACAGTCAATCCTGGTCCTTCAAAAGGGAGGGGGTGCCAAGGAAACCCTAAGTGGAGGTATCAGGAGGACCAATAAATCGAGGCCAGGGAGAGCAATATATTCCTTAACCCGGTAGAATGTCAGGAGGGGAAAGTAATAAAGCGGGAAAAAGAACGGGCACAGCAAGGTGGGTTTTGGGTTCTGTATAAGCAGGCAGAGGGTCAGTTCCATACGACCAAAAAAACGAAGAAAAAAAGGGGAAGGGTTGCGCGGGGGGGGACTACGAGGTCGTCACAAAGTGAATGAAAAGGCTAAGGGGGAAACAGATTGAAACTTGTTTGGGGGGGGGGAGGGGTCTTTCTTCAAAGGATTAATAAGTGAGCGGGGGACCTGGGAGGGGATCAAGAGGGGGGGTCAAAAAGGCCGCCGGAAACTGTGTGTAGGGCTCCATGTAAGGGTTGCGCCCCTGGGTTTTGGCAGCAGAGGGGAACCAGCCTTGTGAGAAAGGGGAAAAGGGGAGACCGACGGCCGAATGAGTGAAGCCGAGGTCCCCCAAAACACGTTCAAGGGGTCAGAAAAAGGACGGGACTGCCTCTCCATCAAGAAACGAAGAAACCAGAGAGTAACCACCAAACGCGCCCGACAAGCCGACAGGAAAGGATCGGGAGGATCCCGGGTGATCGACCAAGGGGTTCCCTGTGAAAGAGGGGAGTAAGCTCCACACCAAAAAGGAATCTACAAAAAAAAACAACGTAGGAGGGAGGTAAAAAATAAAGAAGTGGGGGTGTGGGGTGGCCGCACTAACTAGGGAACGTCCTAACCGGGGGAAGGGGGATCAAAGGGACTCCTTATCGGATCGGATGAGACAGGATCCCTGTTAAAGGTACACTGGGGGGAGAAGGCAAGAAAAGTTCTGGCCAGTCCCCGGGTTTCCGTCGCGTAACGTACAAAATGGTAAAAAAAGGAATGGGAGGAAATTAAGGAACGTAGAACTTCACAAGTGCATCAAAGGGGGGGGGCAATAAATTTGCAGCCAAAAAAAAAGGAAAACAAAAGAAAATGCTACAAGGGAAGACCCAGGGATAGTCGACACAGATGGAAAAACCAAGAGAAAAGGAAATAGAAACTACCTTTCCTTGCCAGGAAACAATGGGAGGAATGAAAGAGGTTCCCGACGCGAGCGCCACACGAAAACGCCCTCAAGACTCCCCACCGCAACACCTGAAAAGTCAACGTGGGAGGAGTAGGCCGAAACTTCAAGATTCAAAATTTGGGTCAAAAAAAAAAAGAAAAAAACAAGCAACCCTGCTGGCCGGCGGGGGTGGGGAAACGCGGAGGTTCGCAAAAAGACGAAGGCGCCGGTCCTCTTAAGGACCAGAAATAGCTCAGGCTGTAATGGGGGAGAAAAAAAAAAGGAAAAAAAAAAAACAAGGGGTCAAAGAGTCACCCTCATCATGGATACCCGCTTTTCTGGATTTGAGAAAAGGAGGCATCTGCTTTCTATGGGAGAGAAGGATGCCGGAACCTGGTCATCAAGGGAGCGGGAAAACCGGGGGGGGTGACTTTTCCATGACGCAATAAAAAACTTGGGTCATCCTGCTTGAGGGTTCGGCGACAAAGAGGGGGGGAAACTGTTGAGGGGAAGAGGAGAAAGTAAACACCACAATTTTCCGTCAAAACCCAACGCAAGGATGATCCACGCCGAGGTTGTAGGAAGCCAATCAGCTAAGTAGACTAAAAAAGAGGTAAAGACAAAAGCTGGACACGAGGGGAACCGAGCTAACCTGCCAAGGCCATCGTCGACGAAAAGGTACAAAAAACTTAAAAAGCTAATAAGGACGAAAGATACGCCACAAAAGAGTGTCAAAAAAAGGAAAAGAAAAAAGGGGCCCGTAAAAAAGGGCACCTTTCAACGTCATACAACAGGATGAGCCTTAACCGCGGGGTTCTGCGCCGAAAATTGGGTCAACTACAAAAACGGACAGAAAGAAGAAGTGGGGGGGGGGAAAAAAAACATTGTTGATTTCGGTCCGATCAAACCGTCGGACCGGACGGGAACTGAAATGGGGACCGACTCAAAAATTGGGGAAACTGCTAACTTAAAACGGAGAACGTCCCCGTTCAAGGGGGGAAAGAGAACATAAAAAGCAAGTTGAAGAGATGGAGGCCGGTCACTAGGCATGGGTGCGGGTGGCTTGATTGGGGTCCACATCCAAGGAGTCCTGTTGAAAAAATCCCGCACCAGCGGAACCTGGAGGGGCGAAGGGCGACACCCCATCTGAGGAAAGGTCCAAAAACAACAACGGAAAAAGCGGGGGCCCTGGCTGGAAGCTAATACCGTGCGCGGGCGGGACGAAAAACCAGGGGGGGTACACCATGTCGGGG
>Ga0179591_1375088_pt1 | contig 15465 bp, 10 predicted proteins | sample CZOMad2_1_08_16f_FD_182891 | JGI IMG/M metagenome (GOLD analysis project Ga0179591, IMG submission 182891) | Vadose zone soil fungal communities from Angelo Coast Range Reserve, California, USA - CZOMad2_1_08_16fungal (PacBio error correction) | ecosystem: Environmental > Terrestrial > Soil >...
GGCCGCAAGTTCGCGAACGAGTGCACGCGGATAGTGAACCGCAAGGGGGGGGGGGGGGGGGAACCCCACTATCACTCTCTGCTCAGCACTGAAGCGCTTCGTAGTCGAAGGGGAAAAAGAAAAAAGATACATAGAAGAAAATAGACCTAAGGGGCCGTCAAGGTGTGCTCTCGTCAACTCAGAATTTGGGGCGAGAAGAAAATCGTCGGAGGAGCAAACAGAGAGCCTTCTAGCAAAAAGGGCTCGCCTCCTGAAGACTGCAGGTCTGTGAAGTAGAAAAAAATCGCAGGGGAGCAAAAAGTAAAAACAAAACATCTATAAATCACACAAGCGATCGCCGTAGGAGATCAGAAAGACTAGGAGGGGAAGGCTCTAGGGTCGAAATTCTTCGCCGCATCTGACCGGCCCCTGCCGGCACGTGTCACGAGGAGCGAAGGGCCTTAAGTTCGAGGGGATCGCGTAGCGACCTCGACCGTAGCGCGTCTAGACCGTAAGGAGACAACGAAGATGATCCCAGAGCGCGGCGACGCAGAGGGTGCAAATCGTGCTCGAAAGGAAGAGGGGTGTGCCGACCTCGCGGATCGGAAAGAATCAAAAAAAGAGGGATTGAGCGCATTGAAAGGAGATGCGGCACAGCAAGCTCCTGCTGCAAAAGCGGATCAAAAAAAGAGTACGCAAACACTTCGCTGTGTCAGCGAGGCTCGCGAGAAGAGCTTAAGAAAAAAAGGGGGGAAAAGACGCACTCTCCATAACTGCTCGAAGCGAACGAAAAACAAAAAAGACAGATTGAGGCGTCCGGAACTTCTTGAAGAGGAAAATCCGGAGGAAAGAAATCTGAGCGAGCGTGAGAACCGGGGACTTGGCCGGCAGGCATCTCGAGCACCGCCTCCGTCTTCGCCTGATCATAAGGGGAGAAGTCGAGGGAAGCGAGACTTCTAGAGAGGGTCACGACCATAAAGCGTCCGCGGACTCTCCTCGCAAAAATCGGAAAAAAAAAACTTAGAGGGGGAGGGATAGGAAGTGCCGGGGCGCCCGACCGCCGCAACCTGTACTCTCAAAGGAACACAATATATTCACTCGGCCGCGTCGCCAGCCATTAAGGGAGGGAATAAAGAAAAGTTGAGAGGCCGCTCAGAACTTCGATACCTTAAGAAACTCTAGCTCAAATAACAAAATACGGGGGAAGCTGCTACAGGGCTTAGGGGGAGAAAAGCGGAGAACCGCGGCAGGCCCTGACTCTAGGAGGCCGGTGGGAAAGCAACTATCGTCCGCCCGGGGAACAATTCTCTCAAGGGCTCTGACGTCGGGGTAAGCTTCTGGGGAAGGGAGAGAAGATCAGACGCCGCCTCGGGTCGCAGGAAGGAAAGCGGGAAAATAGTCCCATAGGACGAGCTCAACTATATCGTGCGTGAAGTCAAGTCGGGAAGAAGCGGGAGAGGTCCTCACACGTCGAGTGGCGTTTCTCAGTAGGAGGTCGAAAGGAAAGGTCGAAACAAGCAGGGCACCTTATCCGCAGCGAAGGCGGAAAAAAACTGCGAAACGCGTGAAAGTAGAAGGACAACATCTCTCACAACGCAAGCATGTGATGGCCTAGCTTCAGGAGGCCTTAAAGCCGGAGTGGAGGTGAGACGAGGGGCGTCTAGGGAGGAAACACGTGGCGATGATCTTAGCCACCGGAAGCTCTTCAAAAAAAAAGGGGTCTGCGACTTATAGTCCTGAATGCGCCCCGACTGGTCAAGTGCTCGAGAGGGGGGGAAAATGGAGTAAAAAAAGGACCACCGCACCCACCATCTCAACGAATATCAAGCAATGACGAGTGCATCATACGGGTAAAAAGAAAAATGTGCAAGTACGAGAACCTCCTCCAGGCTGAGTCTCGAGGTATGGCCTCTGCATTACTGTCAGTGAAAAGTTCCCTGACGTCGTACGGCATGCTCGTCTTCGAGGAAAACAACCGCCGTCAGGAGAGATAAAAAAAACTGACACCGTCCCACAGATCATGTGCGTCAAAACGGTACCTGTCTCGAAATGCGCCGCTCGTCTATTTCGGGGGAAAAAAAGAGTCCAAGAACCGGAGTACAGGTAAAGCTGTCCTGCAGAGGGAACAAGGTTCGCGCCTAAGAATGAAAAAAAAAAAACAAAAGCAAGGTCGTACGTCACGGCGCTCAAAATTGTAGAAAATAAGGAGAAACGAGCTCAGATCGTAAAGTCACCTTAACGAATCTAACACTGCCGGGGGCAGAGTCGCGCAGCATCAATGCCTGCGGAAGAGCATAGCCTGACGCCAAGGAAGGGGACGGCCAGGAGGGGAGGCGAGAGCATCGAGCTTGGACTAGTGGGGGGAGCGCCGTCAGAAGACTCTAAAGACCTGCGGAGCCGGCGCTCGTAGACCGCGTCTCGGAAGAAAAATAACAGGCTAGAGATCGGACATCATACCAGCCGCCTCAGGAAAGCGAAGCTGATGCGTTGCACGGGGTGACAAAGAGAGATGACGCAAAGCTGAGAAAAAACGCACCCTGGTCGAAGGTCGGCTGGAACGATGAAGCCGGCAACGATCTCTAGGCCAAAGGAACGGAATCAGGAGAGGAAACGATCAGGCCCGGCTAGTCGACAGAAGCGATCAAAAAAATGTATTACAAAAATCGAAACAAAGAAGGGGGGGGGGACTCAGAGGCGAGTAGGACTTCCCCAGACATCTCTCGCAAAGAGTAGTGAAAAGGAAGAGAAAAGGAGAAAGAGGAAAAGACCTGCGTGGAGCGACGGGACTATGAGTATCTCGATGAGGGAAAAAGGAAGAGTCGAACGATCAGGCGTAAAACACTACGGGGGCCCCACACAGGAGATCGTCATAAATAAAAGGAAAGACAGCGTAAAAGGGGGGGGAAGGAGTCGTGAGATCGGTGACCCCGGCACAGGAGAAATAAAGAAATGAATCAGGCGGGCGACAAGGCCGGCATGTCCGAACTAGAGAAAAGTAGATAGGTGCGAAGACGCGAATCTTACGGAGCGCCCACGGAGCAGAGGAGGGCGAAAGCGGGGCAAATGGCGGCGATCCAAACAACGAAAAAAACAAATCAAGACTATAACGAAACTCCCCGGCCGAAAGACGAAGAGGGGCGGGGGAGAAAAAAATCAGTAGGATTGTTGTTGGGCGGGATACGTGTTGGAGCTAGAAAACCTTTTACTGAAGGCACTATCTTAGGAGCGGAACATACACGATCCGCTTCGAGACCGGTTACGTTACGAACCGGAGCGCGATCAGATACCGACAGCGGGAAAACAGCGTCATACAATGGCTCTCGTGTTATAGACAGACACTCGTCTCAATGGAAGGTCCGAGCGCCAGCTACGTGAAGCTTGGGGGGGAGGAAATCACGGGGAACGGGTCTGAGAGAGAGAAGCGCGGGTTCTTGGGGTTCTGGTTCATAGCAACCGAAAACCAAAAGGAAGATACGTTCAGGGGAACTTCTGCACGCTGAGCGACTGGGAAGGGGGGAAAAATCTAAAAATGCAGAACGGCGAGACCGAGAAAACCAGTGTTTATCTCTGCACGACAAATCGTTTCGATGCGGAGCAAGGGGTAAAAATAAAAGGGCCACGCGCACTACCAGCGCTGCAGGCGGAAAAGATACTTCAGCCAAAAAGGGGATAGAACCCGCGTTTCGCGCACTAAAAGAAGGGAAAAGCGATGCGGCGCGAGACGGATTCCTCGGCTACAACTCAAGAAAAAGAGGAAAAAATTCCATCACCTAGCAGGTGGGGCGAGATGTGGGGTCGCGACAGGGGCGCTGTGTCACTTTGAACAGAAGGACGCCGACTCGGCGAAGTGAAGATTGCCGCTCTAAGGGACCGCGTCACTCGTGACCGCAAAAAAGAAGAAACAACCGGTGCACCGCAGGACGCGCTCGACTATCTCTCCCGCTTTGCGAAAAAACCTTTCGAGGAAATCGGGAGAAGCGAGAAAGGCCGATTAGGACGCGCGGCTGCCCTATGCACGGCAAGGCTCGTCGAAGCAGAAAATGAACCAAAACTGGGAGATAGCGGCGCGCGGAAAGGCAAACGGCGATGAGGGAGACACCGTCCTAAGAAGGACAAAGGAACGTAAGGTGAAACCGCTCTGCAGAAGAAAGAGAGGTCGCAGGCTAAAAGGAGAGACTCGGTGCGCTCGGAGGACTACGTCGGCGGTCTCGTTTACGAAGAAAGCAAAAGTCGAGAAATACTGAAAAAAAAAAACGACCGACGAAAGGATGCTGCGGTGCTAAAAGGGCCGGGATTCAGAAAGAACAGGTTTTTTCGGCTTCGGGGAGGCCAAGGAAAAAGGAAAGCCAGAGGGGAAACGGCGCCTGCCACGTTGCGCGCTGGCGGGGGGCCGAGGACTGGATCGCTGGGACCGAGAGCCTCGCGACGCGTACGTGCTATCTTCGATCGAGAGAGGGACTGAAGGGAGGGGAGAGAGGCGGGAAAGATCCGACAAGGGTCCCGCTAAAGTCTCGCTGACTTCAAAGGCTGAGAAAAAAAGAACGTCGGGCCGGACTCTTGTTCCAATGGGGGACTTTCGGTAAGAGGTAAAGCATGGAGGGAAGGGGGGCCAGAGCATTCTGCCGAGGAGCTTCAAGCCCAACCCCCCCCCCCGCGCTAAGCTAAGGAATGTAAAAGTCGTATCAGAGATCGCGATCCGCCAAGAGGAGTCATCGCGAGAGTTTCAGGAAAATCTATAGACGGAGGAAGAACGACGCGGACATCATTGCCACGACGCTCCGCTAAGGGAAGAGAGGGGGAAAACCGGAAACCAGGCTCATCGCCGATCGGCAGGGAAAGTGAAGAAATGGAGGTGAGGGAGCGGCTCCGGGGTGCAGAGTTGCGGCTGTCCCAAGAGTGAGGGATACTCTAGACGAGAAGCCGCCCGCTCGTTCATGGTACAGGGAGAACAGGGAGGAGTTCGCTGGATGCGGCAGGCTCCGGCACGAACTAGAAACGTAAGCTCGTCGTACGAAACTAAGCGGCCGATAGCTGACCAGACCAAAAAATCTATTATATAGCCGTTATCTACGGCCCTCGAGAAAAAAAGGCCTCATGCATAGGAAAGAAAGGTGCATGAAAAAGACTGGCAAGGAGAGGTAGGAAAAGAAGACCGCGAAAGTAGTGCGAACGGCACAGTTCCAAGGCAAGTTGCGGAACCTAGCCGAGGAGAAACTTGTCTCCAGTATAAAGAGACGACACTGCCAGTAGAGGTCCGCGTACTCGAGAGGGGGGGAAGATGAACGCGGGAAGAGGAGCAGAAGAGATCTTAAAAAAACAGAGGAGAGGAAAGAAAAAAAAAAAGAAAGAGATGACCTAAGCGGAATTTTCAATAAAAAAATTGCCAAACGAAAGCTCGAAAAGAAGCTGTCCGTCGTCCAGGGCCTTGCTCCACGAAATGCAGCCGAAACGAAGCAGGCAAAACAGTTGCGTCACAAAGGTTTGCAGAAAGTTCGCGAATTCTGCGAAAAACGCGGAGGAGTTTACAAAAGCATAAAACACTTCAGTCAAGGCCTCCTGCCATACGCCGCGCGGGGGGGAGAAAAGGGAGGAAAGAAAGAAGCATAGTGCAAGGATGGGGGCAAAAAGATCGCGTCGCTATCGGCAGAGAGGACGAGACGGCAGGACGGATGAAAAAGAAGCTTGAGAAAAATTCCTCCCCACATGCTCTTCCACGTCCACCGTTACCAACAAAAGCTCGAATGGCGGACGGCGGGGAAGAGAGGGCGAAGACCTCAGCGCGTGAATCTTATCGGCATTCCTACCAATCTGCAGCTGAAGAAAAAAGAAGATGGAAAAAGTCCGTTCCCAATAGTCCCTGATAAAGAGGAGAGGAAGAAGGAGGTTCGGAAGGAACAAGACACAGTCGTATTCGTCACAGGAAAATCTAGCGCTTGGCACGAAATAGGAGACAGGGGCGAAATCTTATCGATGAGGGCATCACCCACTCCAGCTCTCGGCCGATAAAGGGGACTTTAGGAAAAGAGGAGAAAGAAAGCACCCTGAGGAGGGGTGAAAAAGAATTGACTTCGAAAAAAATCGAATTTAACACTCCTCGCTGGAAAAAAAAGCACCGAGAAAAAGCTCGACTGCGAGAAAGACCGCGCTCCGCGTCTATACTATGAGGGGATCTAGGAATTCCACGGAAGGGCGGCTCGTACGGAAAAAACTGACTCTTAGGTCAAGAAGAATTATCACCCACTAAAGAAGTAGAATAATTCGCTAGCATACGTCGGCAAGATATAGGAAGGGGAGGTCAGAAAAAACAGGGAAAAGGCCGCAAAAGAAAAACTCGGTCAGTCGCCTACCCGTGCGCTCAAGTTCCTTTCTCCAAAAAAAAACTTTTGGCCGCATCCGGAACGAACTCCCTAGGAAAAAGAGAACCGAAAAGGGACAAAAGGAAGGTATCTGGAAGGGACTCTGCCAGTGGGAAAAATCCCGAGGCTCAAGAGAGGAGGGGACGCGACCGCACCCGAGCGCAACCCGCGAGATGCCTTCGCGATAAAAAAAAAGAAGTTCCAGGCAAGAGAGCGGTTCGAAGAAAAAACAGCAAGCCCCTGATCGTCGCTAGGGACGTGGACGGCCGGATCAGCGTAAAAAGGCAAAAAACAAACTTTTTTAAGCGCGGCAATCCATCGTCGAACCGTCTCCTAATCCGAAGAAAGAGGCTAATCCGAACAAAAATGCAAAAAGATCAGAACAACAGTCCCGCGACGAGGGGGAGTGATAGAAACGAGGCCGCGTAGAGAAAAAGGAGGAAAAAGAGACGTCCCACCCGCGTCGAGCGAGTTGAAAAGCGGGGGGGCAGAGGGCCAGGGAAGGGGAAGGAGGTGCAGGAGAGAACAGGGGGAAGGGAAGCGGGCACGCGGGGCGGCAAAACGCGAAAAAGAAAAATAAAAAGAAGAAACGACTGCAAGCAAGGCCTAAGCTTCCACCGCGACACAGCCCGCTAGTAGCAAAAAAGATCCATACAAGAACAGGCGTTCGATTCGTTGGCCGCGAAAAGAAACGTCGATCAGTCTACAAATCTAAGAGGGATAGTAGACTATAAACGGACGCTGCAGCCGCCACCTGTTTCGTGGGAAAGGGCGGGAAAAGACGTTGGGAAAAAAACAGAGCAGGAAACAGAGAGGAACGAGGGCAAAAATATTTACGCAGGATCAAAAATGGGGGAAGCGTCGATCGAGCGCCGAAATCGCGTTTGAGGTTCCGGGCCTACAGGAGAGAGGGGCAAACAAAGATCTGTAGGAAAGGCAGCTTCTTCGTCGAAAAGAATCCTTCATACCGCAGCCGAGAGAGCCTAACCGTAACTAAATGCGGAAAACAGCGCACAGAAAGTGGCGCCTCGATCATGCGGCAACTCGGGCGTACCTACAGGGGGAAGCTGAAAGATACGGGACTGCACTCGTTAAAAGAGAATCTCACTCAGGGAAGAAAAGCACAGAAATACGTTCTTATTAAGCAAAGCCTTCGCCCACAAGGGTCTAGGATCAGGGGGATCGACAAAAGCGCATAAGATCGCTCACGATCACCGGAACTACGCAAAAAAACACTGAAGCACGGATCGGCCAGTATCATCTCCTCTTTCGAGCTGGAAGGAGGGGGATCGAGCCAAAGGGCCATTCTGAAGGCGTAAGGACGCCTCAAAATCGGTCATCGACCAAGGAGGGCCTCTAAACTGAAGAAGCGCACCTTACTGGACAAAGGGTAGAAAAAAAAGGCAAATAGCCACTTCGTAGAATTTTCTCGATCTGTAGCATGCAGAGATTGGCCTTGAAAAAAGATCATGAAAAAAACGGACTTGATGACTGGGGGTCACCGATAGCCGACGCAGAAAGAAAACAACTGAGAAAGGAAACGCGGGCGAGCTCCGCTCTATCGAAGATCCATATGCGAAGAACGAGATAAAAGAATTCATTTCGAGTCGACATAAACTCTCGAGATGAAGGAAAAAACTGAGAAAAACAGGACGCAGCGTCTAGTAAGAAAAATAGACATATAATCAAATCAAACACACGAGGAGATGAAAAGAAAAAAGGGAAGAAATGCGAAAGGCCTTGGAGCGACGCCAGGAGGATATCTGGGGGGGAAAGACTAAGTTAGGTCGAGCCGAAATTTGCGTCGCCTACTTGGCGCCGTAGATCGCCGGAGAGCGAAAGTAACGGTTGCGAAAGCCCGGCGGGAAGGGAAAAAAAAAAAAAAAAAAAAAACAAAAGGGACGAGGATTCACGGGCGTCCAATCGCGGCGTCCGACGCATATAAGAAGCGGTGATAAAACTAGCTACAGGCGCCTGGGGGCTATTCTGAAAGGCTCAAGGCAAAACGGGGGATCAAAAATAGAACGCTCGGAGGCTCACGCCAGAAAAGGACGGGCTCGGCAGGACCTCCTCTAAGGGGAAAAATCCGGCGCTCCGACTCGCTTCGGCAGTGGTAACGAGCGGTAGTTAAAACAGGGGACGGGACTAGAAAAGGGGAGGGACGACTACACTATCAAAAAGGACCGGTGTGAGACAGTGAATACGACACAGGAGATAAAGGGGTGCTTAAGCGACCTGCGCGTTCAAAGCATAAAACCGGGCAGAGGACGCGTGTGATATCAACTACACGCACGAAAAAAGGAAAAGCGGAAAATTCTACACGGGGGGACAACGTGGGACGCATGCAGCTCTTTTCGGGACGGGGGTAGGAGAGGGGGTTGATCTAAAAACCGAGTGATGAATAAAAAGAACACAAGCCGGACTACGTGCAGGCACGCAATTCCGCGGAGGGCGAACTGTATTAAAAAAAAGAAAATAAAAAAAAGGGTTCGCCGATACTCCAAAACCGCCTCCACATTGTTGAAAAACGGCCGAGGACAGGTGGAAAGAGGAAAAATCGAGGCAAAAAAAAAAAAAGGGGGGCGAAAAGAAGGGGCCGTCGAGCACGAAAAAGGTCGCTGCCGCGTGGGTAAGGAGATAACGACGAAACGCCTGCCTTGAAGCGTAGGAGAGGTGAGCAAAAAAAACGATCCTTCGGAAGAAATGCGGTAGGACCCGAGACGCCGAAAAGGAGAACGCAACCATAAAAAAAGTTAAAGAGGATATAAAAAGGAGTGAAGGTCAGATTTTGGGTCGAGCCTGACAGGAAGGGGGGGAGCGGCCAAATCCTTCGGAAAAAGCGGCGTCCGGTGCGGGGACAAGGGCTCAGAGAAGACTTCCGGAACGAAACGCAAAGAGACGCGGGGGGGAAACGCGGACTTCGCGCTCTACTACGTAAGCGGAAAGCGTTGCAGCTTCAAAGAAAAAGAAATCTGGAGAGGGAACAGGCCGCTTTAAGGCCCGAGTTCGAGACGGCTCGGGCAGCAAAGGAGGCTTCAGACGGAATGAGAAAAAAAAAGCTGAACAACCAAGCGAGCTTTCTCGCGGCGCACACGGCATCGGCCCGGCTGGGACGCGAAGAGCAAATGTCTTCCGTGGTCGTATTACCCGAAAATCGCAGTAGACAAAAAAGGGAGCGACGCGAAAGAGCGCGTTATCGGGTGCAGCTGGCGTCTCAAGGGGAAACTAGGTTCTCGAACCGGCGCACTTGCAGATCTTATCCGATAAAGGAGAAACCTGGAAGGGAGCAGATCGCCACTATGTCTTGAAGGGTACAGTTCGTACGAACAGGAATCGGGGAAAAAACGAACCTCTAAAACCGAGCCGGTCCCTGCCCTGTTGGCGAGTATGCGGCGAAGAAAAGGAGGGTCTAAAAGAGAGAAGTAGTTGCCGGACCGACGTGGAGGGGGCGCTACTGCCGATCGCGCAAAAAAAAGAGAAATCCAGAAAAAGTCTACCAGGTAGAGCTACGAGTCCTCGCTGCCACCGTACGGAAAACTTATCTCTGAAAAAAAAAGAGTAAGGTTAGGGTACGATCGCGTAAGCAAGGAATGCGGCGGGGCCAAGAGATGGAAAGCACTCAGCGCGCGGCGATTAAGCGGACACCGAAGGAGGAGTCAAAAGAAAAATCTAAAAGTTCGATCAGCGCGAGCCGAGTGGGCTTATGCCTCCATCAGGGTCCAATCTAAATGCGCCTCAAGACGAGGAAAAAAGTGAAAGATCAGAAAAAACACACAGGAGGCAAAAAAAAAAAAAAAAAATTAAAAGGACGTGCTTACGAATAGGAGGAGCACTAACCAGAAAAGAAACGGGCAGAGGAGATGGCACGAAGAAAACTCTCTGGAGTATACGCCGGCGCTCGTATTGCAGATGGGCCAAAAGGACGAAAAAAACGAGGTCGAGGTCGACTCTATCCGAGGAAGAAAATCGGCAGCTAGAAAAAAAATAAAAAGGAAAGAAGCCTTGGCCGGGAAGAAGGGCGAAGCGCCTGCACACCTCAAACTAGGGGAAACAGTCTCGCGGACAGGCTAAAAAAAATCGATGCAAAGGCCTGCCACGATGGGGCGAGGAATCGACGCCTGAAGTGCTCTACGGCAAAAAGAGCCTTATGGAGACGAAAGAGAAAGGGACAAATGCTGCTCGTGTAGGCCTCAGAAAGCTGAGCGAATTCAGAGAATCGGAAGGGAGAAATTGGGGGGAGGAAAAAGAAGAAGGATTAGCTGAGCGTGCCGGGAGAGCCCGGAAAAAAAAAAAAGGAAGTCTAGGGCTAAAATCCAGGACGAAGAGGGGTTCGCAACGAACGCTTTAGGAGGAACAGAAAAAAACGCGTAGTATTAAATGAGAAGAAAAAGTGGAGGAAATCGCCGAACTCACCTCTGAAGAGTGAAAAGGGAATACAGCCTCGGCGCTCGTCGACAGAGCGAAGGAAAAAAAAAAAAAACAAAAACGAATAGGAAAGACAAACGCAACCAGTTATGCAGGAAAAGACAACCCGGGAAGAAGTTCGAATTCGCAAAGTCACGAAAGAGCCGGCATCGTTAGAGTCTGCACGTGCAGGCGGTTCTCCCCGCATAAAGAAACGATCGAAAAGAGCGGGGGAAGAAGAACTGAGAACGATGACGCGAGTCTTCAGCACGATCGCGTCACGGAAGCGATAGCCCTTAGATCGAATAAAAAAAAGGCGAGGAAGATGCAAAAAAAGAAAACTGTCCTCCCGGACCATTGCTACGTCCAAGTGTACCGAAAGGAAAAGGTGAGGACCGCGGGAGTAGACAGGACGCGTAGACCGCTCCGAGCAGGGCGCGTACCGCCGTGTCTAATCCCGAAAAAAACTGAAAAAACATTGCATCACGTTACGTAGCATCGCCTATCAAAGGATGAAAGGAAGTTTCGTAGGAAGGGAGCTAAAGGGGATAGGGGGAAGAACGGAAAGAGAGCGTTTCACGGATGCTCCTAACTGGACGCATTGAGATCGAAACGAAGGCGAGTACGCTCGATGAGTGTCGATCGCGAATCGCATCGTACTACGACCGAATTAAAAGGAAGAAAGAGGCGAAAAGAGCTGCAGCTAATCGGCGGAGCGCACCGGAAACACTGAAGCTCGCGATCGACGACCCAAAAAAAGCGAAAAGACGGGGAATGAGAATGTCCGACGTCTGTCTCGTCATCGAGTCGCCGAGCGTTAAAGAACTCATAGGAAAAACAGCCTCAAAGGTCAAGGCCTGGCTCGCTTATCTGAAGCAGGAAGTCGCGTGCAAGCGAGAAAAAAGCGGGGACTGACCGAACGCGGAAGTCGCACGCCGCGCCCACATCGGGCAAAGGACCGAACCGGGCAATGGGGAAAAAAGGGAAGGTTGGGGAGAGACGCGCACCGGTGGGGAGCATCCGGGAACGGACAGAACTCGCTCACGCGAAGAAGGTCGTTCTCCAGGACCGGCTCCGACGCGAAAAAAAAAAAAAAATGACAGCAAGACGCTCAGGGATCCGACGGAAAAAGCAGCGCACCGAGACGAATACGCGCGATATCGAAAAAAAGAACAAAGAAGGATGCCTCAGATCGCGGTCATACGAACAGCGCCAAAGAGGCAAAGGGCGTAGCGAACATCGCCAGTGCCGCCTGCCTCGCTCAGTCGGGTGGAAAGGGTTTTTGAACAACGACTAGCCCGTCTCCGCCCCGGGGGGAGAACGGGAATCCAGGGAAACCTAAAGTCGGCGGAAAGACAGACTCATCACTCCTAGAAGCTGAAATAAATTCACGTGAAGAGGCACCAATAGAGGCCTGGCGAAGTCGCAAAGGGCAGCACCGCGTTTCAAGAGTGGGCGAAAGGAAAGCCGGGGAAATCAGAATGAAAACGAACGAAAAAAAGAGCGGCGAAAAGAGACACGAGGACAGGACGGAAACGCGAACCTCGCTCGTGGAAAAGAGCAGAAAAAAAAAACAGTTATGGCCCATGGAGGGGCAGGGCTGCGGCCCGCTGAGGCTTTAGCCGGAGAAGCTCGCGGTAAAAAGTCGAACGTGCGCGACAAACGCGGCGAGCAGCTCGCGCCTCCTCGAGCAGTCGTCGGCAGCTGGAGACGGCTTTGCCTAGCGACGTGGATCTTCCGCAAAACACCTGAGGAAGCCTCTGAGACGTCCGCTCGGAACGGAAAATGTTGAGGCGGGATCGCGGGAACTCCGGAGAGCGCAAGGAGGTAGAGGAAAAGCGGGAGAGCGCGTGCAGCAGCGTGCCCGGCGTCTTACGGCAGGAGCGAGATTCGGAGGAAAAGGAAAAGAGGAAAAGCTCAGAGAAAAACGTAAAGACCACGTCATGCGGCCCATCGGGCCGTAAAAAACGTGGGCGCTGCATTCAAAAAAAGCGAGCAACGCGCTGCCCAGAAAAGTCGGCCGCGGTGAACCCGGTCGCGCTCAAAAAAGAAGAAAGAAGAAAGGGAAAAAATTACGGGAACCAAAAAAAAACAACTGCTTCCTCTCCAACGTGTCGAGGATCGTGTAGAAGCAAGCAATAGTCACTTCCTCACATACGCTCGCGACCCACTGCAGCGTCATCGGGGGGGGGGAAAGGACAGAATATCGAGAGGTAGCCATCAAAATTCTTATGGAGGGGAAAGTATAAAGGAGCCGTCTCTGGCACGTTGATAAAAAGGGTTTTGGGGGGAGCGTCAGCAGGCGCTCGTACTCTACTGTGCAAAGAAAGTCAAAGACAGTGAGGGAGATGCAAGCAGATCTCCGTCTCTTAGTCATTCTCACGAGGGTCGGACACAGACCCCTTTGCAAAAACGCTGCCGTCTCATTCGCGAGAGGATTAGCTGGGGAAAGGGTTTAACAAGAAAAAGATCCAACAGTACGACCCGGTCGAAGGGAGCGGAGAACGATCCTCAGTCTCGGTAAACAGGGCGACGAGATCGCTCTGACGATCTCGCGCGTCGGGAAGAAAAGAATATACAGGAACGAGAAGAGGGGAGCATGAGGAGGGTAGACCTTCTCGACAAGAATCTCTCAAACACAAACAAGGAGGGAGAAGAAACTCGACCTAAGCGAACCTGCTTGGGCAAATCACAGAGGGGGCTAATGGGAGAGCATGAGGGGAATGAAGGATAGGGAGTCCGTCTGACCGTACGCTAACGGGACGCCTAATCGAGAAGGGAGTTAGAACCCGGGATTGCAGATCAGCGGCGAGATCGGGGGACCACCGTCAAGAAAAAAGAAAGAAAAGAAAAGCGGAGGGCGAAAGGCCAGCATGCCACCCAGAGAAAGGAGAAATCGAGAAGCAGAAAAGCTTCATCTGCGCCTCGGCATGGAATTCTGCACGTCATACTAGAAAAAAACGGAGCAACGATGCACCGCCAGCGATACTCCTAAGACGGGGGCCGAACGCCGCTTCTCCAGAGAAAAAAAAAAAAAAGAAAAAGGTGGCGAAAATCATGGAGGCTGCACTGCGTGAGAAGAAACTTAAGGAAGGGGCGCGAGTAAGTAAAAAAATATCGAAAAAAAACGTGACGCACTCACAGACAGCGGTGGGCGAGGCCGTGACGAAGACACGGAAAGGGCATGGAAAAAGAAGCGGAAGAGCAGAAAGGAGAGGGGGGAACAGCAGTTGATATCAACTAACAGGGTGGGGGCGATCCGGGGGGGGTTTTGTGGGGGGGGGGGGGGGGGGGGGGGGGGGGGTTAGGGGGGGGAAAGGGGGGGAGGGGGTTGGCGGGGTGGGGCGGGGGGGGTGTGGGGGGGCTTGGTGGTCCCCACAGGCCCCCCAAAAAAATTGAGAAATAAAAAAGCAAGGCCTCTTTACTATAAGGCCGGGTTTCTTGAAAATAAGCTACCGGGTCTGTTATTGAATTATGGAAAGGGACGGATCTGAAGGTAACGACTAAAAGGACTGTAAAAGAAACGGCAAGGGGTCGCCTTTAGCTCTCAAGGAAGAATCGAACCTATCTCTTTGCTACGAGACGCTCGAAGCCTCCAAGGGGGGAAACCTGCGGAAAGGATCGTTGAGAAGGGGAAGGATCGCTATTTGGGTCTTAATATAAGAAAAAAAAGAGCAAAAAGAGTCGCTTCATCGAACGTCTCTACTTCGAGGAAGAAGTCCTTGATCTGAGAGGGGGCGAGGTACCTCTACTCTGCACAGGAACCGATACGAGATTAAACAGCGGACAAAACGCCTTCCCATCACCTTCTTGAGAGTGGTGCGAGAAGGGTGGACAAAGAGGTCTCAGGAGCAGAAAAGCTTCGCCTGGAGAGCGTCTCCGGTCGAGTGGAAAAAAGGAAACCGGCCGCTCGGATGCACGCAACTCGCTAAAAAGACTCGGTGGAGAATGGATAACTTCGAAGAGGCTAAGCGGGGGGAAGGTCAAAGTCTCAGGTGATCTCATGAGATCTCGTCTCTAGTATCTCTAGGTGCTGCCCGCGGCCTCTAAGGGGAGAATAGGGGACAAAAAAAAGAGAAGCTGAAAGCAGACGTCTAACGGGATTGAAGAGGACTTCGATCGGCAACTGTCTCAACCGTCAAACTCGCAAAGGGCAAAGCGGGAGGAATGACAAAATATAATGCAGGAGGACAACAAAATGCGAAGTGGAAGAGATCTAGGGGTGGGGAGACGGTGAGCGTTGGCAAGGGAAAAAAGGCGGTCTCGACGAGGAAAAACGGGAGTCGCCCTGGTAGCGTCGGATGACGACTCCTCCGGGGAAAACCTAAGGGGAGGAGCACGGGGCGAAAAGTGCCGTGAAGAGGACACGAACAGGTTGAAAAGAGGCACAGGGAGAGCCGCAGAGGCGCGGGTCAGGACTGCCCGAGGGGGACTCGGGGAGTCGAGATGGAGACAGGAGTGAACCGGGCTCTAGCAGTCTCGCTTACTGAAACAGGGAGGCGCTGATCTGGCGCCATGCGCTGAGGAGGGGGGGAACTAGAGCAAGAAGGTCGGTAAGAGCCTCGGCTAGGACTCTAGGAACTCTTCAAGAGAAGGGGACGCGGGCTCGTTTGGGTCGGATATCGCGCAGGGCTAGCGTTGGAGGAGGGGAACTCTCCAGCGAAGCAAAAGGGAGGCTATTCGAGGGAAGAAACAGCGAATGGGGGCGGAGTCGTAACCTAGATTC
>Ga0179591_1224717_pt1 | contig 15463 bp, 30 predicted proteins | sample CZOMad2_1_08_16f_FD_182891 | JGI IMG/M metagenome (GOLD analysis project Ga0179591, IMG submission 182891) | Vadose zone soil fungal communities from Angelo Coast Range Reserve, California, USA - CZOMad2_1_08_16fungal (PacBio error correction) | ecosystem: Environmental > Terrestrial > Soil >...
CGGTGGGGGAGAAAAAGGTGGGAGGGGAGGCTCTTGTCAAGAAACACCGGACTTCATGGGGGAAGTGATGGAGGGGAGTGGGTACCGCTCCTTCCAGGGGTCGGTGAAAGGGATGGGCTGCGTTGATGAATGGGGGGGGAAAAAAAAAAAAATAGGGGGGGGGAGAAGGAATTCGGGGGAGGTCTGGCGGGGGGGGACAGAGCTTGAGGGAAGTTCCAAATTGGCAAAAAAACACCGGCCGGGGGCCCTGGGTCCCGCAAAAAGAAATAAACTCCCTTACGAAAGGAGGGGGCCAAGTGTTTCTTGAGCAAAGAAATAAGATTCTGAAAATTGTTGCGCCACCGCAAAAGAACTAGAAAAGCCGGAATCGGCTAGCAAGTTGCCCTAAAAACCAATTGTCGTCTGGGGACGGAATAGTGACATCACGATATGGTCTCATGAGGGGAACACCACACAGGCAGTTAGGGGGGAAAAGGGTGCTGGAATTTTGGAGAAGTAAAGCCAAGGCCATGCAACATGCGATACGGGCAGCCGGGTTGGAGAGGGGTGGGGGGGTGCAAGGGGGGGGGACCAAGGGTTTCTGGAATAACAGACGGTAAAAGAAACAGGTAAAAGCATGGGTGGGAGTGGTGTTGGCAAACCGACGGCTGCATGGACTAAGTGGAGGAGAGTGCTGTGGTTTGGGGGGGGGTTGGTTGTTGCTATCCGGCCTGGTGGGACTACGGGGGGAAAAACGGAAACACTTGAAAAAACCAAAACGTTCCCTAAAGCTTGGGGGATGGAAGACTAAAAAGGGGGTTCACTAGGACACTTAAAAGGGGGGGAAAAAAAAGGGAAAAGAGGAAGAGAGAAAGCAGAGCAAATGTGGGGGGGGGGCAGACAAGGGGCAAGAAAAACGGCAAGGGACCTTTGTGGTACTTTCTGTGGGGCAATTGCACCAAAGGAAATGGTGGGTTCAAAAGGGGGGGAAGCAGGCATCCTGAAAGACCGGGTGCGCCTACCCCGCCGCGGCAAGGACGAGGAACTGAGGGTGGACGTACTACGCCGCAACCCTTTTCTAATGCAAAGGGCATGACATCAAGGGAGCAATTGGTGGTTTTGGGGTTGGGTGTCGTTGGGAAACAGGAGGGCTGGGTTTAAAGAGTTTGGACCAAATGGCTCGGGGGTTAACCCAAGGAATTAATGTGGGTGGTACCTTTTCCTGTTACTCCGGGGCAGCGGGAAACTGGAAAAGGGGGGAAGTCACGTGGGTGGTATGGCAAGGGAGGAAAACAAAAAGTCAATACGGGACACTTGCATCACGTGCCACCAGGGAGATAGGAGCTGAGGTGGGATGGGATTTACGGGGACAAACGGGGGAATCTGGATCGGGGCATCGCGGGGAGGGGGAACAATGGTGTACTATAACCTGCAGAAAGGGGGGGGGGGGAAATCGTTTGTAGGTGGCGTTAAGTGATTATGGCATGGTCTAAAAGAGGAAAGGTTACTTTAGCCGATTAAGTCACAAGGTAACACCCACGCTCGGGGACGCACAGGAGGTTCAGGGGGGGTGGGGCCATCAGGGGTGGAAAAAACGGACAGCAGGAAGTCGAGGATTCCTCAATTCAATCCATATGAGTATAAGTCAAATTCAAATGTCAACAAAATGAAAGCGGCGAAGCCGGCCACACGTCACCATAACTCATATTCCAGGGAGAAACGCAAAAATACCTCGTGGGCTTGGTAAAAAAACTAAATCAAAGAACCTGTAAAAGGAAAGAAATCTCGCGGTGAAGCTAACGAATAGTAGCAAATGAGAAGTTGTAGATGGCCATGAAATCCCGACTGGACAACTGAAGGATGGAACGCTTGGTAATGGGCAAAATTGGGCCACGAGAAGGCTGGTGCATATTAACATTAATAACGACGTTTAGCCTCATATTAAAAAAAAAGTGGGAGCAATCATGGAACGTGGTCATCAAAACTAAGTCTTGTGGGGGGGACCTGCCCTTGGGTTTCTTGTTTGAGGCGCTTCAACCCGGAAAGGAGGGAATGGTAAATTCAACATGAGGAACCAAAAGGCGGGTGGGAGGAGCACCGCAGAAATAAGGGAGGAATGTGGCCATTATTTCGACATGAAAAGCCGGGGCTCTTGGCATGGTGTGGTTGGTTTTAGAAAAAAGAGACAAAAATATATGATCATACAATCAACACCGAGCAAGGCAGAAGAACAAAAAAAAAAATTGCACGACCTTTACCCTTGTGAAGCATCCAGTGGTATGGAGGAACTGGAGATTGAAAAATCTGGCATGTCGTTGGGTGGATCGCACACCAAGAATCCACTTAACTTTCATTAATATAACCTATAAGAAGAGGTGATACGCCCAAGCACCAATAGTCCCTATTACATCCCACGCCTCAACTCTTTACGGTGTAAGCGCGACAAAACCCACAGTCATTTCACAAGTCAACGGGGAAGATGTGACCCAAGGTTTGTTTCATGGTGGTCCGACGCAGCTGGATAAAAAAAAGTCTGTTTTCATCCGCATCGCAGTGCGAAAAAGGGGGGAACAAGATCGTAGCGCAGGATTCCAGTGTGAATGAAGTTCCATGGACCGCCAACACGCAATTGGAATTAACTCGGGAACAACAAAAATCTGTGGAGTTAAGAAGGGATCAATCTGGGCGTTTGGAAACAGAAACGACGGCAGGTTGGGTGTGTGTTCGAGCCGACGACGTCTGTGAAGGTTAATGGACGAGTGCCAGAAGCAAGGCCAACGAAGGTAACGGTTTAAGGAAAGGAGGGGGGAGGAACATAAGCCGAACAAGGGTGAGGAATCAGCTACAGGAACTTCCGGAGGTGGGGATTGAAAAAAACGATGCCCAAAAAAAATAGAGAAGAAAAAGGCCTCATAACAAACCGAAAAGAGAAAGGGGTGTTTAATTACGGTGGACTTAGCGGGGGGCGGGACTAGACAAACGGGAAAGTCCCCGTAGAAACGGCCAGAAATCAACGAAAAAAAACGAAACGAGAACCGCGCAAACAAATAACAGAAAAAAAACCAATGGACTGCCAAAGGTGATAGAAGACAAACTTGGGGAAAGTTAAAGAAACAAGAAATTGTGTGTATCACAACAAAAAAACCCCCCACCCACACAGACCACAAAAAACCAAAAAAACAAAACACAAAAAAAAACGAAAAAAAAAAAAAAAAAAAAAGGTGCACTAAAAAAATAGACAAAAATAAAGACCGAAAATCACCTGAATCTGCAACGGAAAGTGTGGGAAAAGTCTTTTGAAAAGGTTTGTGGAGCAAAAAATCTCGAGATAAAAGCTGAGACTCAAAATGTGCAAAGGAGGAACACAGGGAGACAAAACATTAACCAACGTCTGTGGGGGGGGGTAAAAGCTCATTTGGGGGGAAAAAAAAAATACGCCCCGCCAGAAGGGGACCACACCAACGCGAACAAAACAACAATGTTCGAATGAGCACGGGGCACCTACCCAAGGCACGTAGAAAGAAAGGGGGAAAAGAGACAAAGCCCCTGAGCTGCGTGGTGAGGCTCAAAAACGTGGTGGCATAGGGCGAGGGGTGCCACATTGCTGGGGGGGGGGGAGGGAGTATTGTCACACCAATGATAACAAGTGCACGGTTGCGGGGCACAGGGCGCGGAAGGTTTCTCGAAAAAAAATGGGTTACGAGGAGGGGGGGAAAAAACCTGAAATATGGAAGGGGTAGAGTTGCAAAGATATGGAATGTTGAAAAGCCTAGGGCCCACATGGTTCGCTAGAAAATGAACGTAGTCAAACAACCACCCCTACAAACGAAAAGCAAAGGGATTAAATCATATGTCACGCGTCACACCGGGAAAAACAGAGTACCCATAGGGAAAAAGGGGGTAAACGAGTTGCATTTCCGCAAGGCTCACCCCAAAATAGACCCACGACGGGAAAGGAGAATGTCAAGGGGGGGGAAGAAGGGGAGGCAACAAAGGGAAAATAAAAAAAAAACCCTGTGGTATGCTAGGAGTCCAGTGACTCGTGACCATCGTGAGTACGAAGTGACATCCAGCGGTTGCACAAAAAAAAAAAAAATCAAAATGGACATGCCGACGTTGCGAAACGTTGTAAATAATGAAAGAAAGAGGCGCCAAGAAATCTTCAGGTCGAGGAAAAAAAAAAAAAAGGAAAGAAACCCCTTCGGGTGCGCAAAATAGGGCAATGGCACAGAGTATAGAGGTATTTGCGGGGGATGCAAAAAAATTACACTTTGGTGTGTGTGTGGTCGTTAAGGGTATTTTTATTTTGGAAAGGAACTAAAATAAAGAACAAAAAAAACGACCAAAGAAACATAGAATCAGGAGGGACCCCAAGCGCAGGCAGAAAACCGAAAACGGAAGAAGGGGGAGGAACCAAACTCCAGCCAGCATCCAAGAAGAAGGTAAAAACATCCACAGAATCCAACCGGTCAACAAAGGAAGGGGGCAACGAATGTTTTCCTGAAAGTGGAAAGAGGATGTGGAAATAGAGATGTGGGCCTGGTCGCCAAGGTAGATGTGGGGCAAGCACAACCGCGTGCGTCAGGATCTTCCAGACAACCAGGGGGAAAAAGTTGAGGAACGGGAGGACACTGGCCTTGGAAAGGGGGGAGAAGGGGGAAAAAAGGGGGGGGGAGAGCAAACAACGGGGAAATGGCAGGGGTGGACGTGGAAAAAGAAGGGTTTTACATAGGGGGCGGGTTTCTAGGGGTAATGAGGGGGGAGGAGGGTCAAAGGGTGTGGCGCGCCCCGGTTTGGCAAAATAGTCCGATCACTTTGAAACTGGATTAAGACGCAGTCGCAGCTCCCATGGACAAAAGGAACAGCAGCTGTCATAGAGTCATCTTGTAACGGCGAACGAAAGCCATCCAGCAAAGTAGCCAAAATGACGCCAGAGGGGGGTTTTTCCGCGCAAAACCTGACGGAGGGAAAAGATGAGTGAGATGGGAATGATCAATGAGGGCAGTTGGACGATTGCGGTAACAGGGGGGAGTGACACAAAGAAATTAGGAAGGTCGCCCACGAATTCCAAGAAAAGAAACACTTAGTCAAACAGGTTAGGGGGGAGAGAGGAGGCCCGGTTATCATAAAATAAAGGGCCTGATAAGGGAAGAGACGAGTAAGGTGGGGGGCGAACTTGGGCACGGAAGGACAACTTGCAGACATAAGAAACGGAGACAAAGGTGCCAGGTTGAAGGGAGTTGGGGGTTTGAAACAAGGGGTGGGAAAAGCAATAACAGGGGAAGGATAGGGAAAGGAAAAAAGAAGGGGGAGATGGAGGGAACGGACTATGGGGAAGTGGTCTTGGGTCTCACAAAAACGAAGGGTGTCAAGAAAAAAAGGTGCCCCTCTGAGCTGGAGTGCCCAAAGTCCTAGGGTAGTCCACCAGGGGGGGTTCTTTTCACTTTAACGGGGAAACCGGACAGAGCAACTCTTCAGGCTTTTAAAAAAGGCTCCAAGAACATAACGAAAAGCGAGAAGGGAACTCGTGGTGGGAACTTCAGGGGGGGCGTTGGGGGACGTGGATTGGGACAATCTCCTGGCAAAGAAGAGACAAACTAAAACAACACAATGCGAAATCTCCGCAAAAACAAAAAAAACAAAAGAATATTGGTGACTATGGTGTAAAAGAATCGAAGGGGCAAAAAAGGGGTTGGGGTCGGAAGACAGACCGTGCCATCATACAAAAATAGAATGATAGAAATCAAACACAGGTTTTAAATTCCTAAAAGGGGGGGGGGGGAAAAAAGGGGGCCGGGGGGGGAAAAAAACGGGGTCAAACGAGATATCGAACAAAAGTGCCCACAGGGAAAAAAAATGGAGAACAACTGGCCAAAGCATCAGTACCTTGAAGGTCCTAGCGTACCAGAACTAGGGCTGTAGGAAGAGTCAGTCAATAAAAAACAGGGGGGGGGAGGTCTGGGAAAAAGAAGGAAGAGAAATGAAGAAACCCTGCCCTTCATTAGATAAAAGAAAAAGGAAGGGGGGACGACGGACAATCAGGGGTTTGAGGTGCGGAAATAAAGCCTCGAACAGGGTTTGGGGGGGGGGGGGACTTGGGAATATTTAGGCGGAAAAAAAAACAAGAAAAAAAAAAAAGGAGGGTGGCGCAACAAGCACAAGCGCGAGGGGGGGAAAGAAGGAGAACGTAACCACGGGGGGACAAAACAAAACAAAAGCACCGGAACATAAACCGCCGATTGACTCCCAGGCCACCCAACCAGGCACATAAATATGTTGGAACTGCACTCGCCGAGCAAGAATAAGCACGCCGGTGTACGCCAAATTTTATCGTGGGAGGGGGGCATATCCTGAAAGCAGTTACGAGAACTACGGAAGCGATCACAGTCTTGGGTCCGAAACAGCTGTTTGGTTCTAAAAAAAAAAGAGAATACAAAAGAAAGTCAAAAAGGGTAAAAGAAGGGCCCTGGGGGGCTACTACAGGTTGGAAAAAAAACAAAACTTCTCATGGTTCCGGTATAAACAAAATGCAGAAGTTTCCCACGCAAGGCCCGGGGGTCCCGATAATCCCAACAGAAGATTAGTCACCAACAAAACTTGTAAGAAGTACAACTGGTCCTTTACAACATTGGGGGACCTAAACAAAGAAAACGCTGGAAAAAAGGAGGGCCAAAAGAAGGGGTGGACAAGGCAACTCTATAAGGGGAAATGGGAAAAAACACCAAGCCAAAAGCGAGGTGGGGACGCAGTGGGAAAAAGAAAGTGGACTCGACTTTGGGGGGAAAGAAAGACCAAAAAAAAAGAGGCACAAAATCACCGGGCGGAAAAAATAGAAGTAAAGACCCAAAGGCAAAAGAAGAAAGTGAACATCTGGGGGGGAAAGGGGAAACGACTCTTCAATCACAAGGGAAGTTACATGGTAATCGGGGGAATAAAAGTGGGGGGAAAAATGGGGGAGCAATTGGAAAGAAAGAGGGAGGGGGTTTTTTTTTGGTAGAGGGATGGGTTTAGCGAGAAAAAAAGTGGCAAAAGGAGGAGTTGGAAACAAAATTAGGGAAAAAAAAAAAAAACAACCAAAAAATCTAAACTCTAAAGTTCTGAAAGAAGGCCGAAAAACGGGGAATGAGTTCGAGCCAAACGTGCGGAAGAGAGCCAAAGAGCCAAGGGAAGTGGGTCAAATTGTCTAAAAAATTAAGGGGGGAGGATGAAAAAAAGAAAAATGGGGAGGGCACTGGTGTTTAGAAGTCAAAACTTGAATACGTGGCTTACAGGAAGAAGGTACTGACTTCAAGCCATTGGTAAGAAAAAAACGTGGGGGGGGAAAACGCATCCCTATGCAGCAAGAAGTAGTTAAGGACAAATAAAGGGGAGAAAAAGTCCAAGAAAGTCATTGGGAAATCTTCAAAAAAAACCGGAAAAAAGGTTTCAGAAAGAAAGGGGGGCAAAAGACGATCGAGAAGAATAAACTAGAAAAAGAGTAAAAAGCTCAAGGGAAAGGGCCGGCCAGGCAAGAAGGGAAACTTCAGGAAAATCTAGAGAAAAAAAAAACAACAACTTGAGGGATTAGGGAAAAAAATGATATAGATTCTGGAGCAAAAGAGCTGCCGCACACCGGGGAAGATGATGAGGTGGCGGATGGGGGCGGGTACTTAGGCATCTGAAGAGGGGGAAAATGGTTAAGGAGAGGGAGGGAGGAGGGACCACTTTAAAACAGGCATCGGTCACGGAAAAAGCGGGAGATGGAAAAACCGCCATTTGTAAAGCCAAAATCGAAGGGTCAGGGATAAGCTAGGTAAGGATCAAAAGGTTGAGCAGGGCCTACTAACGAAGGATCAGAAAGCCAACACTCCTGGGGGAGAACACCGCAAAGGGGAAAGAAAAGGTGAAAGACTGTGGTCAAGAGACAGTCGCAACGTCAGGGGGGGCCGGGGGACATGCAACATCGGAACTTGAAAATCAAAAGAAAAAATCATTCACGGGAAAAACAATAACAGGCCGGTGGGAGGGGGATCATCAATCAGGAGGGGGTGAGGGAAGGGGGGGTGGTTGGTTCTCACTAATGTGAAAAAGAGAGGGAACCACGAAAATGGGCGGACTCGAAACTTAAAAGCACTCTGCACCAGAAGGGGGAAAAGGGTAAAAAGGGGGAACGTCGACTGAAGTAGGGCAGCCTAGGTTGAAAGGTTGAAAGGCTGGTTACAAGCCGGCCTTGTGACAAAAGTGGGGGCTGGAGGGTAACTATCTGGGCGACGGGAATGGGGGGAGGGCACGCATGTTGGGAGGGGACCGGTCCTTCCAACAAAAAAAGTCTATGACATTTGAAGAAAACTTCTACAGGAAAAAGATAGGGGGTGAGGATGAGGTGAGTAGAGAAGGCAAGGTAGAAGGGTGAAAAAGGGCTCCAGGGGGGGGGGGTAGGTCCTTCGGACGTTTGACTGGGGGAACCTTGGTTTCATCTGAAAAAGGTGAGGAAACGGGGAGTGGATCAGACAGGGGGGGGATCGGAAAGGAGGAAGGGAAAACTTGGGGGGGAAAACTCAGGGTGGGTGGAGTCTCCAGATTACCTTGGGTAAAGATGGGCGGCTAAAGTGATTTGAAATTCATACTCTGGACGGAGGAAAAAAAGTGAGCAACATCGGGTACGAAAGAAGGTAGGTGACTCGATCACCGGTGGGTTTGAAGTAGACGAGAGGAAGAAACAATGAGAGCAGGTCCTTACAAAAAAAAGGCCCATGCTACGGGAAGGGGCAGGGTTCAAAGATGACGGGGGGGAAAAAAAGGGAAAGGGCTGGTGAAGAGGGTCGTTGAGCAGTGCGGCATAGGGACGGGACGCGGGAGGGGCGAAAAAAAACTGTGAGGTTGGACTGAATAATCTTAAGACCCCGGGGTGGTTCATGCCTCCAAAAAAACAACAGGAGCGGAGGGGCGAGGGGACACTTCTCTGAATCAATGGCACAAAAGCAGACGGAGGGGATGTATGGGGGACTATGAAGGGAAGGAAAAAAAGAGGGTACTTGGGACGTTGGAGGGGCCTACTCTTAAAATGACCTCAAACATTGGGAAAAAACAGGAGCCCGAAAGGATGCTTTTGGGCCAGTGTTTAGGGAAAAGATGACTGGGGGGGGGAAATGTGAAAAAGATTGAGACCAAGGGACTGACAAAAAAAAAAAAGAAAGATAAAACAAGGTTTAGGCCTGAAAAGGAGGATGGAGGATAAAAGGAGAAAGGTTGGTGGTATTCAAACAGTTCAAAACTGTCTTACTAAAAGAAACATGGAAAAATAAAAGGTGAAAATAGACAGGCTGGTCTCAGACCAGGAGAGTTCAGCCAGGGGTGGGACGTGGAAAAGGAAAAAAGGAAGCAATACACTGGGGGAGAAAAAAGTCAGAACGACAAGACCATTGTCCTAAACAAACCAATGATCGTAAGGGCGGGCAGGTCGATGGTCAATGAACAAGATCGGAGAGGGAAAAACACAAAGAAAATGGGGAAGGGGGACAACATCAGGACGTGTCAGAAAACGAGCAAGAAGGGGGGCAAAAAACATGCGACAACGGAAGAGGGGAGAAAGGACACCAAGATCTGAAGAAAAATCGGACTTCAGGACTGCAGATTGGAAAAGGATTCGCTCAAAACCCTGCGCATGAAAAAAAAAAAAGGAAACTGAAACGGAAAAATTGAGGAACTGGAAAAAAAATGGGGGGGGGGGGAAATGAGGGAGGACAAAGTGGAGGGGGGGGAAAAAGAGTCATAACTTCGTCTGAAGGAAATACTGCTTAGGGTGAACTGAAAGAAAGCGCGCCCGAGAACAAACAAAAAGGGGGAGGAGAGAATCAGGGGGAAATACATAGAAGGGAATTTTTGAAAAAAGGAAAGTCTTTCAAAACAGCATCAATTAGAACAGGGGGCAAAGAAGCGACTCAGCTGGGGAAAAAAAAAAAAAGAAAAGGACCATCCTCAGGGCTGTACCGGTGAAGGGGAAGTTCAGGGGACTGGGGGGGGGGGGTTGAATAGAACGGAAGAAGACTTAATCGAGCCAGGATAGGGGGAGCAGGAGAAAGGAGGTAAATAAGGGAGGGGGGTTGTAACAAAATGGAAAAAACTCAACGAAATAATCAATCCGCCAGGAGGTCCTCGCCAACAAGAGACGAGAAAAAAAAAATAACAAAAGAAGAAAATTGGGAAGCTTGTTTACTAGAACATCCTAAATAGCGCCCTTAAAAAAAAAAAGAAAAAGGGCGAAAAGTGCGAACGTTGAAAGGGGGAAAAAAATTAAAGAAAGAAAAACTACTTAAAGAAGGAAGGTTTCTTCAATAACAATGGGCCTACAACCGGCAATCGTCTGAAAAATAAGACCAGGAACACTGGAGAAAAAAGGGTCCGGGGGAAGAAAAGAGGGACGTTTTAAAGGCGATTTGTGTTAAACGCCCTTGAAGTTGATTCAGGGCAAAAACGGGAGGTGGTGGTACAGAGAAAATATAGGGGGAAAATGGAGCGGGGGGGAATCCTTATGAGGGGGAAGGCAGTTATTAAGGTTGGGTTTCCTCCTAGTGATGTTACAAATGAAAAGGAAAAAAAACAATAAGGGGCAAAAAAAGGGGTGGGGAAAAAGAAAGAAAATCTCGGAAAGGGGGGACAGGGTGCCCCATGTTATTGCGCAGAGGCAGGATAGAATAAGGGGGTTGGGAAGATGAGAAAAATAAACAACGGTAGGAAGGAAAAGGAATTATGACAAGTGTCCATACCGTGAAAATATTGTCGGTGGAAAAGGGTCGGCAACCAAAGGGGGGGTGAATTTCGGTCAATCCAAAGGGGACATTAAGGCACGGGAACTGGAAAAAAGAACTGAAAAAGGGTGGGGGGGGAAGGGGAAAAAAAGGCCCAGCAAGGAAAAAACTTCTGACGGTTCGAGGTTCACAGGGGTCTATTTGTGTGGGGGATGGGGGGAATCTGGGCGGAAAAAAAATAAGAAGGGGGGGGGGACAATTAAACAAAAGGAAAAAGGGAAACGTGGGGTGCCAGAAAACTGAATGAAAGAAAAAAAAAGACTTGGGGGGCTTTCGTGGTTGTGGGTTGTGCTTAAAAAAACGGGGGGGGGGAAGTAAAACACGGGGAAAAAAGAAGACTGGGCTGACAAAAAAAAATGCACATAATAACTTTGGCAGAGAAGTTCGAAATGGAAGTAACATGGGGGAGAAAAAAGGATCAAAGGGGAAACAACCGGAAGCACAGGACAAGGGAACAATGTGGGTGACTGTTGCCTTGGTCAATTGGGGGGACAAATACCCCCACATACAAAATTTTTGGCAAGGGGTGGGGAGCATGGAAATATGAAACTAAGGGGGGGTTCGGCAGTAAAAACAAGAAAAAAAAGGAGAGAGGGGGGACGGAGAAGCCGGGGGGGGGCAGTCTGACTACTCGGAAAAATGGGCATAGAAAAATTAATAACCTAAGAGAAGGCCCTCATGGGGGGTTTGTTTGGGGGGGGTTGAAGGAGGGGGGTGGGGGGACCACCGAAAGGGGGGGAGGGGGGGACGTATGGGGGACAAATAGGGATAGTCTTCAGACTTAAGTTTGGTAGAAGTGACCTGGGGGGGGGGAACCGGTCAAAACGGGGAGGAAAGAAGGGGCTAGAGAAAAAGGCTCCAAAAACGGAAAAAGAACTGCTGGCAAAAAAGCTACCCCAACAGTGTACGATTTCAGGGAAGGAAGGGAGTGATATGGGGAGGTGTCGGGAAAAAAGGGGGGGGAAAAAAAAAATCTGGACTTCGTGGAAAGAAGAAAAAGGGGGTCGATCACCGAAGGTTACATTGGGGGGGGGGAAACGGTAGGTGGCGTGAAGGGGGGTATGAAAAGGGGGAAAAGTTTGGGTCATAAAACGTAAAAGGGGGGGGGCAATAAAAGCACCGAAGGGAAGAGGAAGGTAAAAAAAAAAAAAAAACAATACGTATGTGGAAAAGGGCGCATCTTCTATTGGGGGCATATTTTCAAAAAATGAACGAAAAGGAAGAAGGGGAGAAGAAACAAATACAATGAAAAGGGAAAAGAAGAGAAATCATAAAGTCCATGTTTTCAAAAGAAACCAGGGGGAAAAGACTGTACCACACTAGGGGAAAAGTTGAAAGACAACGTGTTAGGCAGGAAGAACGCCAAAATGGAAGGGTAGGGGGGGGGAGACCATCACATATGACGGGAAAGGAATCAGAAAGAAAGACATGGGGAGTACCGATTGAAGAGTGCGTGTAGGCGGGGCCAGAAAAAATGAAGAAAACGAAATGAAAAAAGAAGGCAAGAAACAAGAGGGGGAAACACGAAAAAACAATGGGGGGAAGAAAAACAGAACTGCTGCTATGAAAAAAAACTTTTACGCAAATTTTCGTGAGCACCGAACATATGAACAAAAGGGGGAGAGAAAGAGTCCCAAGGGGGAAGAAAATCATGTGGTTGTGGAGGGAAACTGGGGGGGAAAAAAAAAATGGGGTGGCATCTAAAAAGGAAACGTTGAGGAGTGGGATGCATTCGGAAAAGGGGGGAAAAAGGGTGGCTGGTGGAAGGCCGGGGGGGAAAGAGGAGAGTGCATTGACGACGGAAGGGCAGTTATCCTGAGAAACGGAAAAAAAGAGATGGGGGCCATTGTGTCTTTTTTGGGAGGGATCAAGGAAGTTGGTCTCTAGAAAAAAACAAAAAAAACGTATGAGAGAGAGAAGATTCAAAGAAAGGGGGGGAAAAAGACCCAAAGACCAAAAGAAAGAACATAAAAGAAGGATAGTAAAAACCAGGAGAAAAAAGGGGCCAAATACGAAGATTGACAAAGAGGAGACACAAACCCAAGAAGGAACGAGATGAACAAGACAGGAAAAGTTTGAAACCTGTGGAAACAAAAAACAACGAAAAACAAAGGGCAGTCACCCAAACAGACGGAAGATGGCAAAGGCGATGGCCTCCAATGGGTGTTCATATGAAAAAAAAAATAAAAGAAGAGGGGGGGGGGAAGAAAAAGGGGAAAATGGTGGGGGGAAAGAAGGCCGAAACAGGCCGTAGGGAGGGGGAAAAAAGGAAAAAAGGGGAAAGAAAAAAAAGAAGGAGGGGAGGCATGAAAAAATGTGAAGTCTAAGGGAATTTCACCGAAAAAAAGCTAAAACAAAGGAAAGATTTGGAATCTTCGGTCGCAAAGAATCGGGATTTGAGGAAGGGGAAAGAAAAGAGGGGAGGGGGGGTTGTAAAAAAAAGGATTTTGGGACATAGCGCCTAAGTCCCTGAGGTAAACTGTACGAGGGAAGGAACAGAAGGCGAGGGTCCTGGGAAAGTGGAGAATTAAATGGTTAGAAAGATGCACCGACAAACAGTGAAAATGAATTACGAAGCAGGGTAGAAGGGGAAAAAAAAACGGAGTGGGCACAAAAAAAGGTCAATCGGGCCAGTCAAAGAAGTGAAAGTAGGGGGTGTTTTAGTGCTGACACAGTTTAAAAAGGGGCGTCTAAAAAAAGAAGAAAACAAGGAAAAAAAAAAAAAACCCAGGGGAAGTGGGGGAAAGACGAAAAAAAGAAAAAAACTGAAAAAAAGAAAACCGTACAAAAAGGAGGAAAGGGAAAATGACTTAAGACTTCCGTGTGGGATATACAAAATTGTCAGAAAAACACTAGAAAGGGTGACAAAATGATTTTGCCAAACGGGGGGAAAGAAAAATCTAAAAAAAAAAAGAGCAACACTCAAGGCACTCTTAAATCTTGCAAAGGGGATTGGGAAAGGGGGGGCCCAGAGGAGGGGGGAAAAAGGGTTTTTTGGAAATCATCGAAGAGAAAAACTGGTCTGAAATCAGTCCCAAAAAGGGGCCGGAAGAAAAAAAAGGGAAAAATTTAAAAAAAAAAGGGGGTGGGAAAGGGATTTGGGGGAAGAAGGAGGATGTGGAACACTCGCACAGACCGGTGAAACACAAACAAACAAAAAACGGAACAAAAAAAGAGGGGGGTGCACCGAGAGCATAACGGAGGAGCCCATTTGCAAGCGTAGGGGCGTGATGGTGGGGGAAAGGGGGGAACACTTGGGACTGGAAAAGGAAACACTCAGGGGGAGGCCGGGTGATGCTCAAAAAAACGTAGTGTCAATTCATAAGGGAACAAGGGGCAGAAAGGGGAAACAAATGTAGGGGGGTTGAGGGCAAATTGACCATAAGTAACAAGTGAAGTGTGAGGAGAACGGAAAAAAAGGGGGGAGACCTAGTGGGGGTCTTCATCATGTTAAAGTAAAGGAGAGTGCAAAGCTAGGGGGTCAGTGGGGTAATAGGAGGGGAAAAGGTTGGAAGACCAAAAAAAAGGTAAGGCAACAAACACAAAAAAAACCACCGAAAGATGAAGTTCATCACAAAAAGCCGTCAACCAACAAAGGAAAAGTTCAGGTACCCGGGGGGGGAAGAGTGTCAATTCAGCCAAAGATGAAAAAACAACCACCAAGAGCCCTTAAAGGCAAAAGGAAAGGGTTAAAAAGGGGAGACAGCCACGCAAAAGGAAAGAAAAGGGGGTTTACTACGGGTCCCAGGGTGACCCGAAGTAACAATCGGGAGGACGAGGAAAAAGGGACGCACAGAAAACAAGCTCAGGGTAGGGAACAGGAAGGAAAGATCAGGGGAAGAAGGCAGGGGGTTTTGGAGGGCAGCATAAAAAATGAGGTATTATAGGACAAGGGGGAAAGGAAAATGGGGGGGGAAAGGGGGGGAATCTTGGAAAAAGTGAACTGATTTCAAAAAAAATGGTCAAAAGGCAAAGGGGGGGGGGTGGCAGGGGTCAGTGGGGGGGAAAACAGAAGACGTCTAGGGGACAAAACACATCAGCAAGCAATAAAAAGACTCAGGCTGGCCAAGCAAGCAAAGAAAAGCGGTAGTAAAAAACTACTCCGCAGCTCAGAATCAAACAAAAGGCTCAACCAAAAGAAAAAAGGGCCCGGAAAAAAAGGGGGTGTATACAGGGGGGGGAGGGACGTGAAGAGCTCACTATGGGGTGCCTGGACGCATTTAGGTGGAAAATGCAAAGAAGGAGTGGGGGAAGATGAGGGGGGATTCCGAGGCAAAAGTCCAGGTTCGACGGAGTCGAAAACGTAAAGGGGGGAAAGGGGCTAAGAAAGACGGGGGGGAGGGGGAGGGTAACACAGAGGACCTTTTGAAAAACTGACTTTGGGAGGGTTCCCGTCACGGGGGGTGGGACGATGGAATGCAGGGGGAAAAGAAGGGGGGAGGGAGGGGAGGTGTTCGAAAAGTTTCTTCAACCCAGGGGGGGAAATACCACAAAAGGGAGAACAAGGGGGAAAAAGAAGGTCATGGAGAGGAACCGAGGGGGACGATGAGTCAGCTTGGTCCAGCGACAAGCAGCAAGAAGCCAGGAATCATGCGGCGCCCCAAAACCCAACCGGGGGTTCCTGAGAAAAAAAAAAAAAGGAAGAGTGAGTCTTAGATTAGTATAATAAGGCTCAATGGGGATCGATTTCCGTCCGG
>Ga0179591_1271428_pt1 | contig 15461 bp, 24 predicted proteins | sample CZOMad2_1_08_16f_FD_182891 | JGI IMG/M metagenome (GOLD analysis project Ga0179591, IMG submission 182891) | Vadose zone soil fungal communities from Angelo Coast Range Reserve, California, USA - CZOMad2_1_08_16fungal (PacBio error correction) | ecosystem: Environmental > Terrestrial > Soil >...
AAGTCGCGAGATATAATGGTCAAAGGGACCTGGCGAGGGAAAGTACCAAAAAGAAACTATGTAAATTTAAGAAAGAGATTACACTTGCTGGCGCAACAGGAGAGGGAAAGCAGGAAATGATATCGCGGGGGTGGTGTTCCGGTCGCAAATGAGAACCAACGGGGGGGGGAAAGAAATCCAACATAAAAAACCAGACCTTAAGATTAGAGAACAGGGGGGAAGAACCAACATGTAGTAAGTTCCAGAGGAGGGCATGTGCCTATAAGGTGCTACAAACGTCTCCGAGGGGGGGCGCGATCAGAGAATTTTATAAATACCCGGGGAAGGCAGACAATGCCTTGAGTTTGTTTCCGAAGAAAACTGTGGTTCCTTGGATATGGTTTTACCGCCCGTCTCCGGAGAGGGGGGAGGATACTGTAGATGAGGGGGGAAAAAAAAAAAAAAAAAAAAAGAAAAAAAAAACCAAAAAAAAAAAAAAACAAAAAAACAAAAAAAAAAAAAAAAAAAAAAAAAAAAAAACACCCCCAACAACGAAGGAAAGGATGAAAAGCGCTGACTTGGGTGAGGGTGGCCTAGTATCAAAGACCTAACTTTAGAGAAAAAATACTCCCTTCACGGAAGGGGGAAGGAGAGCCTAGGATTAAGAGCGACTTGCCGACAGAGGACTCAAGGGAGCAATTAAGACCCTTACAAGACGCAAGGCATGAAGAGGAACGTGTAAGGACGAGAGAAAACTAGGGGAAGGTTCCACTGATAAAGGGGCATGTAATAAACGATAAGGGGGGATGTTAGCTCCAAGTTATATCGGGGGAGGGGGGGACGGTCAAGGAACGAAATGGGGGTTAAGGGGGGGGAAAAGTTTAGGACACTGAAATAGTGACGATGTGAAGGGGCCTGCTTTCGCTGAGAAAGCTTAAAACCAAGACGAATTCTATACTGCTCAAGAAGAGGTGGGGATGCCAAACACAGCGAGATTTAACCTGTATTACGTCTTTGAAAAGAGGTTTCCGAGATATGAAAAGGGGGTTCGAGAAAAAGCAAACATGAATGGGAAAAGTCGGAACCCCAATGAATATTTTCCAAGGTGGGGACGGCGCAAGCAGAGAAAGCGAGGGGATTTTGGAACCTCAATGGGGCTCTCGCATGGCTGAGGAGAAAAACGATGAGTCGAACTGTAGGGAGTGCTAACCTTAACGAGAGAAGCTCGTATTTATTCACACGCATATGGGGGGGGGGAAAAATAAAGTGGCAGTTCAGACTGGGGGGAAAAAGGACCGGGAACGGAAGGTGTGGGGGGGGGGGGGTGGGGGGGGGTGGGGGGCTTTGGTCGGGGGGCCGGGGGGGGGGGGGGGGGGGGGGGGCGGGGGGGGGGGGGTGGGGGGCGGGGGGGGGGGGGGGGGGGGGGGGGTGGGGGGGGGGGGGGGTCGAGGGCGGGCGAGGGGGGGGGGGGGAGGGGGGGGGGGGGGGGGGGGGGGGGGGGGGTGGTTGGGGTGTGGGATTATCTGGGGGGTGCCTAGGGATGGGTGCCCTGGTTTTCGCTTCTTTGTAGGCCTGTGCTGCTGACGTTTCGGCCGTGGGAGGCTGTCCGGGTACCAGGTCGGGGTGGGAATCAGGCTTCATCAAAGTTACTCTACCTGAATGCGGTAAAATAAGGGATGGCGGAATATTGGGGGGGGCGTCGAATCTTTAACCCTTGTCGTAGAGGAGGTGGGGGTGGTCAGAATGGAGAGCGACAACAGGTTGGCGGTTGCGGGGGGGGAGAAGGGAATTCCTAGCGGGAGTAGGGAAGCCGCATGGCAAGGGACGGGGTCGAGGGGACCGAGGAGGAGACTCGTGAGAGGAGGAGGGGGGGGGGGAGGTGGGTTTTGGGTAGCGTGTCAGAGGGAGTGGGGGGGGCGGGAAGGGGCAGGGGGCTGCGGGGGGAGGGGTGGGAGGGAGGGTGTGGGGGATCAGTAGGGGGAGGGTTTGTGGTGAGGGGAATCGGAAGGAAGTGTGTCATAACTACGGGTCCGAAAATATGGACCTGCAGAAGAGTTCAGCGGGGGAGAGGGAATGTCAAGAGGAAGGGGGTGCTAACACTAAGGGAAAAAAGTCGGCGCGTGTTACGTAACAGAAAATTAATAGACCGATGACACGGTCCGGATGGGGGAAAGGGGAATATTCTGAGAGGCAAAGGAGGAACGTCGGGGAAGAATCGAAGGGGGTCGATAGGCCGAGAAAACGAAAAAGAAAGAAAGGCGCCCGTAGGGAGACCGCCGCAAGGATATCCTCGAAACGGAGAGATCTAAAACTAGTCTTGGGGGATGAAGGCGAACTGTGCAGCGATCGGAAAAAACCGACCCCCCACACAACAAAACCCCAAACCAACCCCCCCCCCAAAAAAAACCCAACCCACCCCCCCCAACCCAAAAACACCACCCACAGCCCCCAAAAAAAAAAGACAAAAAAAAACCACCCCCAACCCCCAACCAACCCCCAAACCCCCCCCAAACCCCACAAAGAAAAAAAAAAGCCCCCCCCCCCACCCCAAAAAAAACCACCCCCAGACCCAAAACCCCCAACACCCAAAAAAAAAAAAACCAAAACCAAAACACAAAACCCCCCACAAAAAGGGAAGGCCCCCCCCCCCAACGAAAAACACCCCCCCCCCCAACAAAAAAAAAGACCAGAGAGCAACCCCAAAGCCAACAAAAAAAACCCACTAATTCCTCCTCGTTAGGGGCGGGGGGGAGTGGTGGGGGGGGGGAGAGGGGGGGGGGGGGGGGGGGGGATTGGGGGGGATGGGTGAAGGCAGGGGGGGGGGGGGTGAGGTGAGGGGTGGATGGGAGTCGGGGGGGTTATGAAAAAGAGAGGAGGAGGGGGGTGAGGAAGGGGGTGGTTGGGGGAGGGGGAAGTAGGGTAGGGTGGGGTGTGGGAGGGGGGGGGGTTATGAGGAGTGTGGGTTGGTGAGGTGGAGGGGGAGTTGAGAAGTCGGGGGTGGGGGAGGGGAGTATGGGTGTAGGGGGTGTGGGGAAGGTGGAGTGGAAGAGGGGATAGGGTGTGGAATGAGGAGCGGGTGGGCGTGAATCGATAGGGGCGGGGGGGACTGTGGGGTGGGGCTAGAGTGGTGAGCGGGGAAGGAAAGGGGAGGGGGTAGTGGGGGGTGGTGTGGAAGGGAGGAGTTGGGGGAGGGTAGGGGGGGGGAGGGGGGAGGGAGGGGGGGGGAGGGAGAGGGGAGAGTGCGGGGGGTGGGTAGGGGGGGAGTGAGGGGGGGGGAGTTAAGTGGGGGGAGGGATATAGGTGAGCGGGTTGGAGGGGGGGTGGTAGGAGGGGGTAGGTGTGGGGGGGGGTGTGGGAGGAAAAAGGATTGTGTGCGTGGGGGGGGGAGGGGAGGGGGGAGAGAGTTGAGGAGGGCAGAGAGAGGAGGAAGTGGAGAGTGTAAGTGTATAGAGAGTGGGGGGGGGTGAAGTAGTGGTGGGTGGGGGAGAGGATGAGAAGGGGGGAGCTGAAGGGGGGAGGTAGAGGGAGGAGGATTGGAGGGGGCATGGGTAGGAGGGGATGAGGGGGGGGGGGGGGGGGGGGGGGTGTGGGGGGCGGTGGGGGGGGGGGTGGAGGAGGGCGGGGGGGGAGGGGGGGGGGAGGGGGGAGAGTGGTGGATGGGTGGGGGCAGGGAGATAGGGAAGGGAGGAAGAGGAGTCGAGAGGAGAGGTATGGGTGGGCGGAAAGCGAATGGAGTGGGTGAGTGGGGGTGGGAGGGGGGGTAGGAGGGGGGTAAGGGGTTGGGGGTGAGGGTGGGGGGGGGTCTGGAGAAGGGTGGCGGGAGGTGAAGAAAGAAAGGGGAAGGGAGAAAATGTGGTGGGTATCTGGTGGGATGTAAGGGGGAGGAGAGGGGCGCAAGGGGGGGGGAGAGGGGAGCAGGGGGGGGTGCGGGAGAGGGTTGGGAGGGGGGAGGTGGGGGGGGGGGGGGAGGGGAGGGGGGAGGGATGTGGGGTTAGTGGGAGAGGAAGGGTTGGGGGGTAAAAATGGTGGAGGAGGCTGGGGGAGGGGGGGCTAGGGGGTGGCAGACTTAGAGGGAGTAGGGGGGGTGGTTGGGGGTTCGGGGGGGGGGTGAGGGGGGGGGGAGGCGGGGGAGCGGAGTGAGGGGTAGGTGGTTGGGGGGTGGTGTGAGGGGGTAGTAGGGGGGGGGGGGGGGGATTTGGAAGGGAGGGGGGGAGAGAGGGATGAGAAAGGAATGGGGCAGGGGGGAGGGAGGAGACGAGGACTGAGTGGGTGAGAGGGGGGGTGGTGCTTGAAGGGTGGGGGGGAGGGGGGAGGGAGGAGAGGGAGGGTGGGGGGGGCGGGTGGTGGGGGTATTGGAGTTAGGTTGCGGGGGAAAGGGGAAGGAGATGAGGAGGGTGAGTAAGGGGGGATGGCAGGGCGAGGTCTTTGGGGGTGGTAGGAGGGGGGGGGGGAGAGTGAGAGGCGGGGGGGGAAAGTGGAGAAGGGTAGGGGGAGGGGGGGAGAGGGGGGTGGGAGGGGTGGGTGGGATGGTTAGTGAGAGGGAAGGGATGAGGGGGGGGGAGGAGGGAGTGCTAGAGGGGGGGGGAGTGTGGAGGGAGAGGTGGTTGAAAGTAGCGTGGGGGGAGGACGCAAGGATAGGGGGTGGGGGGGGGGGGGTGGAGGGGGGAGGAGTGGGAGGGGGGGGAGGGGGTGAGGGTGGGAGGGAATGGGGGGGGGGGGGGGGGGGTGGAGGGGGAGTGGTGGGGGAGGGGGGGTTTGAGGGGTGGGGGGGTGGGGGGGAGCTTTTGGGAGTGGGGGGGTGGAGTGGGTGGAGTGGGAGGGGGGGGAGGGTAGGAGGGTGAGGGGGGGGGGGGGTGAGAAGAGTAAGCTAGAGGTTGATGGGGCGATGTAGGGGGGGGGGGGGGGATACGAGGAATGGGGGTGGGGGGGGGGGTTGGGTAGGGTTTGGGGAGTTGTGGGGATGATGGGGGGAGGGGTGGAGGGTGAGAGTGAAGAGGGGATTGGGGGGGAAGGGGTGGGAATAGGGGGGGTGGCACATGGGGGGGTGCGGGAGATGGGTGGGGGGTAGGAGGAATAGAAAGGAGGTGGGGGGGGGGGGGGGGGGACGGTTGGGCGAGGGGGGGGGGGGAGGATAGAGAGAGTATGTGGACGGGAAAGAGGGGGTGGGGGGGTGTGGGGGGGCGGGGGAGTTGGATGGGGAGGATGGCGAGTATGGAGTGGGGGATGGCAAGGGAAGCGGAAACTAGGGCAACAGTGGGGTGAAATCAGGGGGGAGGAGTGAAGGGGGCGGGCAGGGGGCTTTGGAAGGGTAGGGGGGCGGGAGGTGGGGGAGTAGAGGGGTTAGGTTGAAAGATGGGGGTTGGAGATCAGGTGAGGGGGGTGGGGAGGAGGGGTGGGGTGGGAGAGGAGGTTAGGAACCCGGGAGAGGGTGCGGCGGTTGGGAGGTGGGAGGGGGGGATTGGGTGAGAGGGATGATGGGCGGTGGGTAGGTGGGGAGGTGAAGGTTGGGGAGGAGGGGGGGGGGTAAAAAAAAAAAAAAACACACTTACGAAAGGCCGGTCGGGTTAGAGAGGGGGGGGGGTGCCGGAGGGGGATGAGACAGGGTGGGCAGTGGGGGGAAAGGGGATGAGGGGGGGGTGGGATAGAGGAGAGGGGCAAATGCCCCACACCCCCCCCCCCCCCAAAAACCAAGAAAAAGCCAACCCCCCCACCCAAGCACGCCACACACCAAAACACCCACACACCCAAAAAACCACAAAAAAACCGCCCCCACCCACCAACCCCCCAAAAAAAAACGGGTGCCCAACCACCCCCCCCCCCCAAAAAACCCCAAAACCACCCCCACAAAAACATAAAACCCAACAACCACACCCCCCCCCCCCCAACCCTCCCAAAAACCCGGCAAAAACCCACCAACACCACCCCAAAACAACCCACCAAAACCCCCCAACAAAAATGGAAAAATTCTCCCTACGCGGCGAACATTGAAGTCGATCGGCCGAAAGCGGGACCATTGTCGAAACAAAGGCGCATTGCGGCACGATCGCGAGGAACGAAGCGAGCAGGATGGGGGAAGGGAAGCGGTGGAGGCGCTGGGGGCGCCTTCTTTAACGCTCCAGCGCAGCTGCGGGGTACACGCGGAGACCGCAGGCATAGGCAACGAGAGGGGGTGGAGGGCTCCGGAAACGGTCGAGGCGCCGATGTTATCTGCAGGAGGACGTCCTAACGAAGGGTTCAGACGAGATTGCGGCGGGAGAGGGGAGGGGAGGGGATCTAAGATTATCTAGAACATGATGGGGAGGAAGGAGTCGGCAAGAGATCAACACAAAGGGGAGGAGGAAAAGAGATGCCGAGAAAGAGTGTATAGAGAAGAGAGGGGCAGCAAAGAAGAAGAAGGCCCCTCAAAAAAAGGTCTCTCGTGTGGAAAAGAAGCTACTATCACTCGAAATAAAAAGCCCGGCTCAACTAAAAAAAAAAAAGGCGGTAGAAAGAAACGGACAGGGGAAGGAGGCGGTCTTAGAACGAGGGGGCGGTGAACACCAGCGTTCTTGACTCTGGAGGATAGAAATAGGGGGCCCACTCTTTAGGTAAACTTAGCGTGCAGCACGCTTCAAGGGGGGAGCGTCGCCAGGAAAAGTGAGACAGGCGGACGAAACTGGTGCAATTGCGACAAGAGGAGAACTTCTAAGGGGATTCTCCCTCTCGACAGAAAAGCAAGGATGAGTCACTGTCATGGGGGCTGGGGCTGATTAGAAGTGTCCATACCGGGATGGTCTGAAAATGGAGGCAGATCGAAGTGATATTCTGGCCTCGCACAAACAGCGTTTCTGAGGAGCGTCCAGTCAGGGCGCAATCTTCAAAAAAAAGGAAAAGAAAGGGGCTTGATTTGGAGATCTGGGCGCCCATGGGCGATCTGAAATAAGGACCTTGTCAAAGTCTGCTGGGGGAGTATCAGGGGGGGAGAAGGAAGAGAAGCAGTCCGAAAGGAAAAGGCAAAACGGACCGAGAGGAAAACGTCCGAAGGATTGACTCTCGTCGAAAAGAAAAATTGAGCGTGAATCCCGATCGTCGACGTGTCCTCGGAGGGTTTAAAAGCCTTAAATCTGAAGGGCGGGAAAGGCGTATGCAGAAAGCGTTTTAAGCCAAGGTTCCGATGAACCGTCGCCAAGACGGCAAAGACAAAAAAGGGTGGCCGAGCGAGACCTGCCCAAAACCCTTGAAGCAGTTTGGGGGGGGTAGGATCTCGAGGTGTGTATTTCCAATGTTGAGGGAAAGTGAACGGCGGTGACTAAAAGGGTGCAGAAAGTAGAAAACGGTCCTAAAAAAGCTATTATGGACTTCGACAAAATGCTAGGGGTCCAGCAACGAAGCGGGCAATAAAATGAATCGTACAGCGCATTCAGTCTGGCAGGGGTTGGGGAAAAAACAAATAGTCGGGGGGGGGGTGGACGCATCCACTGTTGCAGAGGGTTATCCCATAAAGGCATACTAATTCAAAGGAAAAAGGGGAGAAGTCCAGATCTTACGAGCAAGGAGGTCAGGCAAAGTTTCGACGAGAACTTCTAAAGGTAACCAATGATATTCAGGTCGGTAACTAAGGGTGGGGGAAATTCGGGGGATGAAGTCCAAAAAGGTCTAAGAGCGGAAAAGTAACGCAAATACAGGAAAGTTTAACGTCTATACAGAGTGCTCAAAAAAGGTGTGTTGGGCGCAGTATAGAGGCCTTGGGTGGGGGAACTAACTAAGAATCTCAGACGCCAGAACACCGTAAGGGCAGTCCTCCAAAATGAATGGACCGTGAATCCAATGGTTCACAGACCAATAAACCACGCAAAGGTGCCAAAACGAGAGAAATTATCCCAGGGCCATTGAGGCATCTTAATTTGATCAAGTTGGATGCACATGAGGACCGAGAGGACGAAATGCAATCAGAAACGTTCCAGCTAAAGAGCGTGGGAAGTCAACGTGACAAGGAATGGCTCTGCTTCGGGGAAGCGAAAATCGATAAGATGGATGCGGCAGGACTGGAGCACCAGTCAAGTGCAGGCCTGAGGTAACACGCGACAGAAGGAATGCTTTATCAATGTGTTGTCGGGAAGCGAACTGGATCTGATACGCGGCCCAAACATCGACAATCTCAACCATTCGAAACGACCGGCTGAGGAGTAAGGGACTATCCGACCAGTATCCGAAAAGGCGGGGGTTGGGGTGTCTGAAGAGGTGGGGCCCAAAAGACGGACAAAGTAAACCGGGGTAATTAGGTGTTAAAAAACAACTCAATAGCAGGGCATTACGCCGAAAAAAGGCTTTGGAGATCTCTTCAACCTCGAAAACCAAAGGGAACGGGGGGAGGGGGAAAACGGGCAGGCACAATTGCGACGCACTTCCCTCCCTGTTGAAAGGCAAAAAAGGGTTGTTGAGAACAAAGTAAAACCCTGCGTCCTAGACGCCTGTTACGAAACATGTTCTTGGAGGGGGAGGGCACACCAACGTGTTGTCAGCACGATTTGGAGGTGGAAATGAGATCGAAGGGGGCGATAGAAAACGCTGGCCGAAAGACGTACAGGATGGCAGACGCAAGGGGGACTATATCTGGTCGGAATTCAAGGCCAAGAGCTGATTGAGGTGGATGAGGGGTTTTTGGGGGAAAGAGAAGTTCCCCGCAGCTTTGACCGTATCATGAATGCCGCTTAAACCTAAACTCAACAAGGAGATGCAAAAAAAAATAGGAAGGGCGAAGAGGGAGGGGGGGCACTATAGTTTAAGAATTTGGGCTGTGCAAAAGGGCGGATAAGGGGAAAAAAAATAATCAAGGACCCTCAGCTAGTGGAGGGTTCAGCCAGATAAAAGGGGAGGAGTCCCATTCCTTCAACGAAATGAGGAAAAGCGGGGCTATTTTAGAGATTGTAGCTCAATCCAACTCAAAAAAAGACGGTGTATCCTAAAACGAACGTTGGGGGCAAAAACCCAAGACAGAACCAGACCGTTACAGATGATATAAGAAATTGGGTCAGCAACAACATGGATGGCTTAAAAGTAAGGGCAGAATTGGAAGGAAAATGGGGGAAAAGGCTCCTTATGGAGAGATCAAGGAGAAGAAACTGCTGAGAAAAGACACCCGTGAGGCGGCAGTCATGGAAGGGGGGGGGGGGTGAAACCTCGAGAAACGTGTTACGGCGTGAGGGGTTTGACCTCAAAAATACGCAGCCAAATAAAGACTGGGAAGGGAAAGGGAGAGAGGATGGAGGAATGAATAGACGCGGTATAATTGAATGATGGGTTTGGGGTTGGGGGCCTAAAAGGTACTTACAGCATACAGAACAGAGAAAGAATACGGATTGAGCGGAATTCTGGGTAATTCAGTTCGAATAATTGCGCGGGCACTGTGAACTACTACTAATATATTCCTACTAATGACAGACGCTATTATACGCAGAAGAAGAAGCGGAACAGGGGGGTCTATAAATTTTTGCAAGGAAAAGATAAAGGAACAGGTCCGGCATGGATCTTGAGACATAGGATGAGTAAAAGGCTCAAGGGGGTAAGTCGGTCTATTTCTTTGGTTCAAACGGAAGGTAAAGAACTGGGGACGTTTTGTAAATTTGAAAGATGACTGAAAGAGGAGGATTGTGTCGAGGGGACAGCTGTCTTAAGGGTGTTTTTTTCAAAAAAAAATGCTATAAGGAGAAAATAGATTGTTGGAAGACCACGCGAAGGACCAGGCGTTAAGGGTAGGACAGGCGGAAGCTAATCGTTGATATACGGGCGGAAAAAACAGACGTTAAAAGCGTAAAGAGGCAAAAGCCATGAAAGAGGTTACAAGTGGGGGGGGACAGGGGCACTTCGAGGCGCCAGTTTGAGGTGGCCAGGAAAGAATGGTCATAAGAAAGATGACGCCAACTAGGGTAGAAGTGCGTAAGACTTTGACTAGAGGAGCTCGATCGGCAAACCTAAGATTGGGAAAAAAAAGACAGGAAGCTGATTGGGAAGGACGGCAAAATTGTTCTTGCGAAACGACGTGAGTGAAATCATTTGTGGGAGTTCTTGAGAGTAAAGTGCGAGAGTGGGAGGGAGCGGTCAAACGCTGGGGAAGGCAACGGAAAAGGTCCACAAAAAGCGGATCATACCGAGGAATCAGCGACAAGAGAAAAGTGGGGGGGAGAGAGAGGAGCGAAAAACGTCCGGGGGGGATGTAACATAAACAGTGACGACGTGATCGCGCAGAAGGGACATGGCAAGAGGCGGTTTCAACTATATGCTCGAAGCCGAAAAGCAATTTATGGGAGCACCAAGTTACACAGTCTCAAGAAGTTTGCGGAGCCTCAGTACGTCCGGAAAGGAGACAGTCAAGGAGGACCGGAAAGTATAGGGTGCCGGACAGGCGAGGGGGGTCGGCCGGGGTCCAGAAACTCAGGCAAGCTCTCGAGGAAAATGTAACCTGTCAGCGAAAAGACGCAACGCGAATCGAATCAAGGAGGGAGCCAAACAAAGGACTTGCCGCGGCAAACTGCCTTCGATAAAAAGGTATTGGGCGGGACAGAGGAGAACTGTCAGAAGGGGAGCATAACCGGTAGACCTATCGCCAAATGACACTATAGAAAACGCGCAACGGGCTTTAGGGAGTAGCTGGAAAGCGCTAGGGAAGGGATGGCAGAGGCCTGAACCCGTCAAGGGATTGACCACGGGGAGGGGGGCGGCGACCAAAAAATCTGAAGAACACATTTTATCGGGGACATGTGGAAGAGTGGCGAGTATTTTCCCGCGAAAGAGGCAGCACGCTGGTGTAGAGGCAAGCAGTCTAAAGGAAAATGAGCTGGGGGGGGCTCCAACGCCAGGAGGCTTATCCGGAGGACGTGTGGGTTATGATCATTCGAGGCGAAGCTAGGACGGGAACAAGATGAACTAACGAGAGGCGACGCGCTACAGGGGATAGAACAGGGGAGAAGGGAATCGACATATCTCGATAAAAAAAAAGAGGGGAGATAGAAAAAGAGTCTCCGCCACCTTGTCTCGGTAGGTCCGCGACAGAAGAAAGCCCATCCGTCTAACAGGTATCGAGCAGAAGGAAGGAAGAAAAAGGCGCCCGGAGACCTCTGCGGGCAGGAGGAGCGAACAATGCAGGGTGGGAATGATCATGCTTGCATAAAATCTTAAACCAGCAACGAAGGAAGTTTCCTCTCCTCAAAGGCGCACCATCGCATACTATATTTAAAAGGAGGAAGCGTCGGCCGGATGAAGGGACATTCGTCACGATCAAACACCATGGTGTTTTACCCATGCAGAGCTGGTCGGAATCGGGCACGAAAAACGGAGAAAGGTCCCCAAAATCGCGAAGGAAATCGCATTTTCTGGCCGCGGGAGATTGGAGTTTCCATCTAGGACTCGGAGGAAAAGGAAGATCGAAGAGAGAAGGGTGACTATCTCCATAACCAGCATAATCGGGAAGTCGGTTTGGGCAGGAGCCAGCCGGCAAGGGGCGGTACCGTGAGGAAGATTTCGATATAGGCCGGTCGAAGGGAATCGGTCACTTGAAGGGCCGAAACGTTTCCCCAAGAGCATCCTTCGCAGAAAGTCCCCCTCGCCGGGACGTGGTGTCAGGACTGGACGAGCCGAGGAACGAGCCTGCGGAGAAGAAGAAACAAAGGGACACCGGCCGACGGCTCCTGAGGTTGGATCAACCATACATAATAAGGGATGGAGGGAAGCGGACACTGGACGCCGAGGGGAGCATTAAAGTAGATTTCGCTCTAACCGCAGAATCACAAGTCAGTGGGCGATCTAAAATGCACAGAAAGACAAACCAAGGAGCTGGGGGGTGGGGAGAGATCTTATGGATGGGGATGCCAGGCGGGGGGGGTAACCTTGGAGCCCGTCAGGGGCATAAAGGACCTTAAGTAGATCTGTAGGGTCAAAAAGCATTTACTCAAAGGAACTTCGTCGGGAAACCAATGTCAGAAATTGTCTGGGGGCGGCGCACGAAAAATTCCAAGAGCAGAACTTCGGAGGGGTTTTTTGAAAAAAATAGGAGGGGTGGTGTTCTGAAGGGAGTAAGTAAAGCTCTAGTGAACGAACTAACGAAAGTGGGAAGCGAAAAATTGGGGACGACAGAGCTGCGAAGACCATTGAGGATGACCAAAAATCGAGGATCAGAGAGCCATGACAAACCTTTAAGTGAGGGTGACGGACAAAAAAAGTTTAAACGGTCAGGGTTGTATTTAGAGCGTCCAAATTGCATCGGAGAGAGACAACAGTAATCAGGGGGAAAGAGGGGGAAAAGTGCGGAGCGTTGCATCCACAGAATTTTTTTGCGCAGGAGACTTTGAAAGGGGGGGGTATACTATACCACGGGAAAAGTCCAGCAACGGTTACTCCTCTTCATTTTGAGCTGCCTCAAGGGGGAGGGAAAACAAAAGACTCAACGCCCATTTCGTTCCCACTGAATACCCACTCGGGGAAAAAAACTAACCATGGGAGGAATGTTACCTCGCTTGAGTCGATAGGTCTTATTCCCTGGGCGTAAAGGAATACTTGCTCAAGGTTTCGCACATAGCAGCCCGACTCGAGGGGTAAAGGCCCCAGTGGCGATGGCTCTCATCAATAGCGCTTCGGGAATGGCTTCAGGAAGCTATTTGAAAAAGAGCTGTAGGAAACTCAAGAGCACCAGAGCGTGTAACTGATCCAGAAAGTAAACTAGGGTCCTTTCTCTGTTTGCTGGATGCGATAAACTACAGGGGGAAAAAAAAAATCGTACTCATCGGGGGGGACATCTACAATCAAAGAATCTATGTGTAGGCCGGAAGGAAAGCCTAACCGAGAGCTCGAACCTGGGCTTGGGAATGGTTGGGGGTATGGGTGGGCAGGCAAAATAACTAAATTAAAATGGTCTTCGGTTGGGAAAAAAAGCCTATTCATGGAATGCCGAGAATGTGATGTTACTAAAATTTGCAATTCTAGGAGCGATCCCAAGGGGAGACTTTCTCCCATGGATCGCAAATTGCGACGCACAGACCACCTTAGCAATCCTCACCATTGGTAAAAAAAATTAAGCTATCCTAAGCCTCAGGCGGGGTTCTGGGGGATGGTTGGATGAAGAAAAAACAAAGTTGGTTTCGGATCAAAAGAAAGGAGTTGGCTGTAATTCGAACCCAAAAAGCGCTCGAACCATAAAGGGCCGTCATCTGAAGAGGAATTGCAAAAAGACCGAAGGGTAAGATATCAGTGAAATGCCAAATATCTATGGGGATCTGAGGTCTGGGGGGAAGATCGGGAAGCCGCCCAAAATCTTGGACCTTCACACGGATAATACATAGCTCTCACACAACCACGTCAAAAAATGAGATAGGTCGATAAGCGAGGGAAAATAAAATATGGTCAAAAGGAGGATGAGGGGACTCTATAAGTCAAAAATCAAACAATCAGAGTTGGGGATTGAAGTCAGCCCAAAAATATAGGCAAGGGGCTGTAGGGAAAAACGCGCCTTAAATATGACGGACTAAGGGTTTCTAGATGTTTCGAAAAATAAAAAAAAAACAACCCGGGGATCGAAACCAAACTTTGTTTGTGCTCAAGACAAAGAAAAAACAAATCAACGAGTTAAAGATTCTAGAAGAAAGTGATTTGTGCAAACCAAAGGGTGCCGAAACCGTGTAAGGGAGGGAAAGTTACGCACCTGGGGAGAACCGGAGGAAAAAATGGAAATCGAGAGAAAAAGCTACGAGTTAGAAAGAAAGGCCGGACCAAGTCGGTATTGGTTGTTGTCCAACTCGTAAACGGTGGACTGGGCGTGAGTTTGAAAAGAACAAACTACGCAATCCAAAAAGATGGGGTGACTGGGGGGAAGCTGAGGGAAAGAAGCATAGCGGTAAAAATATTGAGGAACTGGTTTGGGGTCAGCGAAAGCTAAATACAGTGACCAAGACGCGGTACGGCTTTAGAGTAAGCATGGTAGCTCAGGACCAGAGGAATTTTGCTCTTCGATGCCGTGAAGCCAAGAGCCGCGTTCTCAAGAAGAGCTATAACAGAATCGCACGTGGATGAATAAGAGGCAACTTCGAAAGTAAAAATTTGATAAAGGTTATTTGGGGAGGAGAAAATTACCGATGACTAGGAGGAAACGGCCACTGGGCGTTATTGGTACAGTGACGAACGAAAGCCCTTGTCTTCTGTGAATGAGGGCGCACGGAGAAAAGCCAAGGACGGGGGGGCTAGGGGGGGGAGCAGGGTGCGGCGGCGCGATGGTCGTCGGGGCCACAAAACAAAAAGGAGAGAAGGCCGGCAAAAAATATATGGGTTGCAAAGGGAGAAATTCCCTAGACTACTGGAAAAAATGCGGGGAAGAAGCGTAATCGATGAGAGTTGGACGTTCGCTCCGGACGGTAAAAAAGCGGCTCGTCACAGCCAACGAATCTGGTGAAAGGGTTGGGAGGGCGGATCGGCGCGATGGGGAAGGCCTTTGAACAAATCAATGGGATCGGGGGTCGCGGAGGGGGGGAAGGGAAAAAGAAAGGATATCGACTTTCTTAGGAAGTAGAGAGAGGATTCCGAAAAATCACACTGATGGTAAACAAAAAGAATATGGGGTAAAAAAAGGAAAAAGGAAGAACTTGTGCGCGTTTGAAAGACTGCGGGAGGGTCGGCAGCAATTGACTCCGGACGAAAAAGGGGGGCGAAGGAGGGGGGAGGAGGAAAAGAGAATGGGGTTGACAGAACATCGGAACAAAAAAAAAGGTTTCGGCGGACTTGAGTCTGCACTTTGTCCACAAGGGAGTAAATCAGAAAAAATCAGTGATCCTCCAAAACGATATCAAGGGTAGGCAGCGTCTAGTCGAAAAAAAAAGGGGGGGACGTTTGCGGGTCATAGAAGGGGAGCGAATTAAGAAGTCCCAAAAAGGTTTCTGAGAGGGAAGGACCGAGAAGTTACGTTATGGTGAGAAACCTAAAAGGACAAACGGCGTGCAGGGGGACTTCGCGCATGGCTTACAGTAAGAGAACGTTCCACAGGAAGGGGACTATATGCGGAGCCGGGACGGGGCTTCTCTAAGAGAGAAAATCGAGATAAATACGAGCGTATGACAAGGGAAAGAGGAGAGAGGAAAAGAGAGCGGCGAATCCAAGAAGACCGGGCGATCACTCCAGCTTTAAACCAGGAGGCAACTTGAATCGCTAGAGGAAAAAGAAGGAGGTGGAGTGTGGAATCGGCGAGATCAGCTTCTGGAGGACACGTGAAGAAGTACACAGAGTGCGAGGGGACTATTATAAAGATCTAGGGCCACAAAAAGTCTTCTGGGGGGTAGCTATCGGAAGAAAAGAGAGAGTCGGTCCTCATGTGAGCTCAATGGACCAGCGCTGGCTGGATTGAACCACGGTATAGGCGAAGGAAATCTTAGCGCAAGCTGGATCAGGAGCCCATCGTGGGACACGATTGGAAGGACCGACCGGCAATAGATAGTGTGTAGACGATGGGTGAGGAAATCATGCGCAGC
>Ga0179591_1305541_pt1 | contig 15460 bp, 11 predicted proteins | sample CZOMad2_1_08_16f_FD_182891 | JGI IMG/M metagenome (GOLD analysis project Ga0179591, IMG submission 182891) | Vadose zone soil fungal communities from Angelo Coast Range Reserve, California, USA - CZOMad2_1_08_16fungal (PacBio error correction) | ecosystem: Environmental > Terrestrial > Soil >...
GGCGTGGCACGATGTCGGTTCGAGGGACTAACAGGGTTCACGGGCGGAAAGAGGGTATTGAGTCGTCGCACAAAAGACCACTGATCATAACCGATACGGGAGTGGGCCATCACTTCTTTCGGGGCCGGAAAACACGGAGCAGCGGAACACATCACTCCTTTCTCCAAGAGAGTCCGCAGATGGTAATAGGCCGGGGAGACGAAACCGAGAAGGGACCTGGGGTGAATCCGGTCCGGGGACGAAACAAAGTGTGTCGCAGAGGGTCACTCCTCAAGGGGGCCTTTGGTATGAGGGGGACGTTTGCAATAACTCCGTTCGCTCAGGGGGGAGGAGGGGCCGCTAGCAAAAGCTAGACCCCAGGGAAAAAACAAGATGACGTGACTTTGAAAGGTGGGGGCGGGTGTCACATCTACTCTTGGGGGACAGACGGCCGACGGCCGACATTTCGCTACCTCGGAGCAGGGAAAAGAAGAAGGGGGCTTCAAAGAGGGGGAACGTGATTAAAATACCGAGACCTAAGAAAAGAACTACACCACACTCCGCGCCCGACTATCACTAAGGACGGCACGGGAACGACCGCAAGTGGTCTCAGGAGTCAGTTCCTGGTGCTTTACGTGAAACGAGGCTGGAGTTCTGACGGGAAGGCCACCCGCCGGCGGGTAACAAGCGGAGCTTAACGGGGAAGGATCGGCCTAGGTTTTATCTTCTTTTTAGAGTCGGGTCCGTTGTCTAAGACTAGTGTGGACGCGAGAGCTTGGGGAACTAAGGGGAGGAAAGAGGGAAAAGGCAGATCGGGCAAACACGTTTAACACGGGAACCTCGACGGCTTAGGCTATTTCTATGGGGAGACACCGGATCCGACTCTTGGTCTACGGACGTACGTCCAGGGTCGGGCTCGCCCGTGGTCGTGGGAACCGCGCGGGGGGACCAGGGGAAAGGAACTCAGCCGCCGAGGGAGAACTGATAAAGGGGAAGAGCTGTCCTCTAAGAGATCAAAACTTCATGGGTCCTCCAGTTGAATCCCACTGAGGCGCGATGTCGCTACAAGGGACGGGCTCGAGCTGGAAACGGCGGGGACTCTAGGAAAGGAAAGAGTGAGGAACGGCGGGAAAAGAATCAAAGTAGGACGCACGTCAACAGAACACGAAAAAGCCTACGCAAGGAAGGGGCCAACGAGGCTCGCGACCGCTACCATTGATTTCCGCCTAACTAATAGGGGGGAGAGGGACTTCAATGACGGCGGCGGATGCGAATCACCGGGGAAATCTCCTATTTGACAGCAACGTGGGGATTCCATCTGGTCCAAGGGAAGGACAATCGGCGCTGAGCACGCCATCGGCAAGAAGGGTAAAGGGAACAGACCTGCGAAGGTTATCAAGTTCCCGCAGCGACCGGTTACCCACTTAAAAACCAGGGCTCTAATCGGAAGGCAATTTACATAAACGAGCCAAAAGGGAGACAGGGGGGACGTTCCATCCTTCGAAGAAGGTCTTGGTGGGGATGTCAAGGGTTTGGTGGTGGTTCGCGGAAAAAGAGGGGGAGGTTTGCTGGTAGCGTTGGAGCTCTTAGAGAGAAAGACACACGTGCTGCATGCGCAGGGGCATGCGGCAAAAAACTGCCCCGTCTCTGCGGGATCAGGTGACTCGCATGCACGCCGCTATGGTGAGAAGGGAGAATACGGGCCTGGATCCATCGGGGAAACCAAGTGGGGGTGACATCTGACATGCCATTTCCTGGCCAGCCTCGGATAGAAAGAAAAAAAAAAAATCCCGCCTGTTTTCCGGGGCACTTCCTAGCCCCCTGGATCGACCGAAGGGAAAGGAAGAGGGATCCTGGTGGATCGAAAGCAACGTTTGAAGTCCAGTCCCTAAGACCCCCATGGGAGGAACGGTGCGGGCTCGTTGTGTCAACTCAACGATGAAAAGGGAAAGGGTGAGCAGGCCGGAGGATGGAAGTCAACTAAAAAAAGGAAAATCGTAAAGCTTTATAGGCTGAACCGGGGGGGGGGAACGCGTCGAAGAAGGAATGAACTTGTTTACGTCCCCAGGCCAAAAGCGAAGGGGGGGACGTGAATTTTGGCGGGGAAGACGACTCTCAGCCGCCGGATGAGAAGCTTATTCCCTCCACTTAAAAGAATGTGCTCCAGGGAGGGTGGGGGGGTGGCGGGGTGGCGTAGATCGCAGCAAAGGGTTGAAAGGGAAAGGGGAAAGAAGGGGAAAAAGGGGGGGCGAAACAGCATCGTTAAAGATGAGGACGACTCAATCATTGTGTCGTTTTCCAAGAGTCAGCCGGGGACATCCAGCTGAAGCGGCAAACGAAAGTAACGTGGGGGGACGAGTATTCTTCCGGGCGGTCTCGGGGGTCAAGAGGAAAGCAGCCGAGTCTGGCCGGATAGAAGCAGGCGGGTACATGCAGTGGTGCCTGACTTGGACCGGGGAACGGTAAAAATTGTCCGACAATAAAGAAGCAGGAAAACCAGCCGCGTATCTCCAAAGGAAAAGGTAGGAAAGGGGGGGGGGGGATTGCGACCTAAAAAAGACAGCCCGGAAAAAAAAATCCATGTTGTATGTGGAAAAGATCGTGATCGAGAAGAACGACGGAGTAAAACCTCAAAGGGTGTAGACCGGGCCGGCCCCCGCCAGGGCCCATCAGGCGAAGGATGAACCCAGCATATAAACTAAAAAAAAAAGTGTTGGCAGGTTGGCGCCGCGAATAGCTCTCAAACCAAGAAATGAGTTGTCCTAATGACCGCAAAAACCCTGCCGTCAAGAGGATTTTCAGGAGGTCGGGGCGACAAGCCGCCGGAGGTAGTGGCGGCCAGTCCCGGCTACAAACAGTGTACAGTCCAGAGGGGGGGAGGGCTTCGGCACGAAGAAGCTAACGGCCGAAGAAAGAGGCCCACTGAGAGATGGGAATACCACGTTTAGGAGGATTTGGGATGTAAAACCATTCCCAGAGGTACCGATCGACGGCTTTGAAACTTTCGTGTGAGGGGCCTGGTCGACACAAAGGGGAAAGCCTGCCAGGCACGTCAGGGAAAAACAATTTTCCCTCAAAAGGCAAAAAGAAAAAGGAGCTTCCGCCGCGGGGGGAAAAAAAAAAGGCCACGGGGCAAAACTAGGGGGGGGGGGGGACCGGGACCGACCGAAGACGGCAGCGAAAAAACGTCTTTGTCCGATTTCGCCCTTGGATGAAAAATCAAGGGAGTCGATGTCCAAACGACACCGGAAAGATCGAGGCGTCTGACCAAAGAAAGAAAATAGGGTGTATACACAACCAGATCCGAGTCAGTCAAGTGCCGCTGGAAAGTGAAACCTGAAAGGAAAGTAGACACCCAGAGGCAAGAATGATCACGCCTACGAGTTTCTAGAAGCCGGCTGCGGCCGGATGAAACTAAACGTCAGGAGGGAAAAAGGAAACTAAGGGCTTGAGCATGGAAAAGGTGACGTCTAAACCAACAAATCACCGTCGCCAAAGAAACCACCAACGGGAAGATGGCAAGTGAGCCGGGAGCGCTAGGCGGGAGAGGCAGAGGAAGCACAGCAAGGAAAAACAAGACAGCTCTTCGAGGGTACAAAAAGCAAAGAAAAAGGGCACCCGCCTCAAGCCAACATGGTTGGGCTGTTCAGGGGGCGTACTCATGAGAAGTTGGGAAAGACTATCAACCACGGACACATAATACCAGAAGGGAACCATCGCGTCGAAGAAGGCAGCGAGGGGAAACGGGCAACATGCGCGTGATGAGATGGATTAGGGGGGAGGCTGGGGCAGGAAAGAATCAATGGTCATAGTGGAAAATCAGATGGAACGCATATGGGAAAGACCCCAGACGGCGGGCAGATGTCACCCTGCGCAGCAAGGGGGGGGAGGACGAGCAATTACCATTCGATGCGCCAGAGCTGAAACCTCCAACGCACTCGCCGAACGCACCCCAACCACACATAACACCAAAGACCGAGGAGGGGGGGAGAAGATACCCGCTCAAAGGAAACAATCTGGTCTCTTGGAGGCGGAAACTGGTAAAATGAGGAACATCGTGGTCACCGTTCCTCTGGGGGGAACGTGAGCACGTCGACCTGACTGGGCACGGGCCGGAGGAGGGTCGCCTATCATTTCCCTCAACGAGCCGGGTCGGTAAAAAAAAAACGCAGGAGTTTTAAATCCATTGAATACTAATCATGGTCGAAGCTCGAAGCCGGTAATCAGCGGTCCAAGCCTATTTGAGGGGACGAAAAGGATGTCATCGCGCCGACGGCTACAGAAAGGAACGCTTTCTTAAAAGAGGGGATGAAGGAGAGCCCGGAATTCTCTTCGAGTGGGATGATTAGGAAAAGGAGTCCGATTCAGAAAGGGAAGGAAAAGCAGGCAACATAACTGCCCGGGTCCGTGTCGTACATCTCGGGCGACCATAAGATCGAGAACGACCCTAGGGGCGAGGAACGACAGGGCGGCTGCTCGCTCGAGCCGAGGCCCTACCATCGAGTCCAATTAGGGGGGAGACGAGAATAACGCCCCGACGACTATCGGGCCAGGAGGAAAACAGAAGGGGAAGCACGTTACGTCACACTAGGCTAATTCGCCCAAAAAACTCAACTCCATCAAACGCGCAGCGAGGTAGTCCCAGTGTAACGTGGTGTCCGGCGGGCAAAGAAGAGGGGGAGAAGAAACACGCCAGGGAACGGTCAAAAGACGTCGTAAGGGAAAAAAGAAACCGGACCCCCCTCGATACCCTGACGCTCGAAAAAAGTAAGTCCTGCCAGGAGGTTGGCAGGCACGAATAGCGAAAGCTCCTCTGCCGGCTCAAAGGAAGAGAAAGAACGGGGAACGCCAGTCCGGAGATCCAATGAGGGAGGCCGTCAAAAAAGGGTCTTCGTTCTAGAGCTGGCAGGAATGAATGGGTCGTCAAAGAGGGCAACGGCTCCTCTCAAATATAGAGCACTAAAAGGAAAGGAGGATTAGCCAACGAAAGGAGAAGCGGGGGCGCGGAAACGACGGGTTCCAGTCGGGCGATGTCAAACAATGCATCGAAAAAAAATCAGAAAAAAGGGTGGACCAGCTATGAGGGAGTGCTACGGGCTCGTTATCGGAAACGCAGCGGAGGACAGACGTCGGGGCGGACAAACCGGAAAAAAAAAAAAGTGGACACGCACGGCAACCGGGGAGGAGACTTCGCTGACGGGATCGGGAGCTCCAAAAATGTACCTTGGGGAAAAGGGGGACGGTATCCGGTAAAGACTTTTAAGTAAAGGCCTGGCTCAACTTAAAAACTTCCGTAAGCGATGCCGGAGATATGACCACACTATGTAAGGGGGCCCAGGGCGGAAATCCGGGCAGCGTGACAAACACAGACAAAGCAGAAGTGTACGGCAGAAAGGAAGCGGGGGGACTAAGAACCGCTGCATCTACCCGCCGGAATCCGGGGAGAAAAACTAACTGCCCCAAGAAAGAAAAAGGATTAGCAATCAAAACACCGAAAAGGAGGACGACGCCCGGGCATTCAAAAGATCAACACAGGGTAGTTAGAAAAGGAGAGATGCAGACGTTTCTCCGAACTTCTTCCATCTTCTTTGGCGGGATCAAAGCCGTTCAAAAACGGGGCGGGTGGGCGCTGAAGGTGGGTGGGTCTCTGGGTACGGAAATAGGCGCCTCAAAGAAAAAAGGAGAAAACCGCTCGACGTGCTGTAAATAACTGCGAGGGGGGAGTAAAAACCGGGGGGGATTAGGGAGGAACATCATCTCCTCAAAAGTCGAGCTAGCCCTGTTAGGTAACCGCCGTGACGGAAGACGGGGGGAAAAAAAAGGATAAAACGGGCCTGGGAAGATCGGTACGGGGAGCGCCTATTTGCAACCCTGTCCACCGCCGCCCTCTGTGCCTTGGTGGTTGGGGGGGGGGGGGGGGGGGGGCTGACGGGTTCTGGGGGGACCGTGCTGACTCCTAGGCGGGGGTCCGCTAGAACGCGGCCAACCTTCGCACCAACTCGCTGGTCAGAACGGCCCTGTCGCGGAGGGTTGGTAAAAGAGAGGAGAGGGTGTGAGGGGCAAAAGACATGGAGGAAAAAGAACTCTGAGACGCCGTAGGCAACTCGCGGCTCCGCCGGGTTCTCTATACCGGCGAGAGCAAAAAAAAGATCTAAGAAAAAAAAATACGCGGAAAGCCCCGCAAGGTCTCCTCCTACATAGGGTTATACAACGTCAAGGACAAGGTCGGGGAGCCGTGAAAAGTGCCGAAGGGGAGGGATGTGAAGGAGGGGATGGAACCAAACGCCGCGGGTGTACAGACACGGCGAAATATGACCTCGCTCTCCTCTCAAGGGTTGACGGGATCGCTCAGCGGGAGACCCGTAACCGGACGTTTCGCCGTAAAGCTCCGGAAAGAAGAGGAAACCTCAAGGGAAAAAAACCGAAGCTTCTGTTGCGAGGGGCGCCGTACGCAGGACCGGGTAGGACTTCAATGACGGGGCTGCCGGACAGATGTCGTTAAGGCGTCGGGGCGGATCGACGAAGGAACGAGCCTTGGCAAAAAAGGGGGACGAGCGGGGAAAAAAAAAAAAATCATCTATCGGCCCGTTCTTTACCTCGGTTCTTGGGGGTCATAACTATCCAAGGTGATGCAAGTCGACAGCAGGGACGGCTCAGCTTGGGGCTCTCGTTAAAAGTCGGGGGAGGAGGAGGGGAAAAATCTCAAAAAAAGGGAAAGGAGCAGTCCGGGGACTCCCGCCCGTCCTCTATGCAGACTAAGCCAGCGGCCGCTTTACGGCAGGCGACAAGCACGAAGTGGAAGGTGACGGCCCTACGAATACGGTCGGGCCGGGGGCGGGAGGAAGGACGGGGGAGCTGAGGGGGGGGAGCTCTGCCTGAAAGGCATATGATTTTCACACTGCCGATCAAGAGCGGGAAAAGGGATCGAGTAGATCTGCAAAATGACGCGCTCCTCCGTGCGACGTCTACACGGGTCTCCAAAAGAAAGCGGACACAGTCGTAGGGGCTCCATATAGTAGAGGGCAGTAAGCCCCCGCGCAAGGAAATTTGAGCGTGCTTCGGCTCAGGAAATAAGCAGGGGCGGGTGGGTGGGGATGGCCGGTGGGGTGTTGCTGTCGGATAGGTGGAATCGGGGTGGAGCGCTTTGCGCGAGTCAAAACTGAGGGGAGCACGAAAGGGCAGGCTTCCATGAAGACCACCCTCGAGGGGCTCTTGACTCGCGAGGACCGCCGTTAAGGTGGGGGGGGGGGGGAAAATTGATTGTGAACTGTGGGTCTCCGTCTCAAAAATCTGGCCTGGAACCTCTGAGGGGGGACAGCATGACATGATCCAGAGTGTCAAGTGGCACCGCCGGGAATCGTATGAATAAAAGGGGTCCCTTGACTCGAACAGACGCTGGAGCGACATCGAGGTAAAAAAAAAAGCGGGTAAGGGGGGGGAAAAAAGCCTGGTCGATCTTGGGTCACATAGATTTCTGCACCCAACAGTGGGGGGGCCATCGCAAAAATTGAACACGGGGGAATTGGCGATCGCCTATGAAAAGGACTGGGGGGGGGAAATGAGGGATGGGACTTGGGAGCAAGAGGGGAACGAAAGTGAGCTGGAAAAAGCGCATCTTAGATTAAAAGTTGGTGTCGAGCGGTACTTAGAGTTTCGGGGGACATCCACCAGGCTCGACGGGCCATAGTCGTGGCAAGTTGAGAAGAAGAAGAAACCGCGGACGAACAGGTGGAGAACTCGTAAGCCTGACGAATTTGCCGATTCACGTCGTTGGCCACGGGAACGAGTCACGTCCAAATGTAGATCGGCAGCGGTGGCCGGAAGGGGGGAGGAGTCTGGGAGTAAAAAAGATTGAAGTGAAAAAGAGGAGTCCTTGTGTCGTGGCAAAGAAGGGGAAGGGGAAAGATGGGCATCACAGGGAGAATCAAGGCACAACCGAAGCTCTTTGGACTCTTGATTTAGAGTCGGCGAGGGGAAAAGGCACTCCAGCTGGGCGAACGGGAGGGGAGCAGCGGGGCGCCGGCGATGACCAAAAAAGATAGTGAGCGTGCACGGTTCACGGAGGGATTCGAAAAGTCCACCGAGCCGCGGGAACAGCCTTCGATCGCCAGACGGAGGGTGCAGGGACCGGGAGGGAGACCACCCCTCATCCCGTGTCAGGAAAATCGTCTAGGAGATCTTATTAAAGACGGAACTCGGGGCAGGAGAAGAGGCCAACGCAACCTTGACACGGGTTAAAAAAAACGGCACTCAGGCGAGGGGAGGGAGAGAGCAGCCAAAAGATAAAGGAAAAAAAATCAAGCGAACTCGGAGCGCAGCGCGCCTCAAACAAACAACTGGATGAAAGAAAGAGTAGAGAGAGGAAGCAAAAAGTACCGTCATCGTCAGTTCCATGGTGATGTTGACAACTGGGAAACGACGAGGAGGGGGGGCCTCGTGCACCCTGGAAAGGATACAAAAGTGTAGTCAGGGGGAGGGGGGGACGAGTCTGCACTAGCTCACAAAGAACGGTCAGGAAAGCGAGCCCACGGGGAAACGGAGGATGAAGGATTTGGGGAGTTCGCACGACACCAAAAGGGAAAGAAGGGATCCAGAGGGACCGGTGCCGGACCTCCTTTCGGGGGGGACCTGGGGTCGGAAAGGGGCCACCTGCCCCACTAGAAAAACCCCTGATCATGGTAACTGAACGCGCCAGCTGCTCTATCAGGAAGGAGATCGCTGGGTGGGCGAGGGATAGAACCCGAAACTCCCCGCAATACTAGCGCACAAGGAGAGAACCCGGATTACTTGTCAGACGTTGCAAACGAAACCTTCAAGTACCCGGAGGGGGCGTGAAGGACTCATCACTAGACTGGGGGAAGCAAAGAGAACCCAACGCACGACGGGACTCGTTCCGGGGGCTACATGGATGAAATGCTGTCGTCACTTGAAAGTGCCTCCGGGCAAATTCCAAGCCTACGAGTAAAACGAAACCTAAAATAGAGGGGAGGCTGCCAGATCGCGGACCATCAACGACTATCAAAAAGAAGGGGAAGGGGAAGAAGCCTTACTTCTAAAGGCAAGTTCAGCACCCTCAGAGGCCCGACAAAAACAACGGGAAGCTCAAGATGAGCCGAAGCCTAGAGGGGGATTGAGTTCGAAAAGGGGAAAGAAAAAAAGCAGGCGATCAAAGGAAAAGGGATCAGAGAAAAAAAAATCCAAGTTAGATACAAAAAGAAAGAAAGTGGAAGATGACAAAAAGGGGGTTGAGTTCGTTAACACAATTCAGGGGGGGGGGGGGGAAACAGATCGAGACCCAAGGACCAAGCCAACAAGCTCGGAAACGATCCAAGGGCCGGAACGAAGTTGGGGGAACGGGGAACCAAAGGGTCTGATAGTAGTTAGGGCGGAATGGCAGGAAAGAGGAGAAGGGGGCAAAAAGGGGGAAAACGTCAGAGGAAACGGCAATGGAGCAAGGGAAACATCGACTACGAGGTCACCCTTCCGTCAGCACATGGTGGGGAAGGCTGCAGAATGGAACTGCGCTAAGGGCTCAGTTTTACTAAAAAAACGTCTAAGGATCCAAATTCCAAATCCCCCTCACCACAAAAAACCTCAGGCCAACCCTACCATAAAAAAGGGAGCCTAACGGGCAAGCAAGCTCACCTATCCATTTGGTATGGTAGGACGGGAATCTCCTATAGAGGACCGACGGTTTTCAAGGTCAGCCAGTGGTAGAACGTATCACGTCGCCCAGAAAGGATGCAGCCGCTGACTAAAGTGGCCATTTCATGTAAACGCGTCCGACGCTCCTGCAAGGCAGGGTGAAAGGGAGGTGGGATGGCCATAATTCAACTGGGGATATCCAATGAAGGCTAGAAAGAACGCCGCCGTTCACCCCTTTATGCTTATTTTCGGAACAGAAAAAAATCACTGAGGCTCGGGACCTAACGTCTCGGGAAACCACAAGAAGAGATAGATAAGGCAGGTTGACGGAGACCCTTATCCTCGCCTTCGCTTAGGGATTGGAGGACAAAAGGAGAAGATTCGGGAACAGAGACAAACCTGGCCCTCCAGGCTGGCGAGAGGAAAATCATCCAGAGGGAACTCGAGAAAGTAAAAAGTAACTACGCAGCTGAAGAAGATCACTATTCATGGCGACAGCAGCAAAAAGTTTATAGGAGCGTCGAGCAAGCCTCCCGGCCCCGAAGCCTGCAACGTACATACGGCCCCGGCGACCAGCCAGTACCTTCGAACCCGAGAGGAAAGGCGGGGAAACCTTGGAAGCCCGGTCTCGATTTGGTAAAACCACGGGGGGGGGACTGTGGACGGCAGGGCCGACAGACTCTCCTTAGAAACAAGTGGATGCGGTCCCACCCGAGGGGATAGAAAAGACCGTCTGCACTCTTCCCCTATGGGGGGGAGGCGAAGTCGCGGGTCCAATCGCCGGGAAGTTTACCAAAGGTCGACCGGGTGGGGGCAATGCACTTCAGGAACAGCGAAAAGAGGGAAGCTCAACTTCCGCTACCGCAACCGGACAGAAGGGGAAAGGAAACGAGGTTGCGTCTCAGGTAGAAAAAGTGACTACGGAGGGGGTGGTTCGTTCAGTATTTTCGGGTCGAGAGCCGTATAGAGCACGGCAAAGGGGCACTCTACAAGCTGAGAAAATCGCTCGGGGCCAGCCTGTCGTCCGTCGGCGCTGGACAAAAGCTCGAGAGTGACAAAAACGCTCCACCGGGAGGCCGTTGCGAAACGCATCGAAGGTCGGAAGGGCGTCAACGGGGGTAAACTAGGGAGGGAGACCAACGCCGCAAAGCCGGAAGTACACTGCGGACAAAAGAACCCTAAAAAAACGGAAACCGATTAGCGCCCGCTTCCGGGCGCATGCTCCACGTAAACGATTACCAGGGCAGGTATCCGTCCGTCTTCAGGAAAGGAGATGCATACTCGAACAAGGGGCTCTGGCGGAGATAGTGTGAGGCTATGATGGCCCTCGGAAAGAAGGCAGACAAAAAAACAGAAAGAAACGGTTTCCGGCCCAACCTTCTAGACTGGAAGATTCCCAGGGAGATAGGGTAGCCTTCCGACAGAGAGAAAAAAACGGCCCACACAAAGACTTCTGGAGTCCACTAAACAGACGGAGTCAAAAAGGAAAGGAAAAGCTCTAAATAAACCAACAAAAGAAGATATTAATATGGGGGGGAATCTAAGAGGCAAATGGGACCTTCGGTGGCTATCACTAAAAAGTTTGGAGGACGGGGGCATTCGTTTGGAAGAAAAAAGCGGGGCGTCAAAATCGAACATTCGGAAACAGTCGACGGGCTGGCCGTCACGCGCGTTGCGTGAAGGCAAAAAAAAGTAGCGAACAGACATCGCCTGGCCTCAAACACTACTCCGCAAGATCCAGACGTATTTAACTAGCCGGGGTGACGAACTTGAAAAAACAGATCCAGTGGACTGGGAATGCCAGGCTCGAGTATTCGCTAGAAACTAAAAATCGGGGAAGGTTTGTCAAGGGAGGGGAGTTGGTGGCTGAACGAACTTGATCTCCAGCAGGGTGGGAGCACGCGAAGCGACCCCCAGGGAGCCATACGACTAGAGACTCCCCTTCCGTTGCGGGGCTGGTTGTGGGGAAAGAGAGGCGCTGTTGGAACGAGGGGTGCCGACGCCGAAAGTAAGTACAACAAAAAATCTTACGAACTGGCTGCAAAGTGACGGTTGGCGGCAATATAAATTGATACCCCGCATCCTGAACGAACCACCCTCCGAGGGAAAGAAGAAGAACTAGGGCCGCCCGGGAGAAACTACCTAGGGAAAAAGGACACGACTTTTCTGGAGGGGGGGACGAAAAAAACGTGAGGACGGCCGATGCTGGCGGTGTAAGGCAAAACCCAACGGGTACTCACATTGACCGGCGCCGCTCGCCAAGGATCGAGGGGAGATCGGCCGGTCTCGGAAACGCGCTGGGCGGATACCGCTGGGGGGGGGGTCAGCCTTCCGCTCGTCGACCAATCGGAAAACGTGGTTCCAACCGGGAGCGACGTCGGAGAGCTGAGGGCGAACTTAGAGGACTCGGTGGGAAGGAAAAGGAAGTCCAGGCGGGAGACGAGGGGACCCGGCGGGGGGGGTCTTGTCCCTTGAATGGGAAGCGTCGCAGCGCTACTCAAACAGGGGGACGAGATGGGTCAGCCCGGCCTCGTATCGCTCCACCCGCGTTTAAAAATCAAAGGGGAGGGGGGAGAGAGAAAGATGGAGCGCGATGTCGCTACAGAAGGAACTGGGAAAGGCGTCGGGGGAGCTCGGTCATCAGGACGGGACTAAGCCATAAGTCTCTAAGGGGCTCAGTCCCGCCACGCCTCGAGGAGACTACCCCCGTCCGGGCTGCCGACAAAGCGGGAAGCGCGCCGGAGACAGGAGGTTAGTGGCCGGCAAATAGAATAAGCGGGGGAAAGAAGGACTTGGCGGTCTCTTCAACTGGCAAAGACCATATGCCTATGGACCACACTTCGTCACGGGGGGGCACACCGGAGCGTCGATCACGTGGAGTTGCATATTCACATCGGGAAGGGAAATACTGCGGCGGGAGGAAGTCCGGCGAAGAAAGCACTCTCCAACCTCTGCTTGAACGGACCCAGGAAGCTTTCTGAGAAGGCATCCACGCGGCCACGCGGAGTAGCAGTAGATGAGGAGAGAATTCGAACGTATGGTCTTGGTTTTGGCCGGGGTTTGGGGGGGCGATTTTAGCTTTGGAGAGTCGTTATTCGAGTCACCCTGACAGCGAAAAAGGGGGGGGGGAATCGGTCCAGGGCAAATCCCCCTGAGATGCAGACATGGTTGGTGGTTGAACAGAACTGCAAACTCCAACTGTATGTTCAAACTGGACGTGATCCATCTGACTGTTTTCCCTGCCATGATCCGGGGAAGGGGGAAACCCCTCTACAATCTTAAAGACCAACCTGGGGAAAGGGGACACTCCTCGACCCGGGCAGTTAGAACGCATCACAATAAGGGGGGAAACACTTGGGATAGTATAGGGGTTGCCACTCGCGCAGTCGGGCACGGCAAAACAGAACACCAAAATGTGGGGAAACATAAAAAAGCGACGTGCTGGTCTAGGAAACGTGAGTGGCGGGAAAAAGAGACACTAAGTTGATGAGGCCAAGGGTGAGCTTGAAAAAATTCCGCCTCTCACGCGGGTAGACTTCAAGGAACTCATCTTGAGACCAATTCCAAGGGGGTGGGAGCGCGTAAAGAGTGGTGACCAGTTCTACTTACCACCGAGCAAGCCGAAAAAGTCGGCAGTGGCCGCGAAGCAAAGCAGGCCAAAACTCCGACCGTGGAAAACGAAAATGGAAGGGGGGGAATGGTCAAAAAAACAGAAAAAGCGAGTTGTTTCAGAAAGGAAGGACCTTTCACGGCCAGGGGAAATAAAAGAAAAGGTTACCGTAAAATGATCAGGGGTCATGGGGGCGTCCAAAAGCACTGAGGAAGACGAACGAGGGGGTCATGGGGAAGTGAGGTTGGTGCACCCCGCGACGGACATTCCGAGGGAAAAACGGCGACTCGTCACTCACGATAATAATTGGGGAAGGCTTAGGCGGGGACGGGACCAAGCGCCAATCAAACCCTGGAGCTAACAGAGGGGCGGGAAGGGGGAGAAGTGCAGGATACAGGGTGGGTGGGGGAGAAGTTCCTTTCTGCTGGGAGGGTGGAAAGAACCCGAAAAGAGGAACATAGCCATCGCGGGTTCTGGAACGGGGGGGAGAAATCAACCAATCCGCAGGAAAAAAAGGTAGTACACGGTCCATTTTGGGCAAAGATCTTAAGGAACGTTCTGTAGCTGGAGACAACGTCCACCAAAAGGAATGAACGGTTCGCCGTCCGGGGCCCGCAGGGAAAGAAGCGAGGGGAGATCAGACTCATCAAGGCAACTCAAGAGAAGTGACGGGAAACGGGGGCGCAGAGAAACTGATCTCACGGTATGTATTAAAAGAGGGGGCTGCAGGAAAACCCGGGCCCCCCTCGTCCGGAGTTTTGGGGGGCATGATGAGGTGGAGGGGGGGAGAGTCGCCGAGTCGGGGGGGGCCCTGGAGCCCGCCCGACAATCAGCTTGGGTGTACTCGTAGAAGCAAAGATAACAGAAACTGGCATACATACCGAGAGGGAAGACCAAGGTGATGGATTTGGATGGCAACGAAAGGAAAAAAACCGGGAAAGAACTTCGAGTGAAATATGAAGCTTGCGGACGGTTCGGGGTGAGCAAACTGTAAACTGCGCCCCAGAAATCCCCGCCAGAAAGCAACACAGGATCATGGGGCCAATTCACCGGCGCCCATCAAGCTATAAAAGGGGACCGGAGGATGAGGAGAGGGGGACCAGAGGGACGACTAGCTTCCCGACTGCGTGCCGGAAGTGTCTCCAAGGGGAAAAGATTTAAGGAGACGTGGCACACCGCAATTAACGAGGGAGGGAGGAGCAACATAGAAACGGCTGTGGAAGTCATAAACCAGAAAAAAAGAAGATATTACAAGATGCATATCTACTGGTTCAACTTAAATCTGAGCACATACTGGTCCTCCGGCAAAGCGTCAAGGAAGAAGAGGGAGAATAAATTTCACGCCGGCGAGAGGCGGGACGGGGGGCCAAAGACACAAAACGTCTCTTTTCTCCCGGGGGAACGGGAAAAAAACAATTCGATCGTCGCCACGCGACAAAGACGGGAATCGAGACAAGAGTGAGCCTGAAAGCATCAAAGTGGAAAGAGAGAAGACCTCAGAGACCCGCGAATCACAAGTCCGTGCCAGAGGGAGGGAGAAACAATCCCCAAAACAAACAACCCCCCCCCACCCCCCCCCCCCCCCCCCCCAAAAACCCCCCACACAACCCCACACAGGTCTAGACCCTAACGCCATTTCTCTAGTTTTCAAGTGGGGTCGTTGTCTTGGAAGCGAAAGGAGAGTCGAGGGGGAAAAAAAATCGACCAAGTCTCCCAAGTACCGTACTCTATTAAAAGGGAGGTTGCGAGAAGTGAATTTCACGGAAGGGATTAGTGGATATAAAGTCTGCTGGGCCGAACAGATGGTCTTGTGCCGACAAAGGACAGGGGAGCCACGGGGCCAGCTTGGAGCAAAGGAGACAAAAAAAACGGGAAAGGAATACGAGAGGACACCCTCAGGCAAGGGGGAAGGGAAGAACTGGACTGCCCCTTGAAAAGACTTCGATCAGGTGAATCGCTCACGGAAAACAGAACTCCACGATCAACCCCCCCCCCGGACAATCCAAAACAAAAGACCATAAGAGACGCCGCTAAGACAAGCTCACCGAAGCCGCGGGTGGGTCTGGGGAACTTTCCCGCGAAACGTAGAAAGATGGGGAAAAAGTTCCGCGCCCGGGGGGGGGGAAGTGAGCCGCCCGGACGGAGAGAAAGGGAAAAATTTTGCCGGTGGGGACCCTCCCGCGCACGACGCTCCTCCGAGGGGGAAGGGGGGACGATCTGGGGAAG
>Ga0179591_1337937_pt1 | contig 15460 bp, 14 predicted proteins | sample CZOMad2_1_08_16f_FD_182891 | JGI IMG/M metagenome (GOLD analysis project Ga0179591, IMG submission 182891) | Vadose zone soil fungal communities from Angelo Coast Range Reserve, California, USA - CZOMad2_1_08_16fungal (PacBio error correction) | ecosystem: Environmental > Terrestrial > Soil >...
GTCTTTCCCGTACATCCTGAAAAAGAAAAGTTCCAAGGAGACGCGGGGTAATTTAAAAAAATGAAAAACTCAATGGCAGGGGGGGGGGGTGTTTTTGGGGTTGTGGGTTGGAGTCCTCAGGACGGGGGGACCTTGGCAGTGCGTACAAAGATCCATGGGGGCCGGCGTGCTCATAAAAAACCAACAAAATGATGGGGGAAACTCATCAGGTGGCCCTAGGGAGCCACGGTGAAGCCCGATTAGACCATCAAAAAAAGGAATTAGTACCTAGAAACTGTGGGTGTTTCACACACAACACAACCAACAATGACAAACTTCTCCAATACAAAGAGGCAAAGATGCCGGGGCCATAGATTCAGACCTAAAGGGAAAAACGACAAAAGTGAGGGGTAATTGGTGTATTGGGGGGGGAGACAATTACTACCGCGGACAGATATTGGAAACTTCTCGCGAAACAGCCCGCCGTCCTTCTCTGGGTTTAATCATAAATTGAAAGAATAGGAAACAAACACATAGGAAAAAAAACTAATGAGGGGAAGGGGGACTCCACAAGCAGCTTATAGAAGGAAAAAAGGTGAGTGGGCAAGGAGGGGGAAAAAACCAAATAAAAAAAAAAAAACATGTTTAACCACCTCGCTGTGTAAAAAAAATGGATAAGAAGTACTACTGAAAAGCGGGGACAAGGGGGAACGATATTAGAGACAAGTTACCCGGCACGAACGGGGAAAGTCAAACCAAAAAAAAAAATTCGTTTATCAAAGGCAAATGGGAAATTGTAAAACCCGGATACCAAAGTGTGGAGGGGAAATCCAGGAGGTTGAAGGCGGCAACGAACTCTTGAGTGGACTAGAAAGATGCACAACGGTAAATAACAAATAAAGGTGAGTAATCAGGAACGATGCAAAGGGGCTGGGGATACAAGGATTTCACAAGGAAAAAATCGTTTGACAAAACCGCAAAGGTCAAGACAATGACAAAGGCCACTAGCCCAGGGGGTTCAAAAAAATCACGCCGGGGAGTTGTAAAGATGACAAACGCACTAAGAGTGCAAAACTGTCAGTCGCACGGGGGGAAGGAAAGGGTTGTAAAAACCAAAAATTTTGGAGGTATAGACGCTGATGTCCGGACGAAGCAGAACCAGGGGAGGGGCTTCTCAGAGGATGAATACATAGAAACGACGACCTCGGCATGGGGGAACAGTTTAATACTGGCGGTTCCGGATTGTTGACACACCGAGCAACTAGGAAGTACGGGGACAGGGAGAAAAACCAAAAAATCTAGGTGAGGCCAGGAGCCCGACGGAAAAAACCCTTCATAAGGGAAATGAGAAACCCAAACGAACACCCCTGGGACAGAAAAAAACGCGCCCGGAAAAAAAAACTGGGGAACTGTTCGCCAGGAGGACCACGCAAAAAAAAAAACACTCTCATGGGGGAAATTCAAAAATAAAAGGTGCAGTCCAACTGGTTAAGGAGGGGCGGCACATCGAGAGGAAAACGTCTAGAAAAAAAAAGGGAACAAAGTAAATGAAAGAAAGAGAGGACAACCCAAAAGGGCTATGAGGGACCTGGGGGAGTGTGTCTGAAGGGACTCTCTAACAAAAAAAAAAAGGGGGGAGTTGAAGACGCGCATAACTAGTTGCGGTTACCAGGGACTGACAGCAGCGGACTGGAAAACACCATAGACAACAAGAAGAACACATTGAACATCGGAACTGAGCCAAAAAGAGACGCCTCAGAAATTCAGGGGGGGGCAAGAAAGGGAATGTAGCAGAGGAAGAAAAGGCAAATCAATATAAAAAGGGAGTAGAAAGCAAAGGTAACCTGTCAAGCAGCCCATCAGACCACGACGACAAAAAAAAAACAACAACTGTCACAGGCGCTAATAAAAAAAAGGTCGCACAGGGGTCTATAAGACACAGAACTGTCCTATACCAACGCCGGTAGGCAAGAAAACTAAAGGACCATTGAAAGGGACTTTAAACACAGAGTGTTCGTCCAATGGGACGTTGGAGGGGTGAACATTTGCCGGACTCTTACCCCTTAACGGGGAAAAGCCGACAACTTCAGGGTTGTGGGGTTACAAAAGTTGCACTCGGTAAAAGAGAACTAAGGCGTGAATCACGGTAGATGGGAAAGGTTTTGATGGACGCGGGAGCGAAAAATAAAGGGTGAGGGGCGGGACGAACGCTTCAAACACCAAAAAGAGAGGGAACCAGAAAAAAACTACCTAATGACGTGGAAAAAACAAAGACGAGAAAACAAAGGGGGAGGGGGGGAAGTCAGGGGGGGGAGAAAGTGCTAGCTTAACCTGATGGGGAAGTGGCCGAAGCACCTTCAGGAAGAGCACGAAGCAACCGTTCACGCTACAGCAAAAAGGCCAAACCAAGGGGGGGGAAACTACTGAGGGTGGGGACGGTCAAGGGAGCACGGGAAGGGAAGTGTCACGACAAAGAACCAAAAAATAGATGTTCCGAGACGGGATGTCCAGCAAGGGTAACGTTGGACGCTGCAGGAAGGGGTCGGTCAAGGGGGGGAAGTTTCGGACGACGTCCGGTGGGGGGGTAGAAAAGAATGGGGAGGATACATGAACGCCGGAGGCAGAGGGACCGTTGTACCCTAGACGCCTGGGGGAGGAAACAGAGCAAAAAAACATAGACCGTCCGCGACGGGGGGGAGGGGGAGTCGGGGGAAAAAAAAAAGGAGAAACGCTTCGGGAATTTCGATATGATCGAGAAGGCACGTGGAAAAGCGAACAGCCAAACAAAGAAGAAAACCACACCCACCGTGTCAGGATGAGGGAAGGGAGAACCGGGAGTGCGGCGTATCTACGAGAAAAAAAAAACAAACAACGGAGGACGAGGGAGAGGGACAATATAAGGAACCAGCTGGGGTCATCGCAAAAGACACGAAGAAAAAAACTGTTTGAGGGGGTCGCCGCGGACGTGACTGGCGCAACAGAGAAAGCATCGCACTAGGGGGTCGATCAATCCTAGTGCAAACGGATGATAGTTCACAATGAACCGAAAGAGAACACGAGGTCTATTACGCCTGTAAGTAGGCCGGGTCAGGCCAAGCAAAACCGAAAAGAGGGAATGAAGGCCACCAAAATTCCGGTCGGTCTAGCAAAATGAGACGCTACGGACCTCGAACGACCACAGGGGACACAAGGAGAAAACCGAAAAGCCTCATCAACGATGAAATACCAAGGAAGTACAGAAGGGGGCGGAGGGGACGGAAGAACATAAAAGGGGGGACGAATACAGGACTCCTCACATCAACCAGCAAAGCAAGAACGAACACCAACCGTTGGCTTTGGTCTGGACGGGGAGGGGGAGGGTTCTTAAGGGGGGGGAGGAAAAAATGAGTGTGGTTTCACAAGGGGCAAGGCATTAAATCCGACTCACTCGCCCTCGCCCCCTTGTAGGTCAATCCTGGGGTCAAAAATTCTTTTTGAAAGGGTTAACGCCAGACAAACAGGGGGGAGGACGGTGAAACCCCATCACGAATTCCTGGAAAAGGAAACAAAAAAAGGAAAAAGAAAAGGGAAGCAAAAGAATGCTCACCAAGGGGAGGGGAGTATTCATCCGAAATAAGAATCATGTGAAGATGTGAAAAACCAGTGAAAAAAAAAGGGTATGGGGGGGAAAAAGAGGGGAAGACAGCAATGCAACTAACAACCAAAGGGTAACGCCCAAAAAGGGAATGCAAGAAACAATGGCAACGCGGGGGGGGGTTAAAACACGCAGTCTTCGTGGGCAGGGAGAAGGGGATGAAGGTCTGTAGGGACACGCTGAAAAAAGGTGTTGGAAGTGGAACTCCGGGAATGGCTGATCAGGGGGGGGATTCCTGTGTGAGCAGGGGAAGAAGGATCAGGTTAGTTTCAGAGGAAAGGAGGGGGTCTCCGAGGGAGTTTAAGTCAAGGGACGCCCATGTCCCATGAGACGCCCGGGGGGTCCCGGGATTCACGAGGCTTCAAAGACTGCGAAGGGACACATGCATTTTGGGGTAGGGGAAATAAAAGAGGGGTAAAAAATAAAATAGGGGGGGGGGGGGGGTCGACGGGTTATGGACAGCACTAAGAATGGGGGGCGGGCTTCGGGGGCCAACGCCGAGCCAGGGTTCAAAGCCAAAAGGGGGGGGAAAAACAAGCAAACAGTCGGGTGAGCTGGCTATAAAAGGGTGGGACACCTAGGGAGACCACAAAATGTCCCAGGGGCTCGGTTGCCGAATGCCGGCATGGAGGGGGTTGAAGGTCAGGGGGACAGAACTACGGAAACGTTAACGCCGCCACCAAAACCCGAGGGACAACCCATCAGGGGGGGGGGAAAGAAATCCGGTTTAGGGCAAAATAATCTTCGAAGAGGGGGTCTTTTTCAAATCCGAGTCTAATTCCTCGGCGTGCCGTCTGTGGTGGGGGGAGGAGGAAAAAAGTTTTCAGGTAGGGGATAGAGCGAGACTCAGGTGGGTAGGACGATAACTAGGGGGGGAGGCCATCGGACTCGATCAAGTGAAATAAATCCAGGTCATCCAATCGGGGAAGGGTGAAGCAGCCCAATGAATATCCAGGGTATCGAAACAAACTGGGACAATATCTTACGAGGGCAGCCAAGTCAAAAATAACGTTTGGAACACCAGAAAAAAGAAGGGATCAAGGACCCATGTCAGGTTCCAGGCAACCAAGAAAATCAGGAAGCAGGGATTTGGAACCGAATGACCCCAGTAGAAAATGCCGGCAAGTACCCGCACCTCACTTGGCTCGGGAAAAACCTATAAACGGGGAAGACGGCGAGAAAACAAAAGCCGCGGCCTTCAAGTGGCCAAGACGAGGGACTGGGGAGGGAAACCTAGCCCTTGGCAACGAACTGGCGGAGCATCCCTGAATTCAAGAGAACGCATTTTGACGCAGAAGAAAACGCAGACAGCCGAACGGGTCTGGTCGGATTTACAGGGCGAAGAGACCCGGTCAGGAAATTCTTTCCGTGGGGGTGTTGTCACAGGACGGAATATCTCACGAAAAACGGGCAATCACGGTGGGGTCCCGGCTGTCCCGAATAAGTTGGATCAAAAACTTGATAAGGTAGGAAAAGGAAAAGTGCACGGGAAGCGCGGGGATCCAAGGGAGAAGAAAGTCATCTGCCAATTGGCCCACTCTGGGCCCCAAAATGATATACCTGCGAAGACTGTCGTTCTCCCCTCAGCAGTGAGGGATTGGGCTCCCCAGACATGAAAACGGGCCAATGAAAATTCATCAGATACGCCGGGGCTGGCGGCGGCGAACAGGCATTTCTGGGGGACAGGGGTTGCTGGGAAAAATTGTTGGGGCACTGTGTGAAATAAAGGGAGCAACTGGGGGGGAACATTTGGGGGAAAAATGGAGGCGACCTCCGAAACGAAAAGCAAGCCCCGGGGCATCACAAAATCAAAGGGCTTGGTCCCGCCTTAGAGACAGGGGGGGACACCACAATAAAAAAACACTCCAGGGGAAGGGTGACTAAGAAAGGGCAGGGGCCAGGCAAACAAACAGAGAGCGAGGCAAAGATTTGAAGACCAAAGAGAGACTGGGGGGGGGGGGGTGTTTAGGGGAAAAAAAGAAGAAGAGGTCTTCTAATCCAAGGTAAAATCCATCTCCTGGGCAAATGGAAATCAAACAAAAGCAGGAAAAAAACCGGATATGGGGGGGGAAATGGCACAGGACCGTTTGTGGGCTGGAGGCTGTCCGTCGAATGGGGGGAATGGGGGGGGAAGGAAAACTCATTAAGGGGGAAAAGGGAATACATCGATCGCCACACGGGACCAGTCTAACACAAACACACCTTACCTGAAATAGAAATATATGAGGTGTATCACCATCATGATTGGCCAAATGTGAAAAAAAACCGACTTTCGGACGCGAATCGTCGCCGACCAACAAAAAAACACAAAACCCAAAAAATAAAAAAAGTGTTAAGGGGGAGGTTGGGAACACCGAAAACAACCCGTTTGAAACCGAAAACTTCAAGCAGGGGGAGAAAATCGGTATGAAAGAAAAAGGAAAAACCTTAAAGAAATAAAAACCCCCGAGAACATAATCAAATGCAGGACCCGGACTCGCCGTACTGGGCACCTGAAAGAAAAATGAAAAAAAAAAAGCCCAAGTGTAACCAAATGACCAGCGAAGGTGCCATCCTAGCCGGAAGGGAAGTGGGACTGGAAAGGTCCCGACGGGAACCCGTTGGGGGAACCAAGGAGAGCAAGACAAACTGGGGCTCCTTGTATCAAGGAATAGCATCGGGAAAAAAAAAATCTCATGGACCGAAAAAATCCAACAAGGACCATGCCGCAGCCGCAAAACTCGCATTGACCTAAATGGTGGAGAAACAAGGTGAACGCAAGCGTAGAAAATTGCTGGGGGGCACAAGGCAAAAAACGCGTACGGTGAGGAACGCAAGGTATGACCGCGGACAAAAAGAGGAAGTTGACATTCGAGAGGCGAAACAAAAACAAAAGGAGAGAGAAAAAGATAATGTGGAAGGAGATTGTTCGCTGAGAGGCCGTAAAAAAGGGCCAAGCAAAAAAAGGGTATGATTGCCCCAAAAAAATGAGAGGGGAAGCGAACCTGTCGGCGACAAGACATTGGGGTAAAAGCAGCGACAACCAAATTGCTCCGCGCGGGCCAAAGGTTGTACCGGGGGTTCCGTGGTGGGACGAAATTGAAGGGGGAGGGGGACCCACGCTGGGGACGCAAGGGTTCTTTAATTGCACATCGAATGTGTCGTACTAAAACTTAAAAAAACTTGGGAAGAGGAGGGGGGAAGGCTCAGGGGAAATAAAGTTGACACGATCCATGCAATGGGCGCCCGGCGGAACGACAGCCAGCGCCACTGCGTGTGTCAAAAATAGGGGAGACTGCGGGTACGGTTTCCCAGACATTTGGAGGGGGAAAGCGTAGGGGTAGCCCTCAAGGGGGAAATCAATGAGAAACGGGTAAAGCTAACAGGGACCTTTGATTAAAAAAACGAAAAAAAAAAAGAACGAAAGACCAGGGGAGGGACAAAACATCAAGACCTGAGAAAGACCTAGAGATCGGGGAACGACCACAGAACAAGTCCGGTTAGCTAAAGAAAGAAAAAAAAATAGAGCTGGGAAGGGAAATTCCATGGCGGAATCCCATTAGCGATCCAGCAGACAACAAAGACAGGTGCCCAACAGCGTCCCAGAAGAGAGAGTGGTAAACAAAAAATGGGGGAACATCAAGAAAATAATCAGGGGGGAAAGGTTCCGATCCTAAAACCTGTGACACCACAAAGCTGGGATAGAACATAACAGCACGCCGGCGTGCCCGCGAAAAAAAGGGAACACAAAAGAACGGGAGACAGGGCGGTAATGGGGGGTTTTTGACCCAGGAAAAGTCTAAGGCAGGGAAAGGGGTGAGCGGAACCTCTAACCAAGAAAAAACTGAGGAAGACTAATGTCAAGAAAAGCCCAAAGGGGGGGGAAAACAATTCAACAAAATACAAGAACCACTTATATTGGTCACGGAAAAACCAATCAAGCGTGAGAAAAATTCTATCAAAAAAAAGGGGGGGATTGGCCAGGTCCGTAAACCAAGGGGACCACACGAAAACGCAAAAATGGGTCGAACCCAGGAATAATTGCAACAACTCGGCAAACAAGCGTGGCAATTTACTATCAAGGGGAAAAAACGGCATCACGCAAACCGGCAACGACGCAAATCCGAATCAAGGAAGGGGATCACTTAAAAACAAGAAAATGAGAAGGGAAAAAACCGTATCAGGTCAATAAGGGGGTAATATATAAGGTCCCTAGGGGGGGGAAGGGGGAGGAGGGAAAAAACGGGCGGGGCACAGGGAGCGGTAATCTGCCCCCTGGTCCTATGGGGGGGCGAAAAAGGCGGCGAAAAGGGAAGAGGTAATAAGAGGGAGAAGGGGGATGAATCCATGATTAAGTTACAAAAGGAAACAAAATCGCATTAAATTCACTAACCATGGGTAGGGGTCGAGGACTTCCGGAAAAGATAGTGGTGTCCGTGAAGAGATAAGGGTAGGGACTCGGGGGAAGGGGTAGAGGTTTTGTCTAACCATTGGTCGGGGTGACCTCAAAAATGCTGGTTTTGGTGGCCAATGGCGGGGGGAATCCGAGATTATCACACGTAAGAACGTCGAAAGAACCAGACGTAGAGATGGGCCCCAGGAGAATATAGATATAGGGGGAAGGAATTTTTTAAAAAGAATGGGAGCCGGAGCCGCCGCCGAATTCGAGGTTCAGGCCGCCGAGGATCGCCGATGGATGGGAACGGGAAAGGGAAGGCAAAGATACGAACCCCTTTAAGAAAAACGAAACCACCACACCAGAAAAAAGCCAAAATAAGTTCGACGAGATGTTCCCAACGGGAAAGCGAAAAATCTTTGAAAACGGAAAATGGTTGTGGGGAAAGCCACCTGTTTAAAGCGTTGGTACGTCAGGCCCCTCCACGTATGGGTCAAGAAACCAGAAAGTAAAGAAGCATTGAAAGAACAAAAATGGAACCGAGGCAGGACATGAAAAGTAAGGCGGTCCCTGGTGATCATAAAAAAAAAAAGCTCCAACCGAAAAAGGGGGGTCTTGGGAAAGACGCAGAGGGTTAAAGGCTCTGTGTGGACAACAATAAGAGAAATTAGGGCGTAGGGCCTGGAAACCACAACGTAGACACGCAGTTCACAGGGAAAACAAAAATGAGAGGGGGATCAACCGAGCAGAGGGACAGAATACTATCTGGAAGAATGCGCAAACCGGGATCAAAGCGCTATTCCCCGAAGATGGAGTCACTTACTTCCAGGAAAAAACACAAAAAAAGCAGAAAACCAAGGAAACGCTATGCAAGCAGCAAACGCCTTCGAAGAAAAGAAAAAAAGTGGGATCCCTTGGGGGGGTCATCACTAACTACAAGACGAACTCCAAAAGGAACCGACCAAGGGCCAGTGACGAGGGGAGCTCTCAAAAATTAAGAGGGGGCGGGTGGGGTTGGCTCGGTGGTATAATGTGCTGACAAAGGGAAAAAAGTCGCAAAAACCAACATCAAACTTCGGGATTTGCAAGAGGAAAGGGATCGGGAAATTCTGAAATCCGACTTCAGGGGGTGGGAGCTGGGGGCGCGGAGAAGAAGTGAAAGAAAACTGCCCCCCAACTACCGAAACGTTTCAAAAGACAGGGAGAAAGGGCCCCTCAACACCCGAAAAAGGGACAAAAGTTGGGAAAAACCACCGCGATTGCACCCCCAAGGGCGGGGGTGATCACATTCTAGGAACAAGAAAGGTGGATAAGGGGCCTGAAGACCAGGCAGTAACCAACCTCCGAAAAGTCAAATGCAAAAATCACCCGGGCTCAAAAAAAACCAAAAAAGGTGGTGCGGGGAGGAACTTTGCCGTGAAAGGGATCAGTGTAGAAAAAAGTACGACTGTCCCGCGGCCAAACAGGGGCAGGGACCGCCATCTATGGGGGGGCCATAACGGATTGAAAAGAGTCGTTCGGGGGACGAAACGGGCAAAAAAACTTGTGCGTTCCGTGTCCGTTGGGGACCGTAGGAGGGTGCGTCAAAAAAAAAAAAAGTGTAGCAAAGGGAATGTGGGGGGAGAGACTCAGGCACCAAAGGGAGAAAGACGGAGTGACCGCCTCGGACTTGACACCTTGCAGCAACAAAAAGACAAATCGGGCCAAAACGGGAAGGTTCGTTATAAAAGTAGTGGAATATATCCGGCCCTTAAAAGACAAAAAAAAAAAAGAAACCAATTTGGTCCGAGAGGAATCGAACCTAGTAGAAATAGCCCGCCAGAAAAACGGGAGGAAACGGGACAAAAACGTGTTGAGGGGAGGCAAGAAAAAAAATTCGCTTGTTCTAGGGGATAAGGCACGGGGGGGGAAGAGATCTAAAGACCAAACAACAACCGAGGGGGAAAAGGGGGGAGAAGATCGAAAGCAAAAGAGAGCGGAAGGAACGGAGGGAAGTTCTCGCAAAACTAAACCAAAAAAAGGGGGGGGGACTGGGCGGCCTCAACGACAAAAAAGAAAAGGCTGGCGGCACGAAGGAAAAAACGCATCCCATCTCGAGACAAAAAACTAATTGGAAAGGGAAAAGAAAGCGGAATCTGAACTTGTCACCCTGAGAAGGGAAAGCGGCCAACCGAGGGTCAACCTATGAAACAGCCGGGTGAGCAGAGCCGGGGACAAAAAACCCAGCAAGGGAGGACATGCTCGGACAAAAATGCATGGGACCAGTAACAAGGAAGCGAGGGGGACAAGAACGCAGAGGACTGACCATTGACAAAAAAAAAGGACAGGCACGCAGAGAGACGGAAAGTGGGGATCAATCAGGGGAAAGACCACTTAGGGGAAAGAGGCCGCCCTACAAAGAAATCAAAGGGGTCTATACCGAAAAAAAAAAACATCTCTTATGGCAAAAACCCACTCAACGCTCAAAAAAGACCGCCCAAAAACACCTGGGATGGTTGCTCTTGCGCAGGGGAGGGGGGGCCAAGCGGAAGGGAGTGGTCAGTCCACTTCTTCCAATAAAAGGAAAAAAACGCGAAACGAGGATGACATGGGAAGTGGGCGGACCCCAGCCACGTGTGGGGGAAAGCATCGGGACCCAAAGGTGACCAGTTGGGGCGAGGGTACATTTACCGAGGTTGGCAGAAAACGTAGAAAAAGAAAACAACCTCAACAAGAGGCGCTCGAAAAAAGGAAACCCTTCACCAAGTCGGAAAGCCAGACGTCAAGTTTAAGATGGGTGCCATCGGGCAAAAAAAAGATTTGGAGGTGGGACCGGGGGGGAAACGTCCAGATTCAAAAGCAACATGCAAAACGTGGAAAAGAACACCACTGAACACTCAAGTCGCCATGTCCCGAGAGGGTTGTGAAGCCCTCTAAAAGGGCAGGGTGACCGATTGGTCCTGCGGGGGACGGATACAGCAGAAAAAACACAGGTTTGGGGACGAACCGCATGGCGTTGAAAAAAGGAACAGTGAATCGGGAAAGTTGTAGGCACGGGGTAGGACGGGATGGACAAAGTATTGGCTGAGGAAAGGCACGCAAGGAATTGATCAACAATGGTTGCACGCGCCAAGCGGGGGAATTCAAAGATAGGATGAGACGGCGGGCAAGAAGATGACAATCATCTGGAATGGGGGTTCGGAGGGGGGATTGTGGCTTCAGGCCAGTCTCATGGATATTCCAGTGTCAACCAGCCGTAACCGGGGAGGGCCAAAAAAACCCAGCCAGAGAAAAAGAAAAAAAAAAAAAGCGGACTCTGTGACTGCAGATCCAAAAACATTAGCACCGAATTTTGGGGTCAAGTGGTTTCGTATGAATGTCGGGGGGGAAACAGAAGGGGGGTTCTGGCAGGGGGGAGATACGTAGTCGCGAAGGGGGGAGGACCAAAAGTTCAAACCGCCCAGTTGGCAGGGAAAAGACGAAAGAATGGCGGGGAGACAAAGGGGTTGGAAGGGATGGGGGGCTGAACTCGGCGAACCCTAATCGGGCAGGGGGGGGTCCCGGGGGGGGGGGGGGTGGTGGAGGGGAAACGTGTGGGGAGATGATAGACGGCAGAAAATTTCCCTGTGGCTTGAACTCAGCGGAGGCGTAGGAAAGAGTCGTGATCGGGTATAGTTTCATCATCATCGGGGGCTTTAAGCAACCAGGAAAACAAATTTATCTGAACACAAGCGGAACTGGGGCAATAAGAAAAGGGGGGGTCGAGAAGGTTATAAATGGTGTGTCATAATACCGAATCAATCCCCGAAATGGGCGTGGGAAAAGCCAAAACGACGAGAAAACCAATGGAATAAAAAGGAAAATGCACGAAAAGGGACCACGCCCTGAAATAACGGCCGGCGACGTAAAAACGGGGACAACTCTGTAGAAAAAAAAAAAAAAACAACGAGAGGTCAAGGCACCATGGAGGAGACAGTCCAAAGCGCGAGGTCGGGAAATCTGTCCTGGGCGGGGAAAGCTCGGCCCAGGGATGGGGGGTTCAACGGGACTGTGAAGCAGACTTAAAAAAAAAACAAAAAGGCGGAAATGGGTACTGTTCCAAATTTAGGAGCGGGCCCACCAACAGCAAAGGTTTCAAAAAAAAGCCAGGTCGGAGAAAATCGGAAAAGACAGCGTGCAGGCATGTTCGGTGGAGGACCTTCACTACCCTAGGATCTCGAAACAAAACACGCTGGGCTGGGGCCCGAGAACGGTTTTCTGTCTCAACATGGTTGTTTTTTGGTGATCTTTGGGTGGTTCAAAGGACTTTAATTAGTGTACAGGCCAACCCGTCCTTGCGGGACCGGGGCTGAAAAAAGCACGGAAAAAAAAAAAAAAAAAAAAACACCGTTGCCGGCGCGCAATAGGGGGGTCCTAAAAAGTTGACTTAGGTAAACGCTGGCGCGCCATAGTAAGGCCTCGACTTCTCCTACGAAGATGTTAATTCACCGGGGCAGTTCGGCAAAAAGGCCAGGGACAGGCCGCGGGATTTCGGCGACGCAAGGAAAGGGCAAAGAAAGGTGGGGCGTGGGGTTAAAAATTATGGGGTGAGACTACCTTCTGGTGGAAAAACACAAAAAGGGGGGGAGGTGCGGACGCGAAGGCCGAAGGCACTGGGGGGGGGATCGGGAGCAAAACAGGGGAAACTATCTGGAAGAATCATTGTTACACAAACATCAACAGAAAAAACCTGGAGACCATTTCGTTCGGGGGATTAAACCTCGCGGGTCAACTGGCAAGGCCGCCAAGGGCAAAACGAGGCTGGGGGGTATGCGCGTACATAGGGGGGGGGGGGGTCAGGACGAAGGTTCCGGCAATCAGACGGGCAGGGAAAAAAGGAATCTGAACTCCGAGGTCATAGAAAGGGCAAAAACGGGGGAACGATCAATGGGAAAAACGAATTTGGCACGCACTGGGGGGGTAAATCTCACTCGAGGGAGGGGGAAAAGAACTACGTGAAGCGGAAGGCAGACCATCGGTACCTACGCATGCATCTCCAAAAGAAAACCTTCAGGACGATAAAAAGAACGAGGATCCGGTCGGAAAATCAGGGCGGGGTGGGTACTGATGCACTCCGCAAAGAAGGGGTGATCACATCAGGGGGGCGGGAGGGGCAGGAATCAAGCTTACTTTGGTAAATTGGGTGGGACACCTGGTGGGAAAAAGGGTTTTCCACAAAGGAATTGAGGGAAGGGGAGCGGACAGGCAGGTAACGGACCGTGGGGGGACTACCATGAAGGAAAGAAAAACATCGTCAATCACCATCAGTCAGGATTGATGCCGCAAAAACGGCGTTTCGAAACAGACCAACAGAAAGAGGAGGATTCTCCAGCCAACATCGCCAAGGAGGAGGGACCGGGAGTCAAAGGAAAAGGAAACGTCCTTACACCCCTAGGGATAACGTCGGCAAAGACAAACTTGAGAAATGGTCTCAGAAAAGGAACGGCCGTCAAATTAAATGAGGCGGTAGAAGGGGCATACCAAAACAAAGAAAGGGGAAGGATACCAAGCCAAGGCGCTCAAACGAAAAAAACAAAAAAAGGGGGTTACAGGGGAAAGGGAGGGGGGAAGCAAGGTAAGAGGACTACACAATGGGTTCAGGAAGACGAGTCCAAAGTATAAACTGACTTGAACGTCAAAACAGGCAATGTCCAACAGAGATCTCGATCAAACAAAAAAACTGTAGTAGGAAAAAAAAAATAAAAGGAAATGGGGGCTTAACTAGGTTCCGGTCAGAGAGGTATCGGCAGGGTGCCAAAAAACGATCAGGCCGAGACCTGGGGGTCTAGATTGTAACAATCCTAGGATCGAAGAAAAAGTCACCTGGGGGCTCAATAAAGTTTGGGGGGGGGGGAGGAGTGAGCATTGACAACCGATGGGGGGAAGGGCCGTGGTGAAACGGGAGTTAATCAAAATGGAGAGGTCCACGAAAAGGGAAAAACATAGGGGCAAAAAGACGGCGGGGAGGGGGCCCCTTGAAAAGAATCGGCGAAAGGTCCGTCAGACGGAATCTGACCGGGAAACGCAAAAAAACAGGTTGGCCGGCCAGAAAATCCCAAGAGTAGACTGGGAAACCACGGAGTAAAAAAGGGGTAAACGGACAGGGGGATTTTTCAGGACTTGGAATGGGGGGGGAGGGGGGAAGGGTGGGGGGGGGTCGCCTCGACATACAAAGAAAAAAATGCGAAAAGGTAAAGGCTTCCATGCACATTCTTGGGGTAAATCTGCCGCATCGGCAAGAAACAGAAACTCAACTCATGAAACACATATGGAAGTCAGCAAAGAAAATCGAATGAGTCGCGCAGGGGGAATGCTGTTTTGTGTTAAACTGCAAAGCGAGCAGATTTTGGTTGTGGTTTGTCCCCCCCCCCCCCCCCCCCCACCAAGGTCAGGGCCGCGGCATGCAATGGGCATGATCAGGGAAAAAGGGAGAGCACGCAAAACATCAAGGCGGGGGGCCCATCAGCGGTTTGCACCGGATCGAACCCCTGTTGGGAAGAAGGGAATAAAAACCCATCGCCAAAAGGGTGAAAACGGTGAGGGAGGCCAGAAAAAAAATTCGGGGCTACACAAAAACAATTGGAAACAGTACATCAACAGCCCAGATACTTCGGGAAAAAGAAGGCCCAGGATACCCCTCCGAAGAGGGTTCGGGGTGAGGGGGGGGACAACAGGATCACCAGAAAAGTAGGATCACGTCAAACCCCAAACGAGGGAAAGCACGGGAAAGGTTTCAAAGGAAGAGGGGGGGGGCAAACACCCGAAGAATCACTATCAAAAACAACGTAAAAAGGAATCACGCCCTCCAGCGGAAAGATCGGGAGGGGATGAAAAGTAACCGAACAAGAGGAACCCCTTTGGGGGAAACCAACGCTAGAGAAAGAAAGGAGCAGAGGTGTGGATTTGCAGCAAGGCAACGTGGGGACCTTAAAAAAAAAGATGGAACCCCTGGGACGGGAAGGGCCAACCGCCCGAAGTAACAGCCCTACAATGGCGTGGATCACCAAAAAAAAAAAGAAGGCCAGGAAAAGAACTGGGAGAGGCAGCGTGTGAGAAAGGAGAGGGACAAAGGGAAAGAACGCGTCCTGTTGGGTGCCGCTAATCTAGGTACAAAAGAATAAGGTTGAGGGAAGGAGCCTGGTGCCGAAAAAATGACAGGGGAAATCAGGGGGAGAACAGCCATATGAATTTTGAAAAAAAAACGCGAGAAAAATAAATACCCATGAAGCAAAACGACGCGGCCGTGGGAGGGATCTCCGGGAGGCAGGGAAGAGAGGGGGGGTGCCCGCTAAAGAAGGGGAGATCAAGGGAATCAACAGGGGGGGGGCCTCGCCATGTCACCCATTTGTCCACAACGGATGTCTTGGGGGGGGACGACAAAAGAGGGCTGTTAGCAACATGATTATGAAGGGAAAAAACTGCGGAGGACCTCGAGATGGGGGGGAACCAAGTTC
>Ga0179591_1312328_pt1 | contig 15459 bp, 12 predicted proteins | sample CZOMad2_1_08_16f_FD_182891 | JGI IMG/M metagenome (GOLD analysis project Ga0179591, IMG submission 182891) | Vadose zone soil fungal communities from Angelo Coast Range Reserve, California, USA - CZOMad2_1_08_16fungal (PacBio error correction) | ecosystem: Environmental > Terrestrial > Soil >...
CGTCCAGCAGTTGTATCTGGAGGGAACGAGCCAGCCGTCCGTCGAAGCAGCCAAGCCGGCAGGCGGCTTCGAAGGCCCAGGAAGGCAGACCGGAAAAACAACACTTCTTTATTACGCACTGCTGTGCCGGTGAAGCTCAAGGATGTCGCCGGAGGCACGTCAGCAAGGCTAAAGTGGAGCTAGAGAGCAGGTGAAATGGTGTTGCATGAGAATCTCTCAGGGGGAAATTTTGCGCGAACTCAAAAAAGCGGCGGTGTGAGGGTATCGGACCAGAACTCCATTAAAAAATCGCCTGGCAGTTAGGAAGGAGAGAAAGAGAAGACTCAAAAAGTGCGCGTTTTCGCAGCGACCTAATCGAAGGGCCCCCGAATGGGTTCCGAGTCGGCGCTCGCCGTGCAAAAGAACCTGAAAAGCCCGTCTCTAAGGCTCTCTCAGAAAAGAAAACAAGAGCAACAAGGAAGTAGAACTTAAGCGTCCGTGGGAACGGGAGGACGGGACTTGCCGAGAGACCTCGCTCTGTAAAGGCGTACCTTCTCTCTCCGAGCAAAGAAAGAGAGGCAAGGGGATCGACTCTAGATTCGCATCTCTTGTCGACCGTGAGCGCTAGCCGGGAGAGACCCCAACCTATACAAAAAAACTAGAGAGCTGCACCATCGCAAGTGGGGAGAGATAGATACGTCTTCGCTGTGAGAGGAGCTTCTAGTCTAAAGGCCGGATAGCGAGTAATCATTCACGCACAAAAGCATCTTCTTTCAAGCAGAGGGTGGATTTTGCGCTTGGACAAGAAGAAAGCCTAGAGTTAGTAGACTCCGAAGGGTGAGAAATTACTGGGCCAAGGAACGATGGTCCCCGGAAACGCGAACTCCCTGGCAAAGTGGAGACGAGATTCTCGTCGTGCTAGGATCGAAAAGGACTATGCCGATTAGAAAAGAAGGGACTTCTCACGACTTACTTTCGGGCTCCAGTGCCTCCCAAGACCCGGAGCTCTTCAAAACCGGCTCGCGGAGATCGACTGTAGAAAAAAAAGGCGCTATCATCAAGACTGTGACTCTATCGGGGAACAACACCCGACAGGCAGGAAGGGGGGCATCCAATCTCGCCGACAGAGGATCTCAATTAGAGGCCGCCCGCGAATAGTCTGAGACCCGATTCGGCATCTGTGGGACGAGGGGAACATTCTCTGGAATGCTAAATCGTGAAAGATATATCGCCCTGCCGTTATGTATACCGCGGCTTCTCTGTCGGGCAAGTCACGGAGGAGCTTAAAACTTCCTCTTCGTTTTGGAACGATTTGGATTTGCATCCCGAGCTCGGCTCTTGGTTATCCCCCGCGGGGTCAGTTGAGAGCGAGCGAGTCGGGGGTGACGAGGTCCTCGACTACCTGCAACATATAGAAGATCCATTCTTTTGAAGAAGTAGAGAACGGGAAGATAACTCCCGGGAGAAAGACTCTGCCGAATGTGGGGAAGGGAGGTCGACGAAAAGAACGATGCTCTTTTGGCAGGGCCCTCTCTGGAAAGACAAAAGTACAACAGCTAGGGACAAGAGGAAGCGAAATGGAGCCTAGCTATAGCAACAAACAAAATGGGAGACTGACTCATTTCAAAGGCCGGCACCGTATCAGTGAGGGGGAATTCACGAAGCTATAAGCCTATCAAAGGGGGTCCGGAGGGACCCCCCAGAAGGGCATCTAAAAAAAAAGTCGAGGGAGGAGAAAGAACCGCGGCAGGCCAGCAACGATCCATAAACACTTGAAGGTACAAGGGAAGAGGAAGGGCGAAGAGAAAGCCGCATTAGTCACATAGGCAGCGAGGGTGTCGTGGCACTCGTCAAGGAAACCAAATCGCGACTTGACACCCCGCCACATCGACCCTTTTTTGGTGAGAAAGAGATACGGAGGAAGGCGTCAAGCGAAAATTGGCGCCGCAGTGCGTGCCCTTTTGAGGATATCGAAAAACCTTCGAGTTAAAAGACCTTTCACATGATGCCAGCGGGAAAACGGGCGTCTCGTTCTGATTTGCTCCCCTTGCATTACACCTGGAAGTTCTGCAGGGAAGTTCTAGACGACCACTCCGGGGAGCCAAGAACCTGATAAAAAACTCAGGGATGACCGACTCGGTCTCCGACCAGAAACCGAGTCATTCATGAGCGACGGTAGAAAGAGAATAAAAAAAGAAGAATAAAAGAACTCGAGGCCCACTAACTCTCAATCAAGCGGCTCTACCTGCTGACAACGCTGCCTCGCCTTGTCCAACCGGAAGAATAAACACGCTGTAGGAGACGGAGGAGCCACGTAACCTGGGGAACGATCTTCAATTCTTGTAGAGTGGAAGAAAGACTAAAGGAAGACCGCGCTGTTTCCGAAACGATCTCGATTGGGTTCGCTTCATCCAGCCCAGCGGAGAGGCGATCCAGAAAAGGGCAGCAAAACCTGAGAAGAAAGAAGGAAGTGAAGGCTGACTCTCACCGCAGAGGCTACCTGGGTCCGGGGGAGGGGGAACGGAAAGAGGAAAGGAAGTATCTCCGGACTGAGGAAGAATTCGCACAGGTAATAAGAGGAGGAAGAAAGGGAAAAAAGCTAAGGGGTGTTGATGTTCATCACGGGAATGGTTTAAGCTGACTACCTCGACGTAGCAAAAAAAAAATGGCAAGAACTCCTCATTCCCGCCCGCGCCAAGTCCCTGAGTGGGCCGTAGAAAAAGGATGTCGACAGTTGGGTGGGGTTTGTTGGTAGTCAAAAGAGCCCCGGAGCAGTTGGCGATACCTGCACCCGCTCCTTTGAGGATTCGAAGCAAGGGTAACCCTATCGGGGAAAAAAAACACCGAACATCTTACTAGAGCCGACTCGGAGTCCTCAAGCGCCGCTGAGGAAAAAAAGGTAGAGAATGCGGACGTCTAGGACTCCTCCGGCATCAGCAGCGTGAATGCTTTTGGAAAGAAAGCACAAGAGAAAGGATCGGAAAAGAAGAAGAAGAATAGTAGGAGGGGGGGGAATGAGTTGTCCGTCGGCATAGCCTAAAAAAGGGAGAAGTACGCCTAAGGGCAAAGATTTCGAGTCATCGGCGGTCATGGGATTCCCGGGGGCTGAACGGAAGTGGTCTAGATGGAAAACCGCCTAGCGGTGGGAGACGAGGAATAAAACCCGTTCATTCGAGAAAAAGACACGCGAGACGGTTAACTAGGTGTCAACATCTTAAGGTGGCAGGAGCGCATCAGGGCCAGAAGTAGAGAAAGGGTCACGATGTGTCGAGCAATCTAAAAAACAAGGGGGATCCTTCGCGTTGAGCAGCCAGATCGATGCCCGGATCGAAATGGGGGAACTCGAAGAAGATCGCGATAGAAGGAAAGGAGGAACGGAGCAAACTGAAGAAGGATAGGGCACCGCTCTGGCCAGTAACGGAAGCAAAAACGGGGCTAGACTTTATAAAGTAGCTCTACTCCGAATTCGTTTGCAAACTGGGAAAGGGCTGGTTGGGGCCGACCTTCTCGAGCTTGCCCGAAGTCTAAGGGACATGACCTTCTCCTTCGTTGGAGAAAAAACTTTCGGTAAAGAAGAGGCAGTCGGAAGAACTAAGTCGCCGTGGTCTTGGAAAACTGAAGGAGGAACAGAGGTCCTGTTACTGAGAATGAGTTTCTGGCAGCGGCTCGAAAAGGAAAAAGGAAGAATACTAACAAAAAAAAAATTGAACACTTGGGGCTGGAAGGGGGAAAAAAAGAAGGGAAACAGAGCAACGCTATCGTCCTGAGTGAATATGCCGGTCGTGCGGGCTTAAAAGGAATCATGGGGAAACGAAATACTGCGCTCTTCGCCAAAATCGGTCTTCGAAACCGAGGGGGGAAAAAACTGAATCGCTCGTGAGAGAATGGTCGCGGTTGCAACAAAACCTCTGCTAAGGAATCGTGTCGTTGATTGGCCTCTCTCGCTCATCAAAGGGAGTTGCCCTCTAGCGAGGATCTTCGCCATGAGAGGAGGCAAGCCGAGGAAGCTTGAGGAGGGTGCGGGGGTGAAACGGTTGCGTGGCTTTGGGGAAATAAAATCACCCTTCATTTTGAAGCTAAACAGGCGAAGAATCACTCGGCGCGAAGGAGCGGAGAAGGGGGTTCAAGTCCACGAGAAAGAGGATCTTCGATAAAGAGTGGGAGAATCTTTCAGTGCTTGGGAGGGAGCTATGGTGGGAATGGACCCCCCAGCAGTAGCTCTATGTTCAGACGATAGAGTCTAGTGACCGCTAAAGCCTAAAGTCTCGGGCCTAGAGTAGGAAAAAGGCTAAGGCAATCACCCGGCTTAGTTTCACTCCGAATCGGCGATTTAAGGTCAGAACCGGTCGGGTCATCCGTATAGGTCGAGGTGCAGGGAGGAGAGGACATCGGACAAGGGCCATCGGACTCGTAAAACGCTCGCTCCAAGAGCATGCGGGGTGAATCCCGGCCCCAAAAAGTGCAAAAACCACGCGTCAAACACTCTAACCGAGTACTTGGAGAAGCTAGTCGGCCAGGGTATGCATCGGAAAAATCAAGATTCATAACATCCGGCCCTGGCGAAGATAACAATCTTCCTGTGAAGGCAGAGCAAAATGGGCGGCAATCGTAAGTAGCCGGCGGGGGACAGATCGGGCCCGGGGGACTTCTATCGGGCTTCGGCCGGCGATCGATTGTTCGCCAGGAGAGGGGCTGACGAACTGTCGAGGGAAGTAGGCGGGGGGGGTGAGAACTGCGCGGAAAGCATTCTCTTCTCGGGCAGACCTTACTCTCTGTACGGACTCTCCTCACGATCCGCTGTCAGAGGAGGCTCGTTCTTACTAATGAGCCCACGAATAATTCGAGAAAGGGGCTCGTGCACTCAAGGAGCACAAGAACCTTAGTGCGATCAGGGAGTAGGGAGAAAGTCAGCTCCCACAGGCTGCCGAGGGAGACTAAACTGGGTCGGGAGTTACGAAAAGCTTGAGAGCGCGACAGTCCGGGTCCGGGCGGCAGAAAGAAACGGACATCTTCGTTTCTCATATCAAGGAAGGGAAAGACCCCGGTGAATCACTTCGCAAGCCGTGCGAGGCCTACGCAGAAGGTCGGGACTCAGACTGGCAACGATCAAGAAATTCAGTTGATCTTATATAAGAATCCCGGTGAAATGGGGGGAGACAGCTGGGAGGGCATCAGGACGGAGGGGTGATGGTCTCGCAAGAGTAGACTCATCCCGAAGTGGGACAGCATCCTAGCTAAAAGACGCCAGTTCGCGGTGCTAAGGCAAAACCGAATTAGCTAAGGTTATGGGGCCATAGGGTGGGAAGAAAAGGCTTGCGGACCTGGCGGCAGACCCATACCTTGAGGAGGTGCACCCAAGAAGCGGGGAGATCTAGTAAAAAAACCGGGGGGGATGGGGTCCCCAGATAAATCCTTATGCGCGTGTTGGAAAAGGAATGTTACGGGTTCGCAGCAGGGGATAGAACTCCTGACATAGGCGCTTCCAGCGCCCCCCCCCAACGGATCTGTCGGAGGCTTCTAACCTGAAGAATTGCAAGCTAGCGCCGGCTTCCACGCGCAGGCGCTCTGAGCTCCGCCCGTCCAACCAACACAGCAGGCTTCCATCGAGAACGCGAAATAAGAGCACCGATGCGTCCTCTCAACGGGGGCCGCTTCTCTTGCGTTATAAGTGCACCGACCTCCTCTGCGATCACAATCAAAAGACATAGCACGGGTTCTGGAGCGCAGAGCAACCATTGGTCTGGCAGGGGACTTGAGGTCAAAAGAAGAGGTCGTGAGGGGCCCTGACTTTGTCGAGCTCTGGACTGGAGGGTGTACAAATGGACCTGGAACGTCCAGCACCCCCGGTCGCTAGAAAACAGGACCTGTGGGACTCTACTAGTCTTCGGCGACTCCGGAAGAGGGGGGACGCAAAGGTGATAGCGGGCGCGCCGCGAGCTCTAGAAGAGAGAGAATCTTTTCAAAACTCAAGAAGGCTGCGTCAGAATTCTGCGGAAATCGACGCGGCGAGCAGCGAAGCGAGGTAAAAAGCTAGGAGCAAAAATCCCGACGCTAACACGCCCAGAGCGTAAATTAGTACCTGAGCAGCAAGAGATACAGAGACAGCTCTACTAGAAGAGCCTAAAGTCACGCGCAGCTGTGGGACGAGGGTCAGAACTCAGCAGAGCTCGAAAGAACTGGTGGAATACGATATCCGGAAGATGACAGAGGCGGACGGGAGGGTCTATCACAAGTCGTAAAAGCGATGAGTGTCGTCCTTACGCGGGGACGGTTGCGAGTTGAGATTTGGTAAGAATCGAAAGGTACGCTGGGACTTGGGAGAGGACCAGTGGGTGTCTGATGGGAACGAAACACAGGAACGATGGCTGAAGGGTCCTAGGAAGGCACTAAAAGCCTGGATCGAAACCTCAAGCGGTCAGGGTAGAAAATTACCTCGCTACTGGAATAACCTCCGCCGGGTCTTCAGGCGGGAGGGGGTTGGGGGGTAATATTGGTTATAAAAGTCCGATGACTCTTTCTGAAAGAAAAGGGAAAAATCGAGAAACTTGAATCGATTTCAGAAGGGAACTCATCATCCCGGCCTCGCGAGCCCAACCAAAAAAGGCAGCTCTGAAGAAGGTTAGACCCCGTCATCCGCGTCAGAGTTAAAGAAGACTCCTGGGGGGGAGCGAACTATAGAGAAAGTAAAGTTCCCGGGGAGACGCTCTGACTAGGGGGGTCCCTAATAATCAACGAGGCAGCATCATAAAGCTCAAGTAGAGAACTGGGAAGGATACTAAGACTTGTAAGAGAGCGTCCAATAGGCACATGTCGGGAAAGCATAGCCAAGCTCTAACTCTCTGAAAAGCAAGGGGAGGAAAGGGACATTCCTGACCCCTCCTGACAGCGGAAAAGATGGAGCTGCGTGACGACCGGCGAAGGTTCCGGAAGTCTGAGAACGTGCTCCGCTAGTTACAAAAGAGAGACGGACAACAAATCTAAGGCTCCCGAAACCGGGCGCAGGCATAACAACTCACGCGCTATCGAGGAGGGTATGACCCAGAAAACAAAAACGTTTGGCTCAAGGTCGCTTAATTGGAAGAAAGGCCAGAGAATCTTCCTCACGAAAGCGGATCTCATTCAAGTGAAAACTGAAGCCGGACTTCGAGGCCCAAAAAACATTGAGCGATCTCGCCAGGGCCGAAAAAAGAAAAGAGCACTAACCAGCAGAACGGGATCCGGGAAAAGTCAAACACGTGCCTCTGAGTCGAGCAGTCGGCACTGGGAGAAGCAAAACGGCCGAGACCTCTGTCAGTCTAGCTCCTGATATCCAGGGTAAGGCGGAAAAAAGGTGCTTTCGTCCATAGAGACTTAGAGAAAGCGCTTGGAAGACGGTGCTGCTATGGGGGCCGCAGGGAAGGTATCAAGTGGAGAAAAGGGTATCTCGGACGCTTTCGAACCTAATCCCGAGAACGGGAAATTGTCAGAGAGAACGCTAAAGGGGGAGCGCAATACTTACGGACGACTCTAAAGTGAACCTGATCTCCAATGGGGCCTAAAAGCTAACGAAGGAACGGAACAGTAACGGATCTGAAACGGTCAACGTAGGCAGAATTAGACTGAGTGCAGCCTCGAACGGTGTCCTAGCAGGACTACCTCGCCGACAGGACTCTTTCCTAATCGCCCTTTAGCGTCCCCTGCGAGCAATTCAGGAGGACGAGAGAAAAACGACTCTACCTATTTTCAAGAAGAGAAGTCTACCAGACGTCTGGCGGATAGGCGACGGCACTCCAAGCAAAAAAGTCAGGTTCCCACGTCGATCCCGAGGGGTTGAGTTGGAAAAAGGGGAAGAGCCCAATCAAAACCTTTGAAAAGCGGGGAAGAGGAACCATCTAGCACACAACAACGTAAAAGATAGCTAGGAATCGAGGACGCCGAACCTTCGGCAGGCGGCTCGTCGATCAGATGATTGGGGCGTCATCAACGCCCACGATCTGTAGGATCAACGCATAAAGTCGCCGTTCTTGGCAAGGTAGATAAAAGAAAAACTCAAGGGATAAGGGTCGAACTGTTGGGGCCACGATTTCGGTCGCCAGTCGAAGCGGTCCAAAATGAGTGGAGGGGGGACCACCCGCAGGTGAAAAAGGACGCATCATCTTGGGTCCAAACGGAACGGGGAGGAGTGGTATTCCGCTGACAGAAACCCGTTACCGCGCCCGGAGCTAACATCAATCAACTTGGAGAGGGGGGCAGCAGAGGACAGGTTCAGTGAAGGAGATACTCTATGTCCCGAATTTTAGGAGGGGAATATGGGGACCTCGAACACGGCCCCTACCGTCGAAAATTCCCTTCTGTCCGCAAGAGCAATTAAAGGGTTTGGGATCGAAGCGAGCTAGATCTAAAGGCTACCTGCGGGGGAAGCTCAGGCCCCATAACATCACGTCGGGACAGGCCGAGGTCGAAAAGGAAAAGTGAACTGAAGCCAAAGACAAGGGACATAAAACTGGAGAGAAAAGTAGACAGGATCCCGGCGCCGACGCGTGGGGAAAAGTCATTAATGGGTCGGCAAGGGGACAGCGAGCTGGTCAGAGGAGGGAGGTAAGCCATGTAGCCGTTCGTTTTTAAGAGAGGCTTCCTTGGGAGGTCCGCACTTCTATCCCTCTATTAGAGGAAGACGGGGTCCTAAGCCCGTCACGGCTGAAAAAGGTAAGCGCGGAAAGGAAAGGGCTTTGCATGGAGCTTACTAAGGGGGAGGAAAACTCTCCTTGATAAAACGGGGGCTTCCGTTGATCCGTCATCACGGAAAGGATCAGTCCGTGTGGAGGACATGATCCCTTACTTTCCGGTTGGTGCAGATACCCTTTTCAACATTAAAGCACTGCTCGCCAAACGGGAACGGACGACTCGAGCACGAGCTCATAAAGATAGGGACGCGACATTCGGAAATGGAACTACACTAGGTCTGGGAAGCGGTGTTCGGCTTGCCACTAGGCATCCGCGCAGACGCAATGTACTCAGGGCCTGATTCTTGCAGGAATCTTGCGCCCTGCCAGGGACTCGCCTGAGGGTACTTGGATTTCTGGCCGGGGAGAAGGCGCAGCTGAGGCGGGAAGACATTACAATTTGGAACTAACGGGAGCGATTCCTCAGACTCTCGAGAGGAGGAATAAGCGGCACTGTGAAGAGGATGCTCGAGCTCATTCGAGGAAGTTGGCGTGTGGGGTAGGATAGGGACCTGGGGGGGGAAGCCGGAAAGTTCGAGAAACAGGTAAAAAATCCGATGTTCTCTAGCGATCGTGTCTGTCTTGAGACTCCGAAATCTCATCTTGCGATTGAACAAAAAACTACTCAAGGCCGAGTCCGAAGCCCCGCGTAGGGGTAGATAGGCTACGATAGCCTAGTAATGAGGCAAGGAGAAATTTCAGGAACTTTAATGGAGGCATGTAGGTTGTCGGATGACAGAGGCCCAGGCAAAAAGGCCCGTGGGCGCTCGCAACGCGAAAATTGGAGGTTCAAATCCCCGTGTCCTTTTCCACATACACGCTAACAAAGAAGTTATGACGACTATCTCCGCGCGGGTCTAAAGGGGGTAGAGGGCATATCACTATTTCAAATAACCCGGGCGACGAACGCTGCAAGGTCGTCGAATGGAGTTCGATGGACGGGAGGGCATCTACCCCAAGCTGAGGGATTGACAAGGGGGAAGAGGGAAGGGCGCTGGGAGGAGGGAAAGCGGGCGATATCTGTGCCTCCCAGGTAAGTTGCGACGGTTCGTCGGGGAGCAGAAAGGAGTTCGGGGCTTTTGGGATGGAAGAACAGAAAAGAAAAGGAAGGCTAGCAGGTCCAGGCTAGGAGAAGACCAGAGAAGGACGAGAGGGGGCTGAACTCTAAATTTGAGGACACTAAGGAACCCATCAATTAAATTCTAGAGCGCGCAACTGCGCAGACATCGGAGGCCCTCGAGTGCGATCATGAGCGTCGCCAATGCGAAAAATGGAAGAGAAACTTGAGGCCATTAAGAGAACGCCTCCGGTCGGAGGGACTTGGAGAATATGGGAGAGCCTAAGACTCTCGCACTAATTAGGAAGGGGAAAGTCGAAGGTCATCACTTTCCCGTCCTCTACGGGGCCGAGCTGTGATAAGATGCAAGTCAGGCGGAATGGCTGGGGCGTCGGTTGGGAGACCATATTACGGTCGTTGCGGAAGACTATCATGAAATAAGTTTAGCTAGAGGTAAGATCCACGGCGGCAGAGTGCGCAAGCGCATAGGCTAGGTTTTTTATTGTCTCGCAGAGAATCCCATTAGGAACTCGCTCGTGGAAAGACCGTAGCTCGCTAACAGCGCTTGGAGCAACTCTAAAGAGAGAGGAAGGTCGCGCTGGTAACTAAGTAGGGGCTCGCAAGGCTTCAGACAAGGGAAACTGGAGTTCGGTTCAGTAGATAGATCTCAACAACAACAACGTATAGGATGGAGAGAACCTTATAGAAGGGGGTTGGGGACTCTCAATGGGCACGGGAAAAAGAAGTAAAGAGCAGGCTCGGACCGGCGCGATAGAATTTCGTCGGCTTGCAAAAGGGAACTTGAGCGGCCGCTAGCGCCTGGCTCGCCAGCGCACTGGAGCTCGAGAGGGAGAGAAATCACAAAGATAGGGGACTATCTGAAGATGCAACCATCTCCGGAAAGAGGGGGGGGAAATCTCAGGAATGCCATTTCTGATCGGAAAGTATAGTCAACAGGACGCGTCGAGAAGACTATCTTTCCGAATCACCGGGTCATGCGGCAGCAGATCAATGGGGAGGGAAGATAACCGGGAGCAAATCCTCGCCGTACTAGAGGCGTTTCTATCAGGGCTTAAAAGGGGGAGGGAGGTTAGGGGGGGCGCGCCGATCCTAAGCCAGAGTAACGGAGGATGCGATCACTTTCAACGGTGTTTACGAACGCGATCGAGCTGAGGGAGAATAGATAACTATGCCGGCGCAGACCCGTCAGACCTGACTAGTGACAATTGCGTCCGGTCTGCATCACGTGATCCCTATTAGGCGGATAATAGCCTTATCTGTCAGGTAGAATACCTCCGCCGCCGAAGATACTTCTTTGGAGGAAGGTAAGAACCGGCTTTATTGTCTCTAAAAGCGTACAGAATTCTACCGTTCACACTATATCACTCTGGCAGAAAATGATGCGACTTATAAGCGACCAAAGATTCATCTTTGGGGGGTAATGGAAGACACAGCGCAAGGCTCACGACAAAAAGCTGGGGAAGACTATTGGAGCCGTTTAACGCAGGGATAAGAATTAATAAAACTTCTCGAAGAGTAGTCCAGGTGCGCGGGATGCACTTTTAACGAGTGTGGTCGATGCATACGGAAAAATGTATCACCAACTGTGCGCGGATCGGCCGGAAGTACGATGGCGGACGAGGTACTAATTAACTCGCCATACGAGAACTCAAAAGGAGTTCGAAGGGACAGACGGAGGGAGAACAAACTCAAAGGGGTTAGAAGGCCGATTAGGGGGTGATCCGCTGAAGAGAGGGGGCGACGCAGGGGAGAAAAGAAGCTAGGTCAATCCAGCATACATCGAGGTCTAAATTCTTTCCGCAGAACTGAGAAAAACGAGGAAGTGAGTCTATCACGGACGCTCTAATCTCAAAAAAAATCGAATCACGCGTTAGGGGACGCATCCTCTTACGTTCGCTTGCAGACAGGGAATAGATATAAGAACTACTCTTGGTGGGTCCCTTAGAAGCAAAAGGGTGTGCGAGAGAATGGCGCTTGGTACGGAAGGGCATCCTAACCTTCGCAAGAAATCATCTCCGGAGTTCCTGGCGAAAGAAGGCGAAAGAGATTAGTCCTTGTAGTCAATTCTGGTGCACGCGAGCGGACATACCTAAGAACCAGAAATGTCCCTCATGAGTTGAACTCCCTAACCATGGTGAGCGTGCACAGAACTAGGAACATGGGGAGGGACGAGCAAGCTGGCGCACGGAAAACCGCGTGCAAAAAAAACTGCTAGGAAAAACCCGCTAGATACGGAAAAGAACAGGCCAGCATGCATACCGTCACAGGAAGCGCGGTCGGGAAGGGGACGCGAGAAAGTCAGAAAAAGTGTGATCAAAGGACTCTTGTAGATTAGTATACGGGAGGAAAACGTCTTCCAAGAAACAATGAGAGGAGGGTCTGACCCGAAAACGGTCAGACCGGACCAGACAATCCGGAGTCAGAAAGAGACTTATATAAGCGAAATAAGAGACTCGAACAACCTAATGAGAAGGAGGCGGTAGAATCGAGCTCAGATGAACTAGGAGGGCCGGGCCAACCTGGACGGCAGACCTGGCTGCCAGACTCTCTATACTAAGAGTATCGTAGGACAACAGGGTGCTGATGAGGCAAGGGGATGTACGGATCTGCGTCCGGGAAAAAGCTCGGTGCCTAAGGGTGATGCTCCGTATGGGCCTCGGATATCATCAGGGACCGCAAGAATGATCGCTAATCAAGACGTTTTACAAAAAGACGGGATGAGTACTTGGGTGTCGGAAAAGCGAGGGTAGCCAACAGCAAAGACGGCCAGGTGGGGGTTCTCTGAAAGGAGTTTAACCTTAGAGAAAAAGGAGTAAGAGGATGAAACCCAGTTGTAAACCTTCAATGTGCGCTTTCAAAGGTGAGGGAGAAGGGATTTGAGTGCGCTGGGCAAACCTCAAAGTTTTTGTGGAAGAGGAACTAACAGAGCCTGACGGAGAAAATGCTACAAGAGGATCCCTTCCAACCGGTCGGATCGAAATTCCATTAGTTCCTGCCTGCGCGACACGAGGGCCAACCGCTCTACGTCTAAAAGGGAATTACTGGCCTGTATCTTGAGACTAAGGGTAGAAAGACCTTTTGGAGGTCGTCGGCAGCGATCAAAGAAAAGGGGGAGTTGGGAAAACCAATCACGGGAGGATAGACGATCTTCCGCCGACGGAGGTCACCCCGAGAAACTAGAAAAGGGGAGGCTTAGGAAAAAAGGGGATATTATCGTCGAGGAAAAGGACCTCCGCTGAGGAGCGTAGATAACATCTTGTGGCTGTCCATCACTCACCAAACAGCTCGACGGAGGAGACTACTCCAGGAAGTAAGGGAGTTGGATCCGGGTGCAAAGAGACAGGGCTCCGGGATCCTTATAATCTGGGGGGGGGGAAAAATATTTGGAGACTCAGTAGGAAACTCGACTTGAGACTCCGGGCGCCTGTGAAAGCTCAGTCAATCTTTGGGTCAGCGTACTGTCCGGAGTAGGGAAAAATGAAAGGTGAAAGTCTTTCTGAAGATCGGGAAAACAGAAGTAGAAGTCGACTTTAAAAACTCCGATCCTAGTACAGGAAAGGGGGCGAAGGCGTTCAGGAGATTCCTCCTTGGATGATCAGGGTGGTGTAAAGTCGGGAAGAATCGAACACTCCCCGGGGTCTCGAGAAGGGAGAGGACCGCTCCAGAGGAGAAGAACCGGAAAGGGGATGAAGTAGAGCGGAGGTGATCTCGATCTCGCAAAAGGAGGGAGCGAAGAGTCCCGGGAAACACGTGTAAAACACCAGGAGACCACTGTAGCAGAGCCGACGGCCGCCAACTCCGATCGGAGAGAGGGGGTAATCACCTGGGAACGGTCATACCAGGAAGGCTGAAGAAGGGTCAGAAGTTTCCAGAAAAATTTTAAAAAAATGGCGAGATGGTCAGCTGAAGAGCTCGACGATAATCAAGTCGGTGAGAGAACGAGGGGTCTGTCGTTGTTCTCACGAGAAGGGAGAAGAAGAGAGTGAATTGGCCTCGAAGCTGGTAAATGGGGTGAAATCGAGCAGGTTCGGGTCAGCGGAGCGATCGGAAAAAGAGAAGCCTTGGAGATCAAGGGGGGAAGGACTGGGAAAGAAAAGAGAAAGCCTACAATCGACAGATCACGACGGTTCTGCGCGAAAGTTGGAAGAGACGAGCTGGTAGGAGTGAAAAAACTCGAGGAGCGACTGCGTATCCACCAGAGTTGGTATAGAGGAACTAGGACTGGTCTGAAAATAGCTCAGATTCGGCCTGTCAACAAATGGAGAGTCTTCTTAAATCATTTCGTTCGAGGAGTTTAACCGCACGAAGGGCAGCCGCCGCATGTGGAAATTAAGTCGCCGAGTGTTCTGGAGGCGGCCCAGTAACGAGGGCGGGGGGGGATACGTTGGTAGAGGCTGCCGACGGAGGGAATGAAGCGAGGGAGAACCTTAATTTGGGTCTCAACAACGTCAGAATCTCGGCGCAGCTCGAAGGGAAGGTCCAAGGCAAACGCACTGAATCGTGCGGAACATCGATCTTGGGAGTTTGTGTGAGGATCGCGATAGTGGGGGACCGAACTGCGCGCAGAGGGTAGCTGACCTCGAGGGGGGTCGAGTACTTTCGAGCGCTGCGCCTAAAAGCAAGCTCATCTAATCCTTCGAACAAACAAAAGCCCGTCGAAGAAAACTACTGAGGGGGGGATCTCCGGTCTATGAAAGAACGACCGAGCGAAGGGGGTAGTTTGCGATGAACGGTCCGCAATCAGTCTTCCAGGGCCAGGGATCAGCTAATCGGGGGGGGAGCAATCAAGGGGTAGGATTTTCCGCAAAAAAAAATCGGCACACGACGCGGAATAAATCTTAAGTACTGAAGAGATAGGAAGGGCGGCAACGAGACGCCATAGATCAAAGGTCAAAGGAAAAGGATCGCTTCCATAGGTGACCCTCGCGGCTCAGCATTCTGCGTCACGCGTCCCAGGATCGACGCGAAGAATTGCGGTCTTTTCGGTAGGGGGGAACCATAAGAGGGTGAGAAAGGGAGTAGGGCCAGAGCTGGTCTGTACCGAAAAAAGAGGCGTCAATGGCTGTGGCGAACCAGAGATCATTCGCCTGGCTCGGAAGGAGACGAGCATCTTAAACGTCACTACCGACAAGAGACTTTTAGGACACTAGAAAGACAAGAAGCGTGTCAACCACCCGAGCTAGAAGAGATCCAGATCACCGTCACACGAATGAGTCGCTACGTCTTAGGAAAGTTACGAAACAGAGAAATCGCTTGCAGAGGGGCGGAAGGCGTCGAATCCTGGGGAGGGGGCGGGAATCCTGCGAAGAGAAGTAAAGAGATGCACGCATCGACTTCTGAAACGCCAGCCAGGACGACCGGTCTAAGAGTCCTCTCAGGGACCCGTCTGCCCAAAAAGGATATGCTTTCAAAGGACTCAGGGTCGAGTTTGCGGGACCACTCAAGGAAACGGGGCGGCATCGACGGCCCCACGAAAAAATCATGCAAAAAAAAATGGTCTATGAAGGGGGGAGGTAGAAAGAGCAACGTCGATGGGCAGGCTGGGGGTGGGGAATGGAAAGAGACTCCGATAAAAGGGAAGGTTGATCAGAAGACAGGAGAGCCTCAAGTGCTAGTTAGACACGGGACGAGAACGGGGTAGGGGACTTTTCCTAGGAGTCAGAGGATTTGTGGCATGCCGTGAAAGACCAGGCGCTAGAG
>Ga0179591_1262111_pt1 | contig 15458 bp, 14 predicted proteins | sample CZOMad2_1_08_16f_FD_182891 | JGI IMG/M metagenome (GOLD analysis project Ga0179591, IMG submission 182891) | Vadose zone soil fungal communities from Angelo Coast Range Reserve, California, USA - CZOMad2_1_08_16fungal (PacBio error correction) | ecosystem: Environmental > Terrestrial > Soil >...
TTTAATTCCGGAAAAGTGGGTCATTCGGTATTTAACGAAAAAAAAATACAATTTCCCAACGGAGCGCGGGGAGAAGCGTCGACTTTCAATCACGGACCTCACTACCTCAACGAAAGAAAAAGAAAGTAGCAGGGCAGTGCACATGAGCCCACAGGGGGTCCGGAAAGAGGCCCGGGAGAAAAACCCTGAGAGGACTGTAGTTTCAGTCGGGGGGCAAACGTCAGAGGGGCTTACCCACACCTTAACGAAGTGGTAACGAAGGGGGGGAGGAGTGCTGCAAACGGGGAAAGCGGGCTAGGTGGGGTACTAAAAGGACAATAGGAGAGTATTAACCGCAGCAGGGAAAACGGATGCGGTCATGGGAAAATCGTAAAATCTTTTCCTGCTTGCTAGGGACTTCCGCTCAGGAGGAACGGTCAAACATGAAGAGGGGAAAGTCTTCCGATGACCCCATGAGAAGGAAACATGGGGCAATACAACCTCTACAACAGAACTCGCTAATGTAACTGGGATCGTCAATCTGGGAACAAAGGAGGGGCCGATGAAAAGAACCATTTGAAGGCGGAATTGAAGGTACATGAGCTGTCCTGCTAGTATCCTATTTCCGGGGGAAATGGCCCTCTGAAAAAACGCAATATTTGGCGAATTACTGAGAGGAAGGGGGCAGGGGGGCATCGGAAAAGTTGTCGTCTGGCGTTTGACCATGACGCGAGCAAGGGGTCCGGGGGGAAATAGTACGAAAAAGCTTCCACGGATGATACCACCTTTTACTTCAATTACAGGGGAACTCCCAGCTGAGGAGTGGAAGCAAACAACAAAAGAAGATGGCATAGGGGAAAAATTGAAAACTCCCTCGAGGTAGAAATAGTCGCAGCAAGAAAATACTACCCATAAGGGGCGGTACAGCGGGGAGAACCCACGCGCATTAAGAAACCCCTAGGGGCGAGACTGATGCCCATAAACGAAGCATGAAGACCTTGAATCTGGCAAAGGGGACACCGTCAAAGTTCCACGTGAGATGGATGGGGAAAGAGGAGGCATTAACAGGCGCGGCACAGATGGCACCTGCGCGAGGAAAAACCAAGCTTGTGTTACTTAGCTAACCGGGATCACGGATTGTCACGACATGAAAAAGAGCTGGTCAGGCCTCAACTCCGCCACAAGTCTTCCTGGGAGCAAGAAGCCTCGCCGAAGAGAGACTTTACGGAACCGTTCCTCTGCGGTTAACCGAGAAGCACATCTATTAGGGGAGGGTCTACCAGGGTCAGCCCAGCGACAAGGGGAACGGGGTGTTGCGTACCTACAGGGAATCCAGGACGAGACAAACCTTATCGGGCCCGAAACAAGTCGGGCATAAACCTGGGAGGGGGAACTAGCTGGGTCGAAGTGCGGAGTCGCTGAGGAGCAAGGCGGGGATTGTAGAGAACAAGATGACGGGGTGGCCGAATGGAAAGGGCGTTCGAGCTCTTGCAAGGTCAAGCAAAGGCCCTTCGCGTAACCAGTTTGCTTCGAGAGGGACAATCCAAAAAACAGAACGGCCGCCTGGCCAGAAGGGGGGACCGGCACGCGTTTCTATGGTACAGAGGGAAGGGGGGGGGGGGTCCTCGGTCTATTGACACGTAAATTGGCAATGGGGACGGGAGAAATCGCCCTGACGACCTCACGAAAAGCAAACGTATAGTTACTTTCTCCAACCGGGGGACGGTTGCCTGACGGCCAACGAGCCCGTGGCTGATATGAAAGGGAAGGCCCATGATTTCACACCGCCTCCGAGCCGGGACGACATGTCCAGAAATGTCAGTTAGTGGAACGCGCGCCGATGTTATTATCAAGAATGTAAATCACTCCTGGTTAAGAGGCAATCAGGGAGGACTGCGCGTTCTAGGGAAGTCAGGTGACCATCGAGGGAAAGTCTTGAAAAAAAAAGCGTGCCGGGGAACTATCCTTGGCTAGACTCAAGCGCCGTCCACTCTAACGTCCGTCAAAGGGGGGGCATAGGGAAAGTCACTTCACGTGCTCGGCTTACCGGGCGAGCACGCGCAGAAAAGAAGGGGACCTTCAACAAAGGACAGGGAACCAGAACAAATCTATTCTTCTGGTGAGTAACCGGAGGTGTGAATGAATTCTTGAAAGCTCCCTTAGGGGGAATGGGCCGTTTTGTCAAAAAACCCTTCAACCTCCAAGAGGGGACGATGGGAGAAACGTCATGTCATGTTGAACCAATCTCCTGACCTCAGGTGAACGGTCCATGTACTCGGCACACGGAAAGACTGGCCTTTCATCTCGGAGAAAACGGCTTGTTGTAATTTTCCAGAGGAAGGGACGGTCAGAAAAGAAGGAAACGATCAACACCGCTACATCTATATAACCGTCCATCTCAACGAACTCGGGGAAACCTGGGGGAAGATTGAAGATAACCGAGAGGACCGCTCTAGTTACTTAAAAAGAATTAGGAGGAAGTGGTGTAAGGCGCCGTCGCACCTGTTGAATGGAAGAAAAGGAAACTTTTAGAAGTTCTGGAGGAATAATATAGAAAGTGATTGGGGAAAACTCTTCTGATATCCGGAGCGTACAGAGGAGGGACCTAAAAACCTAAAAGCTCGAAGTGGGTTCGCTTCGGAAGTTAAGGCGAACACATTCACGAAGGTGGAAGGGGGGAGGGGTCGAAAGCATAGCGGACATCATTACTACAACGGTGGTCTATACAGGAGAAGCCCGCCTGCAGGGAGTAAAACTGGGTTCGTTGGGTCTCCTTTCTTTAAACACTAGAAAGGGATGGTGTCGTTGGGGAGGAGTGACATGCTTACGGCAGTGCTGGGGGGCAAAGAGCCTTCTACAAGAAACTATTCATTTAACGAGGGGGCAGGAGGGAGCGGCCGAGAGGTTTTAATTGTTGAAAAAGAATACAGTCACTCAGCGGGCGTGATTTAGGGGTGGGTTTACTCTCGACTGCAAATGTTAGAATGGCTGGCAAAGGCCGAGAACGGATGTCTATTTATGATCTTCTCACGCGTTTAGGAAAGACTGGGGGGGAAAGGGTATCTTCCTGAAGAGATGCCAGCGAACTTAATTCTCCTTTAGCGTTTTCTCGAGTCTGGGCCTTTCATCTACAAACCGTCGGAGACGGGATTTCCATTATCCAAATTGGATCCTGAAGGAGGGGGGGCGGCCAGTGGCTTCAAGGAGCATAATCCACAGGCAACACAAATAGAACTTCCCATATTGGAGCTGTAGACCTCAACATATTCCGGGGGCACTCCACGTTCATAAAAGCCTTAACAGTCTCAGGACCAACACAGGAAAGAAAGAAGGTTACTCCGGGATAGCGGAGGCATGCCTCAGGAAGGTACCGGTGGGGAGACTCACAACTTGAGAATAGAGAGAAATGCAAGTGAAAACAGTTAGAGCTGCCTGAGCGAGCTTACGAGGGGTTCAAAAAACTATCTTAAGGAATTTGTGGGAGACAGCATGTTCATAGAAGAAAGCGGTGCCGGGGAGGGGACAAAATCAGATTGGAAAGAGGCGGAGAAAGAAGCTCAAGCTTGGAAATGCGATGGGGTGTTTCACTGGATCGCGAACAGGTCATTCGTCTTGATCGCCTGTCGATGAACGAAGACCGTCCGACTATCGTCGGGGGGGAAGGATTACCTAGAGTCCAGAATCAATCGGGAGGGCAGAGGGAAGGACGCCTGCGCGATCTGACCCCGAAAATCAGCGACGACATGCGATAGAGGGAAAGACAAGCGCGAGGCCTCTAAGGTGGAATAAAAGAAACCAGCTTGCAGACCTCGGAAAAAAAAGCCCCCGCCGACGAGGTTTCCTTTCCATTCGGTGAAATCCCCGAAAGAAGAGGGCCTCTTCCCAGCGGACTTGAACCTAGGAATGATAGAGGAGGGTTTAGCACGGGAGGCAATGGCCGGAAAAGCATTCAATCCCACAAAGGATACCAGTCATGAGGGGGAAGCCAGTTCCTCCTCTAACAAACCAAATGACTGTGCAAGCAGGCATCTCTTAAAGGGGGTGGGACCAAGAAAACGGCCTTTTACCTTGGAGAGACAGGGGAGGGGCGGCAAAGTACGAAATTCTTAAAGACGGTGAGCAAAACCTTGACTATCGAAACACGTGCAGAAAAGCTTCTCTAGAGAATCGAGGGGGAACAGAAGGATAACTGGTAAACCATACCGCTTAATAGAGGTAGAAGGAGCAGAAATCTTAAATAGAGGGGAAAACTGGGAAGAGTCCAAAGTAAAAAAGTGAGATCTCAGACCTCCTTGACCCCACCTTTTCAGGTAAAAAGGATTGAACCTCGCGTAGCGAGGGAGTCTCTCTTCCCCAGGGGGCAAAACTATTGGGCGGTAGAGGTGAAAAGAGGAAAGGTTAGCGGGGGTGAGACTTGAGAAGATTTCTCACCCAATTCACACGGCCCAGGACACAACCGTCCAGGCTGGGGGGCGCGCTGCACACGGTCTGTAACGTGATCAAAACCTTTTCACACAACTGGGGAAGAAAAGGAATCTTCTCAATGGGACACCGAAGGAATTAACCTATGCGGGATGTTCGAATCCCAAACATTCTCCGTCTCAGGGGACAGGCCTGGACGAACAACTCTTTAGCACCCAATACTAGAAAGCACCTCTAGGTGGAGAAGGGCTTCCATGACTTTCCGGGAAGGAATCAAATACGCCGGGAGAGCAATGGCAAAAGCCTAGCAAAATGCATAATTGCCTTCTTCTGGAAAGGACCTGAATTCGTTGTCGAGGGGAATGAAAACAGAGCGAGATATTTTCCAGTGCCGAGGGGGGGTGTTGACGCCAAGGAAAAAGTAATCGCAGGGGGAAAAGGAGAATCGAACGCTCGTACTACGCGGCCGGGGGGAAACAGTCAAAGGGGGAACCCGAATGAGAGGCGTCAGAAGGGACACACTTCTACATTCCTGAGATTACATAGTCGCCAGGAAATCTTATTAGGGAGTCGCCGACTGGGCGAAGGAGAATTGAATCACCGTCAACGTATAAAAAAGGGCGGCGCAAGGAGAAACCTGGGGGAACCGTCAAGACCCTTCATGACTTTATCCTTGAAAGGCGTCAAAAACTATAGTCTACTGGAACTCAAAAGCGTGGAACAGAGAAAAGGCTGTCACAAACTTCACTTGCGCATCTACTCGGAGGTCACGTCTGACAATTCCCTCATTCATGTCGACGGTGGGACCCGGGGAGGGAAGAAAGCAACGACTCGAAGGCCATTCTTCTTGGAATTAGAATGCGAGAAACGTGTCACCGGCAGGAACACAGGAATCGACGGGGTGGGTCTGACTCTGCCGCGGAAGTCTAAAAGGAGCTAACCATGTTGGAACCAGCCATCGTGAGGGCCATGTCTGGGTCAGTTGTTTACAAGAAAATCAATGCGAGTCCTCGCCGGGTACCCACAGCCGGCACAATACTTGCGAGGGGAGTGTAATCCATAGCTGTGTTGAAGGGACTGGAAAAGGAGGAATCCTTGTTATGTCCACGGTGAGTGGAAAACGCGGGCGAGGAGGACTGATAGCATGGACAGCTTCCGTCATTGGGGAGGGTCGGGGGACAAAGAGAGGAGTTCGGAAACGAGGAAACTGGGCCATGGAGGAGAAGAACAAAAAGAGACTTGATTTCAAAAGCAACGTTTCCAGCTTGGCCGGCGGAACCGAATGCAAAGTGAAAAAGGGCCTCCTTCGGCGGCTGCATTGGGCCACATGGGACGGGGAAAGGTCTATTGAGGACATCAAAAACGTGGAGGAAACATCCTCTCCACCCATATGGCAAGGGACTGGGTGCGCGCGTCTCCCATCGGTTCAGTTAGACCTTCTGAAAGAAGGACCATCTGGACTGTGCAAGAAGGGGGGAGTGTGGTCAGCTGGGGAATAAACTGCCAGGATGTTGTAGGTCATTCAAAAAAAAGAACTGATCGCGTCAGTATTCCCCAAAGGGTTGGATGAATTACGGTGGGAAGGAGGAACAAACATCACGATCGTCTTCCGGGAAATCGGAGGCAGGGGGGCTTCCACGTACCTGAAAAAAACCGTGAAGGTTAAACCCTTGAACGGGGGGGCAGTTCCCATTTCCTAATAGCGAGAAAGAAGACTTCTGTCATCTTGGCAGAAAGTAGGGCAACAAGCCCCGAAGTACAGGACTTAAAAAGAAGGGTTTTATTGAAACAATATGCAAAAATGAAAGACCTGGACACTTGACGGAGGGGAAGGGGAGTTCTTAAAAGCTGGGGTACCAGGGCTGTTTAATGATAAAGCGCGTGCGTAACCTTGTCATCGATCGGAGCCACGTCGACTTTATTAGAAACGAGGGTAAGGCTCGGACTACTAGAAAAGTAACGAGCAATTGGCAAAAATATTACAGTAAAAACCTCCATCATGGGGGACCTTAAAAGAGGTCTTTGGTGGTACTGAAAACGAGGGATGTACTAAACTCTAATCATGGGGCTCCCATGCATTTGCGTGGCACAAATCGACCTTAACCGCGGTTCATTGCTCCGCTACACTACTACAGCGTTAGGATCCAGAAATCCTATGGAGGAAGGTTTTTTTACTGTCCCTTTGGGCGGTACCACTTTTACCTAATCAGAAGCCGATCTGAAAAAAATCCTCGTAAAAACCCGTGGGGGGACTATGGGCAATTCCTTTGACTATATGGTGAGGGAAGTAGCCTGATTTCTCAAGAGAGCCGGCGGAGAAACCTCGAAAATGGCGCCAGACGGTAGCAGGATGGAGGGGTTCCGGGGAAAGAAGAATAGAGAAGCGGCGTTGGAAGAACAGTTTCCTCTAAAAAAACAAAGTTATGAAAGGAAGAAAAGAAAGATCATGAAAAAGAATTTAATTCACATGGAGGCTTTTTTACAAAGAAAAACATAAATGGGATCTCCAGAAAAATCTTGGGGCGAAAAATTGAGAAAGATGTGCATCAAATAAACCCTAAAGGAAAGACAAGCTTGACAAAAAGACAAATAGTAGAAACCATTGCAAATAAAAACCAAAAAGGTTTCTCCGTGACCATAATGTCTTCAGACCCTCGATGCGGATGGAATTAAGGTTACGGGGATTTCAAACAAAAATGGCGTACACAACAAACAATACCGCCAGACGGGCTTCTGGAGGAAAAAAAAAAAAGATAGTAGTTCTTCAATGCGGTCGATGTGGGGGGGGGGAGGGGTCTTGAGGAAGTTCGTATTAACAGACGCGCCTAAACAATCGTTCTGGAAAATGAGGGAAAGAAGGGTTCTTGTGCCAGATGGAGGGTGGCCGGGTACGACTGTCGAGCTCCGCAGGGAGCTCTTATCACATGGCAACAGGCCGGAAGGAGAGGAACATGCGCCTGTTGATAACAAAAAAAAGGGAAAAACCGGTCCTCTACGGCGGGAAAAAGGCCCAAAAAGGGCGCTAGGGGAAAAAGTGCAAAATCCTAAACCATGTCCGCTTTAACCGCACTCAATCTTTAAGGAAGGTATGGAGTGCACACTGCGCAACTGACCACGCAGTCAATGGGGCCGGAAGGGAAAAAGGACTCGTCCGGGGACAAACTCAGGGTCAGTCGGCGTGACGCAACCAACTTACAATCAAGGTGGACGGAATAGGGATAAAGCCCTAGTCAAAGGCATTAGCAACAACGTGAGCAAGACCGGAGTACGCTACCCAGAGGTTCGGGGTGTTTAAAAAAAACAATCACGAAGATTGGGGGGGTGGTAAGCCATATGACTCCGAAAATCTCCCATAGGAGAAGCGGCAGGCTGCAAGAGGGTTTGCGGTCTCTAGTAGTACCCCACGAGACTCCCAAGCGTTGGAGGATGCCTCACAGAACCAAAAAAGGGAAGAGCATGGAAAGGAACTGGTTCACCGTCACAAGGCGCAATAAAACAGATCAAAGGGGGGGAAGAGCTTCCACGCTGACCTGGTACTAAAGTAGACTGAACCAAGTTTCACCTGGAAGCTCGGACTCAGGGAAGGGACCAAGAGGTCTGGCAACCGGGCTTCACAATATTAAGCTAACCAGTCGAACAGAAAAACCTAAAAAAATCCTCGGAAACCTGCAAAGAGCTAACAGCCTATAAAGGTGACGGAACCGGGGAGTGGAAGAGGGCGGTACCCAGTAGAAATCTATGGGGGCAAAACTGTCTTACCCTACAAGACAAAAGGACTTTAAGGGGGGTTAGTACGGACTCGTTAAGGACGAAAACAAAAAAAATCACTTACGGTCACCAAGGAGGGGCAAGGATAACATGGCACCAAACTACGTCCTTTGGCCCAGAAGGCTCGAGAGGACGAGGTGATCTCTTTTGCAGGAACCATTCTATGTACGGGGGGTTAAGTGACGGCGCAAGGGTCGCGAGCAGGAAAGAAAAAGAGGCCCTACGATTTGAGTGGCTTCATCGAGAACCAGGGGTAAGGCAGGAAAGGCGGGCCGAAATGGAAATCAAGTTACCTGGACTCCTTAGCGGGAAAGAGGGCCGGGGGGGTTCACTGACACTCATGCGTCTTGCATGAAGGTCCTGGCGATCTTGAAGTCTCAGAGTAAAGGGTCACAGGAGGAGGTGCTTTTATCCTATTAAGGCACGGGTGTAGAACCGTTTGAGGTGATCTTCCATGTCTCGAAAGGAACAGTCGAGAGACAAAAGTACTAAAAAGGCCAGAGACGATGGCGCTAGGGTCCGTTCAAGGTGACGAAATCAGCAGGAGGATCTAAGGAAACGGGAGATTAGCTCCTGGTGCAAAAGACGTCGACGGAGATGTCTATCTAAGTGCCAAGACGAGGAAAAGTGCATTCAAAAACTTTGAGGGCACGGTCAAGAAACTTACTTTCTCGAATTCAGAGCCAAAAAAAACAGTAAATTCCTTTCACCCGGGGAACAGAAGGAAGTCCTAAGTATATTCTTAAAGAGCGACACTTCCGGTACAGTGTCTCATTATAAAACTTCCACTACCCTGGGAAGCACACGAGACCTGATGTTGCGGTGGTGGTTTGAAGGTTCTTACGGTGTCGGGCCGCGCGAGCCGCTTCTTGAACTCCGTGCCATCAACTTACGAAATAAAGGGTGGAATACGTGGGGGTCACGGCGTCGGGACCGCTGGGAATCTGAGATCAGAAAAAGGTGAACCGGGAGGGACCTAAAACAAGGAAATGCAACTGGGGGCTCTGTACAGCACCTGAGGGGTCTTTAAAAAGTCAAATGAAGAAGGTCAACTGGGCGCAAATTACTAAGCCTCACGAAAAATCTAACAAAAAATAGGAAAGAAATCAAAAATCACGGCCTTGGGGGGAAGCAGGGGGAAAAGGGGGGAAAGATAATAGCGCGACAAAACACGAGGGCTGAAACGATCGTAGACAACGTGGGGAAGTGAAGGCGCAGAGCCAGGCAAAGTGATCCCCATCTTCTGCATTAAGGAAACTAATGAGGAGTGCACTGGTCGAGCCTAGAAGAAAGGGAATGTTTAAGCTGATGAATTCGATCCAAAAGTCGAAGCTAGGCACAATATCTCCAAGTGGTTCAGCGGTCGCCTGAAATAATTCTAAACACGCGCTTCCCGGCAACTAAGTTGTTCGTATTCCTGGGACCAGGGGCAGACGTCGTCTTAACCGAAACTACATTCGTTGCTGGGAACCCCAGCTCAGCAGTACTTTGCTCTAATCTGCATGGGAAGAGACGCCACACGTGCGTTTGTCTTTTTGCGCTGTTAGAACGCTATTTCCCAAGGCCGAAAAGCTCTCCTTGCGGGGGCACTGCCCTATTTTGACTTCGGGGGACGGTCGAAAAGATCCTTTCTCATGACTCAAGGGAGGGTGGAAAAAAAAAGAAACAACGCCGCATTAATGGAATCTTTTCCGGACTTACGCACGGAAGGCGGGATATTGTTCAGAACCGGGCCGGCACGGGAGATGAGGAGGGCTCGGGGAACGTCGCGTACTTGGTAAAGAAGGGGAGCTGACGGATCGACGAAGCTTACTCCAAAAAAAACGTTCTATGCTAGAGGATCGAAGGAGGCAGCAGGTGTGTTAAAGTGTATCACCCCTTCTAGACCAAAACGACTTAAAGGACTATCGATACCGCTGCGGAAGGAAATGGAAGGGTCCTCAAAGGGCCGCATCTTCGTTTCTCCATCTATGATCGGTACCTTCATTCGCCTCGGGATCTTATCAGTGGGGAGAAAGGGATACTCTTCCAGCAAAAACCTCGCCAATTACATCGTTGCATGCGCGTCCCAAAACGAAATCTTTTTCTCACAAACGCCAATCAGGGGACAGGCAGGCTATCTCTCAAAATACTAAGAGAGTGAACGAAAGACGAAAGAGGGCGCGTTCTCCTAGGTTAGAAGGCATCGGCTATCAAAAAAACACCAACTTTGGGAGGAGAGAGAGGAGGGAAGTTTTGGGGCACCAAAACCAAAAGCAAATGTTTATTGAGGAATGGGGGTTGTAGAGGGAAAGGGAGGTGGGGATCAGGAGTAGAAGTGTAGGGATGGAAAAGAGGGGGGGGTAGGAAGCGGGGATAGGTGGGGGGTGTTGGGTGTTTAGAGTCATCCGTATCTGGGGCTCGTTCAACGGGAAAATACTAACTGTTTGTTGGAGAGAATGTTCATAACTCCGTCTATAATGGACTGTATGTAAACCGGGGGCTAGTTAGTACATAGACTTTGGAAATTGCGATTTGGTCCTGAGAGGGCGACCAAGTCTCCGACTTCTCAGAGGTCCTGGGCTAGAAGAGGCCCAGGCGAAGCTCTTCCCCTTCTGATCTAGTCAACGGCATTACCTCTGAAAACTCGGGGTACATCTAGAGTCTGACAGGGCTCTGGACGAGAGCAGCTTTTACCCCAAGCAAGCGAGCACGGGGGGAAATCTATGCAGCAGTAAAACTGATTGAAGGAAGATCTACCGAAGCTTCCAAAGAGTGAAAGGAGAAGGCGGACAAGAAAAATACACTTCCCTCCTTGACTTCCAGGGTGTAACAATAAAGCCCGCCGAGTGAAAAGGACCTCGGACTGAAATGCGTAAGCAAAGGAGGCGGTTGTGTTCGCCGGAAGATGCCAAGGGCCGAGGGGGAGAAGCCAAGAAAGCACAAAAAGCCGCATTCAGAAGGGGGAAAAGCAGGGAAAAAAGGCCTCCTGCGGTTACGGTCGACGAGAATCTGAAAAGAATTTTTGGAAACCCAAGCCTAAGGTTCTGGTAACGCGACGGCGGCGGAAAAAGGGAAAAACTAACACAGAATTTAATAGACTGTGGTATAGGACCGGAAAACCTGCATCAGAAGGGGGTGTCTCGGGGGAGCAAAAGTAGGGAAACTAACTTCTCGAGAAAGACGGCGTGTGCCACAAATCACCGCTTCAAACATAGGAAAGTCTGAAAAGAATAACCATGACATAATAATTTTTAATGGGGAGTCAAGCAAATGTGATCTGAGGACAACTACCAATTGTCCGAATTCTGCCCTCGAGCTTACGCGCGATGAGAGAACTCTTATCCAAGTGGTGGGGGAAGACTTCTTCGGAGAGCAGGAGGGGGATTTGTTTAATCTTGGTTCAAAGGGGGAGGGAGTACTTGGGCTTCTGGGTCAATCACGCGCAAAAAAGATTCGCGCGATGGCACGGGTCCTGAGGACTTCTTGAAGGGCCAAGGTTGACCACCGGGTCGTAAAAAGATCGAGGGGACCCCGCAAAGGAGAATTCTTAAAAAATGGCTTAGGGGACTACCTGGAAAAAGGCATTCCAAGAAGTCGGGTCCCTAATGGAGAAAATAGGGTATTCACAACCTCCATCCACCTCGGATGGATACGGGGCTACGGGGAGTCCATTGGAAGGTCTTAAAAAACTAAAAACGGTATGGGGAGCATTGAGGAGCACGGTAGCCGAGCATAGGATGCTCTGTCAACGTGAGGCGTGGCCTCGAGGGGAAAGTCAAAGGGTAGTCAGCCCCGGTGAAAACTAATTTCATTTGGGCAAAGCGAAATAAGGGTCAGGGGACCTTCAGAGAAAGGGAGGCAACTTATGGCCTCTCACAAAAGGAAGTCAGAGAAAGAGGAGATGCAATCGTGAACTCTGTTAAGAGGCAGGTGCAGAGCAGTCTAGACTTAGCCGTCGCGTGCGGTCTTAGTACTTTTCAAAGAAAAGGATGGGCAAGATAGAAAAGTTGGGAGCCACGTTCTGGAAGCAGGTGGTTTGGGTGAAGAACCTTCAAAAAGTAAGAACCCCCCCCAGCGCCAGTGCCCGTGATAGTATGAACTTCGTTCCCCTCGCTATAATAAAATACTTGGAGAAGGACCCGGCTTCACAAAACCCTCTTTAAAAAAAGGGGAAGTAACTCTTTCATCTGGGGGTCCCTCATGGAAGGAAAAATACCGGTTAGAGGGCTATTCTGAAGAAATACTCCGAAAAATTTTCTTTTTAAAGGGAGTATCTCGAAATGCCTTAGTCCACAACGTCATACTTGGGGGACGTGGTGTAATAGACGATTGGGACCGAGGCCAGGCGAAACGTCCCCATTTGGCCCAAAGGAGGGATGCCATGTAGGAGACCGACTTTTGAAAGGTCGAAAAGGGATCGGCCTGTCACTGATCTCCAAAGGCCCTTCTTTCAGAGTAAAAGGAATACAATCGTCCCTCAGGGGGGGGGGTTGGGGATAGTTAAAGCCCGGAGAAGGGTTATAAGTCAGTGAGAAGAAGTCTTCGAGCTTGACATTGCGGTGGACACGACTCCTGCCTTTGCGTAGGGAGTTGAGGGATTCCAGATAGAAAGTGAATTCGGAAAATCATCAAAAGTTATCACAAGGTTAAAACGGAGAACACAGAGTCTGTCCTGCAATTTAAGAAAGAGGAAAGTTTCCCCGCGGTCCGAGCTGCCGACCCCGCATCGAAGCTAGACGGAGAAGGCTGACTCTCTGCCAGGACTCAGCTCTTGCTTGGTGACGGGGAAAAAGGGATGACGCCAGCCGCCGACGGGGGAAAGGAACCTGCGCGAATGGTGTGTGATATTAAAAAATCCGTGAAGGTAGATAATCTGCAAATGCGTCCATGCGGGTATGAGGTACGAGCGTGCTGTGTGTGCAAAAAAATGTCACGTCTCAATCTTCCGAGATTTGGAGGGAAAAAACAAAAAAAAAACCCTCAAGATGGGGGACTATCCGGGAAGGGTCCCCCAACGGGTTTGCGGCCGTCGGGTATTCCATCAAGCTTCTGGAAAAAAAGTGAGCGGACGTAAGGGGGGGCGGCAACCGAACTGGAACGAGGTGCCGCCAGAAGGGAAGAAGAAGGGATTCTCTATCCGCATCGACGCTGGGCATTATACAGTAGTGGAGAGGAAAGAGAAAGGGACTCTGACAGCAGAGAAACGCACTCGAACTTTTGAAGTGAACATAAAAAAAAAAAAGGCCATTGTGTACCAGCGTGAAACGGTCGGGCGGGAGGGGGCGTGCCTCCGAGCTATTTAAAAACGTGTCGAGGGGGTTGATTAGTCAGTCTAGGAGGAAAAAATCCTTGTGATCGGAGAAAAAGACACCGTAGACTGTGAGGAAGCTCATACTTCGACTTGACAACGGCAGCCGCAACCAGGGCAGCGGATGAAAACTGACTCCCTGACCAATTAGAAAGGGAGAAGGTGTACGGAATACCCTCTATCATGAATCGAAGAATGTGGGCACCCCAATGTAGCCGCTTGATCAGGGGGGGGAAGGACACTAAACTACGGTCTTAAATCCATCAGCAGGGTCGACGGGTGGGGGCGACCAGGGTGGACTTTGACACAAACGTGCCTTAACCTAGCCTAAAATCGATTGGTATCACCCCACCTTGTCGGTAGAAAAAAAAAAAAAAAGAAGAAAAAAAGCAACCTTGGAGAGTGGAAATGCAGGGTTAAAAAGTTGTTCTGGGGGATGACGGGGGTGTTGCCGGGTGGGGGCCGTGGGAGACAAAGCGAAAAGGAGCGTCCCTCAGCTAACAACGGGAAAAACGCCACATAATCGGCATGTCGGGGGGTCGTGAAATAAAGACAAGCACTTGATTGCAATCGATCGAGACAACACACAAAGGTAGGAATAGAGGAGAGAAGAAAAAGTCCAGGTGAAGGAACTGGTTTGCTTCTTAGGGGGTCACGAAAAAAGAGAATTCACGTTGTCGCGGGGTATATTGGAGACCGGCTAGAGGGAGGAAGGCCCACCGAAACTCGACTAAACGGGCTCAAAGGAATGCAATAGACAACCACAGTGGCCCGCAAAGTTCGATTGAGAAACAACGTCTTATGATGATTGGGATCTTTTTCGATTAAAGATAGTTAGGAATAAGTTACTCCCAGAGCTGGCTGTAGGAAACATAATGTAATTTGATTCCCTGGAGTTCTGTAAAAAGGCTAAGGTTTGTTTGCGTAAAAAATAGGGATGCAGGCGTAGGGTAGTAAACCCGAGCAAGTTAAAACCTGCGGACTGGCGTTCATAGCTGAAAGGGTCTTTGGCCATGACTCTTCAAGGCGCCCTTCAAAAACGCTACGGCGGAACTGTAGGAGGGAAAAACATTCGAATCTCTCTAGTATAAACCAACACCGGGTTACTCGAGTCTAGTTGAAATCCTCTGCACCAAAAAAACCATCTCACACCGGGGAAAAATTGGGCAATAAGACAACAAACACAGTTACTGCGTGGGAGGGCTGGGCGAGTGATTTGCAGAGGCCTCGTCCTATGAACGAGGGAGGGTGGAGATAGTAGTAAGTTGGAGACAAGTAGGTAAATCGCATTGCCACTTGAAAGAACATTACGCTATCAAAGTGAGGGACTAAGTGATGGCGACGTTCCCTCGTGAAGAAGAACGTCAGGGTCACAGTGGGTGAAGAAGAACTCGAAGAAGAAAAGGCTAGAAGAATTTTGAATGAACTAACAACATCTGCTGGACATATGGAAAGGACGACCAGGTTTAACACCGAAAATCGTACCTCTGGAAGAAGCAGGGGAGTCTCAACGGTCGAAAAAACAGAGTACTCCAAAAAAAAACTCTGAAGAAGGGACAACGGAAAGGGTCAGGAACTTACATCAGACAAGAAAAGCTTATATCACTTGGACAAACGGAAAAAAAATCGCAGAAACACTCACAGGCCAAACTCCTCTTCCAGCTTCGGGAGGGAAACCGAGATGACCTGTTAAACCGTGACGCGAAGGAAAAAAAAGGGGCAGGCCAGGACGGGGGGGGGGCTTCTGGGAACTACTCAAAAAAGGGGAGAAGCTAAAGAAAGACTAAGTGGAAAAGAGAAACTCCGAACCAAGGCGGATCTGAAAAACACAACGCGAGAGACCGAATGAAAAAACACGGTCCGGAAAAATGAAGCCGAGGACCAATACCTACCAAAGATGTCGCTAGGTATTAATAGAGGAAAATCGACGAGAAAAAGTTTTACGGAGAAGGGAGTCAAGACGAGGAACTGGAGAGAAATCGGTAAAACAATTCTGGCA
>Ga0179591_1331434_pt1 | contig 15458 bp, 16 predicted proteins | sample CZOMad2_1_08_16f_FD_182891 | JGI IMG/M metagenome (GOLD analysis project Ga0179591, IMG submission 182891) | Vadose zone soil fungal communities from Angelo Coast Range Reserve, California, USA - CZOMad2_1_08_16fungal (PacBio error correction) | ecosystem: Environmental > Terrestrial > Soil >...
GACTTTCTCTAGCAAACGGACGGTCTGGGGGAGCCCGACCACCTTCTAAGTAAATATCTTTCCCCGATTTGGGAAAACGACGGTCCGAGGAGCCATCGAGATCTTAATGGAGAACAATGGATGCTCAACCTGGAGACCTTCTCTTCTCGACATTCAGCATTGAAAAGGGAGATAGGGGGCTTGAATAAAGAAGAAGAAGGAAAGCTAGGAATGCTTTTGAAGGGACTGGGCGGCATAATGTTTTCCTCTTCGCACAATTTCCGGAGCTTCTAATAGCACCGGTCCAGGATCGCACTGGGTAAGGGAGGGGGGAAGGCAGGAAACGAAGAAATATTGTACGGGCTTACCTAACGGCACTCTTACTCAAAGTACACTGATTATCTCCTGGATTTCCGAAACGAACTGGAAAGGGGCAGAAAGACGAAGAGGGCAGGACTCTGAGAGGAAGGATTTCGTTCCACAAACTTATAAAAATTCCCCCCCTTATTCCTTTCGCTCCATCGGGGAAAAAGGGGTTAGGGAAGACATCTTTTAAAGAGGGGGGAGATACCAAGGGAGAGATAAAAAACGGGTACCATAGCAGATGTCTCCAGGAGCTCTCATTAAAAAAAGATCAAAAGGCTCAAGGGGACAGGAAAGGGTCTGGTCAATCGTTGACCTTTCCTCACATAAAAGTTGGGGTGAAGTCAAGGGATCCTACTAAAAAAAAATAGGAATACCACATGAAGACGACGGACTGACGGGAAACTTCACTGGAGGGGTTCTTCTAGGACATAGGGGGGGTGAATTCATAGAAGGAGGGAGAATGTAGAGAAAAGAAAGGGGTGCCAAAATGTCGTCAGCGTAGCTAGCATGGGGGGGGGCCCTCACGGACTCTTCATACTTACACTTTGTATCGAGGAAAAAGGGGAAGGGGGGAGACGGGAGAAGAAGAGGGTAGGGCCATGCGCTCTGACCAAGTAGTCAAGGGGTTTTCTTTGGGGGTGGTGGTTTATTTCAATCGGGGGGCATGGGATTTTTCATTACCACATGGGCATGGACAATTCGACAGCGTCCCTACTAAGTAAAGAATAGTCCCTTCGCACCAGGGGCACTGAAGAAAGGGGCAGACAAAAATTCACAGATCCTTTCGTGGGGAAAGGGGAGAAGAAGGAATAAGAAGACGGGGAACCGGTCTCTCGAAACAATCTTCTCCTAACATCGCGTTTTCTGGTAACACCGGCCAGCAGGACAAGGGGAAAGCAAGCAGGTTCCGTCCAAACGAGCAAATAACGAGAAAGGGTTAACAAGAGGAGTCGTCAATGGCCTCACTCGTGCCCAAAAACGCTCATGTGGTAGGAAGACAAATCTAAAACGGAAAAACCTGGTTACGGCGGGATCCCAACGACTCTATAGTTTGAATTGATAAAAATATCCAGATAGGGGACGATACAGGGAAAGAGGAAGTCACGATCGCCTCCACACACCGGGAGATTTTATCACTTTGGGGTCCATTGAGAAATCATCCGGGCCTATAGACCTTCAGTCAGAACAGGGGTATGGATCATCGCCGGTACCTGGACAAATCGCAATTGGGACTAAATTCTCTGAGGGCAATTAAAATGAGGTGGGAGTACAATTGGGTGTGGACGGTTCTTCTGACTCTTTCACTAAGCTAGGGGCATGAGATACAAAAGAAAACAGTTTCAAAGCTTGTAAACGCGAGACCGGCTTCAGGTCCCTGAACCGCAACCTTCTATAAGTCATGTACTAGCTCATGAAGTGAGGGAAGGGGGGGAAAATTAAATCTAAGAAGCGAAAAGACCAGATGAATTTGGAGGACTTCTTCGGAAGATACAGTATCAGGGGCAGGGGGAGACACAAAACAAGAAGGGGCCTTCTGGCTTACTGACGTCCGTGTCTAGGGGCCGCCCGAAATTAGCAGCTCAGGGAGGAGAAACGGGAGAAACAAACATCTCAACGGTTCGCTAAAAACTTATTCCAACACAAAAACCATAAGGGTTAATTGCACTAGAATGAATGACATCTTCAACCAAGGGGGGGTTGTTAAAAGGATATATCCTCGGAGGGAAAGTCGAGGAGGCGCTGGATTTGGAAAATCGTGAATGCAGGGGTTTCTGAAAAGGTATGGGGGGGAAGAGCGGAATGAGATACATGGAATGTAAACTAAAGGACGAGACCTCTTTTTGTCTTCTCAAATTTTCATATTTCTGATTAGGGAGGGATTCCTACTGGGACATTGCTTTGCAGGAGGGGAAGGGAGATGGATCGAACGGCAATAAGGTCCGGACCGGTCCTTTAACCATACACTCTTGGAAAAAAGGTAAAGGAGGACGGGCGACTACAAAGGAAGTGATCAGTCAAAATGAAATCATTGGCGCTGTTCGGGGAAAGGAGATGTCACAACTCAAACGATGTTCAGTTTGCTGCCCTCAAAGGTTATTGGGACCAAGGGCACTTACAGCGTCTAAAAAATCCACCATTTCAAGGAATGGGCTCGATCAAGGGGGAGAGGAACGGAGGAACGAGGGTGACTATTTTTCTCCATGGACGCACGACGTCACAAGATTCTGGACGTCGATCATTTGGGGGTGGGGTAGAAGGGAATATCAGGGGAGTTTATGCAAGGGGACCAAGCTGCGCAGCGGTACTAAGACCCCCAGCGAGTTCAGAGATTGCCGAAGGGAAAAGACGCCGGGCAGACAAGGGCCTGTGCCCATAAATAGTTTCCATTTGGCCCGTGGTCTAGGAAAGAGGCCTGAGTACTGGAAGGTGGTCAGTCTAACCATAAACGCGCTCATTCGGTGTTCAGGTATTAGAGGAGGGGGGAGAACAGGCGGGATTATCTGGGAGAAATTCAATGAAAGGGTTATCGCCGTCTGCTGTGAAAAGGGGCCGATTTTTGGAGCTGGCTTGGCTTCAAAAATGGTTCAAGAGGAAGGCCAGTCCAGAATCTTCAGCGTCAAACTTTCATCCTTTCCACCTGGACTATCCTAATGGGATCTCAGCTAAATCTTGCAGAAATGGGGTAAGAGGACAGTTCTCGCTGGGTCATCCGGCAAATTTTCGAAACGGATCCTTTCACCTACGAGCAGGAACCTTACTTGGGCCGGGAAAATGCAAAACTAGGACTACATCTCCTGTTAACCCGGGCGACTTGAAAGATAAGCGTATGTAAAATACAGCCGATGCCGTGGGACGCGGCCGAATCCTCCAGTTACTGCTTGCCGGAGTCTGGGTCGGAACTATTAATTCGGCGTTCTAGTCTATCAACCCAAGACAGGGGGAGGACGGGCGAGAAGGCCGATCTAGTGTGCCGTGCACTTGGCCTTTTGGTTACCCGTGACGGTACTGGTTACAGGGCAGGACCCGAGAACACAGAGAACCCCGTGATCAGTCTGAACTGGTACCAGCTCTCAAAGGAATCTAGGGGAAGTCAGTAAGTCGGTGTGAAATTAAAATAGAACCGTGACAGGAGAGAGACGCGTTACTCGCGGGAAACTCTAGGTGTGGAAAAAGGCGATCTTTAAGGGTGCTCAGGAGGGAATGGTGAATGTATAAATTCACGAGTGAGGACGCTCAGTCTCCAAAAAGAATGGGGCTGGCGGAAAGCCCAGCTGTAGAATGAGCAAGAACGTCCATTGCTCCGAGGCAAGAACTAGAACAGGAGTCAGGGCCACTAACAGGTTGGGTTGAGAACCGCTCGAAAACTTATTTGAGGTTGTGAAATACAGATAAAAAAAGAAATTTCCACGATACGAGTCGATGTGAGTGGCGGCAGACTCGGTTGATTAGCGATTTCAAAGAAAGTGAAATCATGCTTAACTTGAACGTGACTAAAACAGTACGGGGGGGGCCTTCGATATGGGGAAGCCTAGTTTCTATCTGGCGGAAAACTGCTCAAGATCAATGAGAAGAGATCGACAGCTAAAACAACACTGGGAGTACCATAGGAGTATGAGGTAATTACCAACCTCAAACGCTTGGACACACTCGGGAGTATCGAATGGGGTCAAAACGGAAAGTTGTCTCTTGTGTCGCTCCGAAAAACAGCGCTGTCTCTCAATCAGAGAACGACTTGAGGGACTCCTCAGTGGGTCTGCGGACCTGGGATCATATAGTTAGGGTTAATGAAATCCGGCCCGATAGGGCTAGTGTTCTATGGGGGGAGTGAATTCCGTTCTATTGGGAATCTTATCACACTTTCAGGCTTGAACTGGGGGTCCTTTCCGATCTGGTTGCGGGGGAAGTTGCGAACCTAATAAATGGGTAAGGGGAAGGGAAAACCAAGTCCGCAACTTCGAAGATCAAATGTTATATCCGGGGCGAGCCTTCCAATCGCGGCAAAAATCGCCAAAAACAATCGAAAATCGGTGACTCGAATGGGAAGAAAATACAGTGAGGAAATGCTCGGGAAGTACGTATCATTTTGACCTTGACTCGAGCCACAGGCTCTGGGTGGGGAAAAACTATCTCTTATAGTCGACAGACAAAAATAAATTACCAATACCTCGAAAACAAGGACCGGGCATGAGGAGCAGGGAACAGTGAGCAAATCGTTCAGGTTTGGGGGAATGAGCCAAACCTGAGCCAACTAAAAAAAAAAAATCGGGAGGATAGAAAAAGGACTTAAGCGAAGTAAACGTAAAATAAACTCCTGAAGTGACAAACCAAATGGAGGTCGAGAGAGAGGTGTTGCCACGAAGTGGAAACGCGCGGAGCAATCCGGCGGTTTTATAAGAGTGCCGGCGGGTCAGAAGGAACAAGCGAGAACAAGGAATTCCATCTTAATGTCTACTTGGCATCTATAATTGGGACGGAAAAGAGCTGGTGAATTATCAAGACGGAAAAAGATAAGGCCCGTTAATAGTCGATGTATGCCACTTTGACGAACAGTAAAGCGTACACATTCTTTTTGGGAAAACAAAATCGCAAAGTGATGGGGGAAGGGGGAGCAAAAGAATAAAAAGCCTTTAATTGTAACCAAGATAAGGGACCAAAGGTCATCCTATCTTTCGTAAAAGTCACCACTTCTGCAGATCAGGAAAAAAAGAGATTGCCGTAATAGGGAGAATATCTTGTGGGGCATACGGAGGAAATAAGGGGGAGGGCTGCAATTAGACTAGGGGCCTTCTCCCGCGACTTTAAGAAAGTAGAGACTCGTAACTGCGAAGAGTTAGTCCGGAAAAAAGTCAAAGGAAAGAGATGGTTAAGTTTATATACCAACCGATCTTAACTCAACCTATCCTGAAGGGGACAAGGCGGGGGAACCATCTTGGTAAGGAGGGAGGGAAAATCTCACTAAGGGGAACATACGACGCCAATTCCTCTCCAAGGGGAGTGACTTTGTGACGTGTGAAAAATTCAAATGAGGAGGCGTAACGGGGCATTTTAAATTGATCTTTTAAATTATCGGAAATCTTACGAGTTGACTTAAGTCGACAGGGAAAGAAGAAAATAGAAAACATATGAAATCAAGGGGAACGTGTCCTCAACCGTCTTTGACTAAAACGCACGTGCGAGAGGGAGGTGCGTAATTAGCTAAGTCATTTTGCCTTATCGTAATCGTATAGGATTCTGGGGGGCCCAGATGCCTTGGGAAATGTGACCTTATGAGTCCTCAAAAAGGGGATCCGCAGAGAAACGTTCAAATTAGGGATCCCCCCAAGGGATAAGAGGTTCTTCACTGGTGGATTTGTGAGAAACTACTAATAAGCATGCGCAGGGTTGGAGGTTACCATATCCGCAATGTGCTAAAGTCCTCCTTTTATGCAAACTCCTCTCAACGAGGCTTAGGATGCTCTCAGACTACAAAAACACACGGATTGGAGAGGGATAATTCATGATAACTCGAAAATAAAGCTATTTGTGAAGGGGGTGGGGGTGTCTGCACAAAACGGGGTTCGAAGTGGAGAGGGGGGGGGAATAAAAAATAAAGAAGCGCTCATTCGGGGGGGGGTCGAAAGGATCCGACGGATGATTCGGAGCAATGGCAAATCATTGAACTGAGCGGATTTACGCTGCTCAGCAAAGGGGGAAGATAGCGGAAGTATAAATTGGGGAATTGGGCGGAATATAATACAATGATTATCTAAACCTAAACGGCTGGGAGGGCTGCGTCAGGGATAAGGAAGTAAAAAAAAGAAGTTCCTTAACTAAAGGGGGTTATTTGACAGCTCTTAAAAATCTTACCGGCCATAATGAAAAAATAAAAGAGGTAAAGAATGTGGGTGGAAAGCAATAAAAGAGTGAGTTGGGTCACCTAGCAAGAAAAGAGAAAACATTTCTAGGATAAAAAATCAGAACCGTCTATACTTGGATAAAATGTGCAAAGGAAAGTCATCACTTACAGACAATATAAAAGAAATGAAGGGGGAAAGAAATGGTAATGGGAGTGTATTTCGGGCAGTGAATCTTTATTTTTAAACACTGGTCAAAAACTTGTGAAGGTTCGAGGGAAAAATCTAGGGGTTGAAAGGGTATGGTTATTCTCTTTGGAATACAGGGGGAGACGACTTCAAGTTGGAGATTAGAAGGGGACTCTTGACACACGATCGGTGGAGGAGAGGGCAATTTCTCTTGAAGTCCTAAATTGCAATAACCAGCACTCAACGCTTCAAGTCCTCGGAGGGTGAGGAAGAGGGGGAAAAAAGGTTGATTCAAGGGCGTAGATTACCGATGTTACATGAAAAAAAAAAAAAATTTCTTTGGCATACTCTGGGCGACTGTAAGCTTTCGGGAGGTAAAGTAAAACCAGGGGAAAGGGAAATTAATCTGGGCTCTCTCCGAGGGATCATGCCAAGCTGTGATATTCCTAAAAGGAAAAAAATGGTCAGCACTCGGACGAAATGCTCATGGGGGAGGGGGCAGAGGTACAGATTCTTGGGAAAAGAAAGTTTTTGGTTTGTTTTTGGCGAAATCGCCGCAGAGAATTACCCGAATGCGAAAAACCGGATCTTTCACTCAATTCGGCACGATGGGATGCTGAACAGAAGGGGTGAAAAACTGTCATTAATACGGAGAAATAAGGATTTTAAGCAAAAGAGGTTCCTCATTCTGATGCCGTAGTTTCAATTACGCGTTGGAGATAAGAAGGGTTCAGAGAGGCGAATCGAAGCCAAACAAATTTCACTGGAACCCGTCCTTACATGATTATAGGAGTCTAGGTGGTCGTTGTATGTAGAAGGGAGGTCTACCAGTACGATGATCGGGGGGAAATTTGCTCCCAATCGACCAGCGAACGAGGTCTTTTCTGTGAAAAAAAGGAGGAGAGGAAACGGGGACAAATTGGACTAAGTGAGGGAAGGGCATTCTCGGTTTAAATTAAATCATACTATGGATTGCAAATCGGCGTTTCCTAGATTGCAAAGGGTCAGTGCCCTGCTATAACATCGTCTTCTCCTTCGGGGTTCCGTGGTTCAGTTAACCCATTTAATCCGCAAAGGAGCCCAAAAAGGATCAGGTAAGTAAACGGTACGTCTACAATCTCGCTCAGTAGGAAACATGCATTTGGAACGAAAAGGTGGGAACCAAAGAAGTAACCGGTATCTTGAAGGTCAAAAAAAAAAGGTGGGGAGTTCTTTCATCCCTTAAGGATTGACGCAAAAAAGGAAATAGGGAACAGAAGCTGTTCGTGGAGAAATCCGGTATGAGCCATGAAGTAGAAATTTCGCGCCGGCCTGCTCAAATTGGTGCCATTAAAAGTGAAAACGAATGGGGTTCGGGGGCAAAGCAGAACCGAGTTGGTAAGAAGGTCAGTCAACTCAAACACAATGATTAAACGGAGATGAATGCGAGAAAAAGGAAGTTCCGCCGACGAAAACGGAGGGGAGTAGGCCCTGTGGATTGAGAAAACTCTAAAGGATAGTCCTCTCTCTAATATATAACCCCCCCAAAACCCTCACAAAAAACGCGTCACCTCTCCCACAACCGGAGGGGGGAGATAACGGGACCACAATAGAAAAACTAATCATTCCGTCTCTTCTCAAGACTCAGGCGGAAATATAGAGGGATGTGGGGGGGGGGGGGGGGGGGGGGGGGTTGGGGGGTGGGGGGGGGGGTGGGGTTAATCAATCCTATCATCCCCTATACAAGTACTTGCTTTAGGGGAAAATTGCTCGTGCAGTCATAGAATTTGCCTCGTCTCACAGATGAAGTCTGGGGGGTAGCAAGTCGAGCACTTTTGGGGAAAAAGGTGTCAGATCCCGGCCACTGAGGTTTTAGAGTGGAACGCTATTGGTATTCGGGAAGGGCCGAAGGACAGAGGCGAGGAAAAGTGGAATAGACGTTCTCGAAAACATGCTGAAAGTAATCTGGCAATCTAATCAAAGGGGCTTGAGGTTGAAGGTTAAAAACGACTTAGTGAACCAACGTATGGGCATCTCCGTAGCCCGCGGTATAATCTGTAAGAGGGATCCGGGAACTAACTCAATCAGGGGAAACGCAGATCGCGATAAAACGTTCTAATTAAGAAGAAAAATGCCGAACCAAATTCTGACATATTGCATGAGGGCATTCAATCGCCGTATTGAATAAGGGGTTGAGGAGGTTGGGCTCCGAGGGTAAGACGAATCTAATACAGATGAAAAAGGAGGAAACTTTACAACTTCGAGGCAACTGAAAAAGGGAAGGGACTCGGAAGATAAAAAAGGGGGGAGACTTCTGTACTCCTACAACTTTTTAAAAAATCTCTGGTCTACATAGGTCTATAAGGGGAAACCGTTTTCCCGAGAGGGGCTCATGCGAAAACCATGAGATCCACCGTAATCGAGGCAAAGGTAGCAAAAAAAAACGAAGAGGAAAAAAGGGGGGGGTCGGGAGCATCACAGGAATGGAAAAAAGCTGCGACGGTCCCTTATTTTCCGATGACGGAGAACAGCGAAGCAGAGCCTGGAAGGAAGTTCCCTTTCAGGGTCTTCAGTTAAGGAAAAAAATGCAGCGAACAGCCCCCTTGGGACCCGAAAAGATCATACGCCTTTTCGGGGGAATGTCAGGCGAAGAGAAGGGGGGTGGAAAAAACTGGGCGCAACAGAAAAATCGGCCTCCTTCTTGAAAGTAAACTTTTCTTGAAATTCTCAAGGTCCACATTCACAGCCAGTTCATCATCAAACAGAAAAGGGAACGGGAATCTACGATTAGGGAAAAATTAAACGCACTCTTGACGTCGTCGACTTCAGGGGGCAACCTTAACCGATCCCTGAGGGTTGCCTAGTACAAAGAGAAAGAGTGTGGAAAGTGAAAAAAAAGATCCAACCAGGAGACAAGCGGAAGGAAAAGAAAAAAAATACAGTCCCTCGAAACCTTGGGACGTAGGGCTGACATGGGGCTGTGAATTCGACCGTAACGCGCCTCCTTCAATCTTACTCCTTTTACTGAATGTTCTTGTCGTCGCAATGATGTCGAGGTGAAAAAGGAAAAAAGAGGGGAGGGGATGCAAAAAGATAAGTTAATAGGGGGGACTTTTGTTTAACCGGAAACAATAAAGAAGGGGGGAAAAAAAAAAGCACCTGCAAACCCAGGTTGGGACTTCTTTGGGTAAACTTAATACAGACAACCAGGGGCAGCGGGGGTGTCAAAAGAGTAAGATAGCTCCTGGAATGGGACTTCTCTGAAAGTCGACGTAATCGTCAACCAATTCGGACGATGCAACCAAGATAAAGCAGGAGGACGCACGCAAAGGAGGGAGGCTTGGAGAGGGGGGGCCGAAAGAAAAATTATCTCTCTAGGGTGGGCTAAAAAAGAGGGCAAAATCTCATATGTCTCTCATACTGACATCCACCTCGTTCAGGCAGAATACTCCAAACAAAAGGTTAGAAGGAAAGGGGGATAGAAATGCAAGGAGACGTTCAGGAAAATATGGGGGAGGATAAGGTGGTTGCATACTATTTGTAGCTATTGGGGGCACCTCAGCTCGAAAGGGGAGAGGAAACGACCTGTAAACAGGGGAAGAAGTCAGGGATTGGAGGGCAAAGGGAATAAGTTATGCTTAGGGTTGTCCGAGTCAAACGCTGATTGAAATAAGGGAGGGAGGCTGGGGACGCTAAGAATGAACGGGGGAGGGAGGCAGACCGAAACAAGATGGAACTGCAGGGGCGGGAAAGGAAGGGAAAACCAAACGTTCTCTCTTACAACTATTATCTTTCTTGGGAGCGCCTCTTTACCGGCAACCAAAGGACAAAACGGGGGGAAGAAGTTCAGTAAGAAATATGGAAAGGGTGCACAGTCTCACTTACGAGAAATAGGGAGGGCAATTTTGACCTCTTTTTATCATAGCCTCTGAAGAGGAAGAGAGGTTAAAGGGAGGGGCATTAATAGATCACTATCAGAATATCGGATCGTCGAGGGGTAGCCGTCTGGAAGGGGGGGATGGCATACCGAGTCTCTTGGGAAGTTTTAAGAAAATCCAAATAAAGAAAAGTTCTCTTATGGCCCATGGGGGGGGGAAACCAGGCAAGCTGCAAGCGCGGTTGGGCTAATATCCTGATATCTCTTATCAAAGGACACCGTCGGGGAAAAGGAAAAGATGAGTAGGGGACCGGGGGGGGGAATGGGTAAACTGGGGATCAGGGAAAAAAAAGGTGGGAGGCGGGGGGGCACGTATTTTCTCAGAAGGCCATTATGGTGCCGAATAGGACGGTCATGGCTTTCTGGAAAGGGGGGGACTCTTTGTAAAAATCAGTTATTCGGGGACAAATGTGGGAATCGGTCCGGGGGTACCCCCCGCAAGAAGGAAAAGACTCGCGATGATAATGTCCAGGATGGGGGAGGTCCCAAGAATCGAAATCAGGGGAAAGGACTCTTCAGAAAGCGCCGAGACAGGAGAAAAGGGATTGATCTCAGTCTTTTACTTTCGTGCACTCTGGTCCGTAAGTTTAAAGGATGAAAGGAAGAGAGTGAACCCTAGGATGTCCAGGGGGAAGGGGAAGGATCTAATATCACTATTAGGGCTGTCGCGCGAGGGTAGTGAAGGCAGAGGAATCATCTGTCTGCCATCAAAAATGGATGTCGAGTCGATGAGATAGGGAGAGGGAGGCGTGAAGGATGTTCTACATCACGGGGAAACACCCCCGGGAGGGCGGCCTTGCCTTGTCCCGCCGGAGGCGGGTGAGATGGGGAGAGGACGGGGAGGTCTCCTATACGAAATCGGGGGGGGGGAAACATATTTCTGCTTATGCGAAAAACATGATTACAATTCTCCACGGGTCAGGCGGAAAATCTCCCAAGTTACTCTGGTTGAATTAACCTAATTAAAACTCAGTTCTATAGAGTGAGAAGGAACTCTGTTCAGGGTTTTATGGAAACCAGGAGATAACATTGATCGGCTCTGTTTGATTTCTACTACAAATCAGCAACCTCAAAAAAAAGACACTGAAGTGAAGGGAAGGGGGGGAACACTTCCATCTAATCTCAGAACGTGGGTTGTCTAGAGTAAAGACAGGACATCAAAAAGGGGAAAAATGGTGTAAACCTACAATCAAAGTTATCTGGGGGGTTATTTTATCGGGGGGGGAAAGCCTTCTTCAAACGCAGGGTCATGGAGAAGAAAAAGGGAGGGGGGGAAGGGGCTTGGGGAAAGCCTTATGAGGGGAAGACTAGATTCAAAAGATTTCTAGCCTTTCCAGGGCAAAAGTGTTTGAGGGGTGAAAATCCTAGGTGGGTGGGGCTCATACCTTTCAGAGGACTCAATCTTAGTATGATGAATAGGAGGGGAGAGCACGATTGTAATGAGAAAGGGGAACCCACCGGAGCAATATCAGGGCTGGACCAAAACTTGAAACCGTTCTCAAGGCCTCCATCGGGGTGTCGAGAAAGAGAGAAGGGGGGGGGGGGGAAATGCCTTAAAGCGTTGTCGATACGCACTTGACGAGAATTAGTCAGAAAAGGGAAAGTTAAGGATCGAAGTAATCCCCGATCAGGGATGCTAGAGGATTGAGGGCAAGGGGACTTTCTAGGATTGGGGAAGCCTTCGTCACAAGCCGGCTTCAAAGTGTAACACGAGGCGACTTCGTTTGTTTGTGCCTCTATATTGCAGAAAGAAGGGAAGGGACGCAAAGGCAAGGGGGGATAGCGTCGTTTCTAACCTTCCACGAAAGAAAGAAACGAATCAGGGGGGGGAACTGTTATACTTCAGAGGGTAAGGGACCCACGGAAGGAGGTCCAAATACCGGTTCAACTTCTCAGTTCTCCTCATTCGTGAGCGTCGGGACGCGCATATCTCAATCTGGTAACAAGAGAGGGGGAGATCTCACTTAAAGGAAAAAATCCCCACAAGAAGGGGAATAATAACACATGTCTTCTCTTTTCAACCTACATTGGGGAATGCGGGCAAGAACTAAACTTAATCGAAGAAAGAAAAATTACGGCCTAGATAATGTCCACTTAGTATGCACTCAGGTGAAAGACGCCCGGGCAGGGGAGGAGAAAACTTCGGAAGCCCAAAACATGTTTGGACCCGAGGGGTAGTCATAGGGGGGTACTACATCCAATACGACGAAAGCAAAATTAGAACGGCGCGGGTATGCGGGGAAAGGGAGGGAAATTGTAAAAGAAGAATCAAAAGCGGGAGGATAAAATCGCTGTGCATATGCACGATTTCACGAGTTTCTCGAATGCATGAGAAAATCAGGGGACCAGGGAAGAGGAGAAAATGAAAAGGGGTGCAAAGGGGAAAAAGTAAAGCTCTCCAGTGAGCCCCATGGGGAAAGGAATGAACCTTCTCACGTTTCTTTGGGGTCAATAAATAACGCCGGGACAGCAACGGGGAGAAGAGGAGGAAACGCCGATCTTGAAAGGTTTGATGAACTGGCCACAGATCACGCAGCAGTGCCTAAAATATGCGGGGATTAATCTCAAAAAACACTTGACACGCCGGGAGGTAAAAGGGGAATAGCAAAGAACCTAAATTACGAACAGAAGAAGGGTTGGCCTTGGAAAAAATACCCGACGCGCAGACGTGGGGACCGATACAAATGTAAAAGCATCACGACAGGAACCTCTAAGGGGCGGGACAGGGTGATAAAGATGCAGCCGTAAAGTCTGAGACCCGGGGAAGCAACATGTAGGAGGGGATCCGGTACTAACTTTAGGTTAAACGGACATTGGACGGAAGTTCAATGAAAAAATAGGGTAATTCAACGATTAGTAAAGCGTTTTGACTTTGGTGCCGGGGAGTACAGTGAAAAATACGTATCTTTCGTTGCAAATGCTCGTTGGGAAGTCTAAGGAGTGTGTGGGAGGGGGAGGGGAGAAATCAAACGCAAGACTCAGGTCTAAGGATCTAAAGTTCAGCGGAGAGAGGGAAAACATTGGGTGGAGAAGGAAGGAGAACCATAATGACGGTTTGATGAAGTTGAGGGCCACTCGGTCGGGCGCAACTAAAACGCTTGACCGGAAGGGGGGGCTTCGAGGGGCCCTAAATTACGGGGGGAATGTGATTCTATCGTAGTCCCATCCCTACACTTTGCCATAGACCAACACTACCAGAGGAGGTCAGTGTCAAAGGATCAGAATCTACTCTCACAAAAGTATTATAGCAATGAGAAATTCACTTGCTGGATGTTAAAAGGCCCTTTGCAAGGAGAGGGGGGGGGCCGACTGATCTCATGGCGGGAAGGAGCATGCTTTCGGTCAAAAGAATCCCAGGTGAAGGGGGCTGTCATCGGGAGGGCTGGGGATGGGGGGGAAAATAACGGCGGGGTCTCTTATTGAGACATGGCACAACTAGTTTCTTCGCCAGGGGCGCTGGGATAGAAACTTATTCTGAATAAAATGTGAACTGGCTCTCCCCTATCAATCTCTGAAAAACTTGAGAGGAGGCTCTCAGGAGAGACCAAAAACTCCTTTCATCCAATAGGGTCGGAAGAGACTCTATGTTAAGCGGGGGAGGGAAATTTCGGGGGACGGGAAGAGGCACCACCCGGCCCAATTCACCTCTTCCAGGCGGTTCTCCACGCTCGGGAAATCAGGGGATATCAAAGGGACAAAAAAAAACATCATAGAAACGGCGAGGATCACTTGTCGGGTGCAGGCGCTATATTTCCTGGAATGAGACGAAAAGACGACGTGAAGAGAAGGAGGAGAGTTATGTGATAGGACAAGAATTATCAAGGGTTGACTTGCCGGACCGGGGACCGAATGAAACCAGGAGGGAGTAGTTGACTGAGAGCGGTTTCAGTCTCTAAATGAAAAGCTCTTTCGAAAAGCGGGGAAAAAAAACATTAAGGGAGTGGGTGAGAAAGGGAAGAAAAGGGGGAGATCAAAAAGATTGTTGCAAATAAAAAAGAGTAAACGGTCAAAGCTTGCTGAAGGCCTTGACGCTCGACGGAGGGAAAGATCAAAAGGCCAAGTTAACTGGAAGAAGAGAAAGGGTTTTCCCCGGCATTCACTGCCTCTTTCTTCCCAGTTCGATCGAACAGGGACGGTGTTCGCGAGGTTTCACGGTTGGCAAGGGTAAAGATCAGAGGCAAGGTCCCAAGGCAGAGTCGAACGGAAATAATTGGGAAAGCCGGGAGAATCCCAATCCAGAGGCAATAAGAGGCTCTCAAGGCAGGGGGGAGTCGGTACGTCGCAGCGTGATAGGTCGTGAACTTTACATCACATGTTCCATGATACAGAAGGATCAGTCATGGCATGCACCGAAGCGAGTGGAAAAAAAAGTCGAAAAGGGCACGCCAATGGAGTACATCAGGGGGCGAACCCTGCTAGGCGGAACGAAGTTCAGGGAGGGGGGGGGAAGGGGGGTAGTAGATCATAGACCTTCGGAAGGGATTTAGCTCCATGGTCCGCTGGAGATTCCAGCATTATCAGTAGGAGGGAAGTAGGGAATCTGAAGGCCCCAAAACCGTTTATGCAAAAAAACCGGCTCTGGCATACTATTGTTATGTTGCTATTTGGGGAGGTGGGGGGTAATTCAGGGGCGACGGAGGGTACGTTTTTACAAATCTTTACGATCGCCAAAAAAGTCCATTGAAAGGGATCGCTAACAGAGGAGACGTTGAAATCCGGGGGGTGGGGGATTACAGTTTTTTGAAATCCGACTCTAGATGAAGCGGGAACAGGGAGGACGGCGTGAGAAGGGGTGAAAGGGAGAGAGGCTTAAAAATCAATAGAAGGGTCTGGTTTTCGAGCTAATTGTATTGGAACCCCCACCGCATTGGGGACCGGAAACGGAACTTCTTTGGGAGGAAGGGGGAGGGAACCTTCCAGGGGGGAAAATATTGATCAAAGATAACCGGGGAGAAGCCATTTGGAGAAAAACGTTATCTGTGCTGGGCAATCAGGATTTCTTCTCTTCAAGGGGAATGAAATCTTGAACGAAGGGTCGGAGCAAAAGGACTGAAGGACTTGCGGGTGTGAGAAAAGAAATTCGACCTACAGGACGCGTGTGAGCGGCCTTAACTGAACTTGATCCTAGGGGTCCGCTTGACAGTTTGCGCGTCTAAGTACAAAAGGGTTTGGTC
>Ga0179591_1345405_pt1 | contig 15458 bp, 14 predicted proteins | sample CZOMad2_1_08_16f_FD_182891 | JGI IMG/M metagenome (GOLD analysis project Ga0179591, IMG submission 182891) | Vadose zone soil fungal communities from Angelo Coast Range Reserve, California, USA - CZOMad2_1_08_16fungal (PacBio error correction) | ecosystem: Environmental > Terrestrial > Soil >...
CATACGTGGTACCCCAATCTGTGTCCCACAGGGAGCTGAGTCAAGAACGAGGGGTCGCCGAAAAATCCCGAGCTTCAGTGCACCACTTGCGGTTCGACGATTCCATCACCTCGAAACAGGAAAAGCACGAAGGAGAGGGGTTAGACTACGGAAAGTCTAGGGGGAGCGACGCCGAGTACGTCTCACCAGCCCCGAGGTAACGGGGAGAGTTCGGGCGCTGTGGGGTGAAAGGGAAAGGGAAGGGGGGGTTACAAAGGCGAGGAACTAAACCTTCGGAGGGTCCGTCTATGCGGGACTAGTACAGGTGGGACTCAAAGAAGGGGCAGGGGGACGAGAATAAAAGGGGTCAGACGGGATCGAGGTAAAAAAGGCGTGTCAGAGAGGGAGTCTGTCGTAGCGATAGTACTAATCGGGGCAGATCAATGGGGGGAAAATAGGTGAAGAGGGAAGTATTCAATCTCTCACTAAACCTAAGAGCGTTATTGCACAGAAATTACAGGGGGAGAGGGGGGAAAAAATGGGGAAAGGAGGAAAAAAAAGAAGAAGAAGTATACAAGGGAAGACTCATGAAAGAAGAGAGGAGAGCCAACCTCACCCTTCCAGAGCCTAAAAAAGAAGAGAAAAGGGGGAAATGAAAAAAAGGGGAGATTGTACTGAGAACTAGCAGGGGGAGAGTAATCTCAGCGACTTCAAAGAGGGTCAGAGGAAAGATTCGCTGCAAGCTTACAGAAAAAGGGAGCTCAAGATCTGTGAAATGAGAAAAAAAAGCAACCGGGTGTCTGGGGCAAAGGGTGGTGAGCGGACCAGGTCGGGACCTGCGAAAGAAGGACGGCGGGTTGTCCGGCGACTAGACGCCCACGCGTGGCGCTGCACGGGACAGATTGGTTGCGGAAGAAGCGGCCGGCCCAAGGCGGCCTCGCCGGACCAGCGAGGGGAAGGCAGGACTGAACGGTTCTCCTGGGGGAAAGCGATCCCTTCCCCACTGAAACTGTTAGTCACTTCTCAAGACTCTCTCAAGAGAGAGCATGGGTGGGGCCCACCTCTTGTAACGCCCACATCGGACCTTATTCTCGACAAAAAGAGAACACACAGTTCACTAGGAAGGAGGGAAAAAGATCCCACACGGGGTAAAAAAAGGTTGGCTTTAAAAGAAGGCAGTTGGCCCGCCTGCTGATGCCCCTCTTCGACTAATTTGGATGAAGGTCGTTGAGACGAACGGAAGCGCCGAGCGGAAGCTCCGGGAATATATGTAAGCCTCCGGCGCAGATGTGAAGTCCTTCCGTCTAAGAAGATGTGAAGTAAAAATCCAGGAGACTATAGGGGATGCGCTCTTGAAAAAGACCGGCGGCACGTGATTGTGCCTATCCAAACCGGCAAGGACACTTTGAAAAAGAAAAAAGAACTGAAAAAAAAAAAAAACCTCCTATCAATCCAGAGGCCAACAAGGGGAGGGGGCGCCGCCTACGACGAGCGCAAGATCGGGGGTCGTTACTGGGAGGAGCTCTTCGCCATCTCAAGAGAAGACCCTCAGAAGAAAAACAACGGGGTCCTGGGCCGCCAACCTCTTCGGATCGGACGACCCGGGAACCATACAGACCGGGAAACGTAAAAAGACCTATGGGGGGTTTTTGATGGACGCTCGCGGGAGGAAAGGGCTAAAACTCGGGTCTCGTCGCGGTGTAAGCAAGGGGACTGTTAGGCCTTTCGCTTAACTAAGTCTGGAGGAAACAGAGGTGCGTACGCGGGACGCCGGACCCTCGGCCATCGCTTCGGTCGGGCACGCCGCCCGCGGGTTCTGGATAACGAGGGAGCTTTAATCTCCCAGGCAACTTAATGAAGAAGGCAGGGGAAAAAGGTGTTGGAAAGAAAAAAAGAACTCCAGGCGTGGCAACGAACTCAGAACCCCCTCGACAGCGCAGAAAGACCTCCAGGGGGAGAGGAAGGGGGGGAACGTTCAGGAAAAATCCGACAAACAGCGTTCAGGCACGCGGCCGGGCCCGCAAACGAGGAGTAGCGATATACATCTAGGAAAAAGAGCAACTCACTGGAGGAAGGGAGAAGTCCTGCGCTGGGGGGGTAGGAGTACACCTTTATTTACAGGCCAACGAGATACGTGGGGGGTTGGATGTGCTCACAAGAAGCTGAAAGAAGGGGGGCTTTTACAAGAAGGTGCACCAGAAGAGAAGGGGGAAAGGAACTTCTCCAATTGGTTTCCGGACGGGCGCTCAAGAACGGAAAACAGGAAGATGAAAAGGGAAAGTTGAGGAGGAAGGGGGGCGAAAGGGAGGCATCTCGGACCTATGAGTTGCCGAGAAGGGGGGCCCCTCAAGATCACCGAAAATATAAATAGAAGATTTGTCGAAGAGCAGAGCAAACTAAAGGACTTTAAGGAAGTGGGACCTTAAACGGGGGAAAATACTAAAACAATTAAGATCTCCAAGAGCTAGCGGTGTCATGGCGGCAGGGAAAAGAGAGGTGAAACCACGAGGGTGGGGATTGTTTCTAGGAAGGGAAGAGTTACCTTATCAAAGAGAAGAGGGAGGAACGGGGGTATCAAGCAGAAGTGTGAAGGCAACCAAGGCCAAGTAAGGTGGAAAAAACAAAAGGCTACTTTGGGGGAAATCAAGAAAGCAAAGAACGTTTTCTTGGGGAGAGACAGGAGAAGGAAGAGGGGAAATTGGGACGGAAAGGGAGAAAGGCACAAATACATAGACTAAAAAAAAAAAAAAGAGAAAGGGGGTAACAGATAGAGAAGGAGTTATACAAAAGGAAAGGGACAAAAAATAGGAACGAAGAGTGTGAGGATCTGAAAAAAAAGAAAACACCTTTGAGGACTTGAGGCGTGAAATTCCAGCGTCCTAGGCGAGGTGGCCGTTAAGATTTCACTGCCTTGGCCCACCCTCCGACCAACCTAAAACTTCTGCACTTTGATTCTCAGGCTCCTGCTCGAAGATTTCTCCAGGTCCGCGCAGCGTCCTCGGTACGAGAAAAAGGACAGAAACACACTACGAGGGGGGGGAAAAAGGTCTTAGGAAAGAAAAACTTGACACCTGAGAATCCGGTTAAGTAGATGGTTCACGGGCGATGTAGTCCCTTTGAACATAGACCATCCCTTAAGGGAATAGTTGGATGCAGGAGTAATATAAACTAGTAAAGAAGTGGAGTATTTGAGAAGTAATTTTTCACAGTCGTCGCCCTACAGATGTAAGCGAGGACATCTCCCAGGAAAAGAGAAAAGTTTCGTAGAGGGAGGACATAAAAGGTGAGAGGACCGACTAACTAACAATGTGTCTAATTTAGGGGTCCCAATCTGGGTGGGGTGCAATCCTTGGGAAGAAAACCAGGGTAAGCTTCCTTTCTACAAAAAACCCACGGGACCGTGGGCAGGGTCTAATTAAGGTGAGACGACCATCTCCTGCTGACTTCATTGAAGAAGAAGAAGTGGGAGGGAAGGGCGGTAGAGGGAGAGAGTCGCCGAGGTTTGCGGGCCACGAATCGTGGGGGGGGGAGTTGTCGCCGGCGTGTCCTACGGGGGAGAGGCATAACGGAATTATAATCAAAAGGGGTTGACTACTAAAGGTGGGGGAAGTCGTGGCTGCCACTCCCGACAGAGCGCCCAAAACGGCGACGGCCTGTTTGGGTAAGAGAAAAAAAATTCCTAGTTTACGGAAAAAAGAACAAACGAGTAAAGAAACCGAAGGGTGACAGGAACGGGGAGCCGATTGGGGAAGAGGTAATCTCTTACCCCAATGGATCCAATCAAAAAAAAGAGGGTCAAGAAGGTAAGGGGCAGCTCAAATCTAACAGACACGAGAAAAAGCGATATTTAACGATAGCAGGCTCATCACGCGATACCGCAAGAGGTAGTGGTGAAGAACGAAGGGAGGGGGGGATTTACTGTTCTTCAGACGATCCAGAATTTCGCCCGGGTCGAAGTTGGATCATGGTGAAGGTCAGGAGAAGGAAATGTTGATCCAAAGAGAACGCCACCGGTCTTGCAACCGGCCCCCATATGAAGTGAGGAACGGAGAAACCCTTATCCCACCGTTTGGGCCGTAGGTTGAGGAGAGATGGCGGTTTCAATCGGAGCGGGGAAGAGCCTTGGGAAACTTGTTCATTCCAATTCTTACGAGGAAACCTCAATACCTCACTTCTACGAAGGGTTACCTAGAAAAAAGAAAAAAGATCTAGCTCCGTATCGTCCTTCCAATATCGCGCCGGAGTCGTCAAAGGCACCTCGCTAACGGGGATGCTCCTGTAGGGAGAGGCCGAAGGTAGTAGAACGGGGATCATGTCCTTCTTGGGACAATGAAAAAATCAGAGTCAACTGGGTCGTAGGAACTCTTGGCAAAAAGAGCTGTAGAGAGCAGACAACACAAGAAAAATAAAAAAAACCACATAACGCATTGTCGGTTAATCAGTCCGACTAGTTGCAACTTGGGCTGGGGGGGGGTGACGGTTCGATGACCCAGGTCGCCAGATTGGCTCGTTCAGCTGCCGCGTTGCGGCTGGAAGGAGGGCCAGACCAGCTTGTCGATAAAACCCGTTATCGGAGGACATTCGGGGCCTTAGGCCAGAGGGTGCAGGGGGATAATTGTATGCGTCAAACCGACCGCTATCATGAAGGACTTACTCTCAGGGTGGTCGAGGGCGGCAGCCGCCCCGGGTTCCGCGGTACAGGCCGGAGAAGAACAATAGGGCAGGCGTTCTCAGGACCATCGACGTGGGTGGAGTTATTCACTACAAAAGCCTACCGTCTTGCAAGAAGGATGGGAATCTAAGGGTTCATAAAGGAGGGGAAAAGACCCCTTTGCAAGACCTGCAAAGGGTTATACTCCCAAAAATAGGTTCGGGGGCGGGCAGGGGACGAAAATTACTTTCAGGTTTGGTATGTACGGACGCCTGTGACAATCTCGTGACCGCAGTTTAAAACTGCCTCGTGCCAAACCAACTCGGCACTGGTTGGGAGAGGCCGGAGGGGAGGTGTCGTCAGCTCGTTGGCGAGGACGACCCCCTCCGACCGGCATCGCTAAAAGAACAAAGAAGAGGCACAACTTAAGGTGGGTCACGCCAGCTCGTTCTGGGGTCAGAGAGCGGAAGAAGAAAAGCCGGTGAAAAGCAGTAGTCGCGGTGCACAACGGGCCTTGCTCTCGGGACCACTCCGCCGCGACCCATGAGCGCGGAGAGCAACGGCACGCCGCAGGATCGAGAGGCCACGGCCCGACCCGGCCCACCGCGGACGACGACCGAGTCGAAAACGCTAGAACGGAAAAAAACCAGTACCATTTGAAAAAAGAATCAAAACCGCGCCGACATAGGCCCAAAGGGGGCTGGGGAAGTCGCCGCCGCTCGTCCCGCGGAAACGATCCTGAAAGACCCGTGCTACCTAGTGGGATAGGTCGCAGAGAGAAAAAAAAAGTTGCCCGAAGGGGGAACCGTGCCCGTTCGGGACTACCGAGCGGAAGGACGCCAGGTCTAAACCAGGGGAGACAGCTGCGGGTACACCATGACCCCACAATAACGTATCAGGGACGTCAACGAGGACGCAGATCGACGAGCGTGTCAGCCAGGGCACGTTCATGAACACTCCTGCCACGAGAGTAGACACGCGATCACGCGGAGAAGAGAAAAACCATTTCTACGGGCAAAGCGCCTCCATAGCCGAACGAAGACGAGATCTTGGCCCGAAACTCCACAGGTTCGTGGATGCCGCGCGAGACGTATGTCCATCACCACGAAAGTACCGGGTTCGTACCGAAAACCCAGGCACGAGATCTCGGCATGGGTCTGGCGCCACGCATGGACGACGTGAAGGTCCAAGGCGAAGGGCGTAGCGAGTATAAAGACATATGCCGGTGAGCCGACTGGAGCGGACCTCGTCGCGCCCGGGCCGGGCGAAGGGCCCAGACCAGGTACCCGCCCTCTCAAAGTCGACAGAGTGCGAGGACCCGCAGGCGACGATGTTGGGGTTCTTGCAACGCAGGAGATGATGTTCCCGACCGTCGCGACGCCAGGGCCCCAAAAGAGCAAAGCTAGCAAGAGGAAGCTCTCAAAAAACTTAATGGGAAAAAGAGGAGATAGCACTTGCCGCCACTACGTGTTGGGCGCCGTATCTGAATGGGTCCTGGCTGCGGGATGTCATGACAGTGGGTTCAATTAGAAGCAGACCCAAGTACCTCACTTGGCCTACTCTTAGATCGCGTCGGGAGGGAACATGATGGTTGCCGGGCTGGCTGCGAACGAGCCTCGACGAAAGGGACGGCCAGTCAACAGAAAACTTCTAGTCGCGGCGTAAAAGAAACCTGGTCCGAAGCAAAAGCTTCATCGCGGTACGCGCAAGACCGGTAGCCGAATCTCACTTGTCTAGCCCCTAAGTTGCAGGGGGGGTTATGGACGTGATTCCACTCGGAAAAAGACGGCCTGCAGCCCGCACCTGGAAGGGGCGTGGGCCAAGAGGGTTTCTTCAAAAAGGCCGTCTCAGACTCCGCCGGAGGGGTAACCTGTGGGGTACCGTGAAAGAGATCGAATACTAAGGACGAAAAAAAGGAATGGTTCATAAACTGTGCCCGGGCGACGACCGCAACGGATCTCGGCCTGCCTCGTTCCGCGCTTGGGCTGTGCGTGACTGGGAGGTCATGAAGCTTTACCGATCGGTTCGCCCCATGGGGACCGTGGCGGTCAGGTCGCTCGGTAGTCGCCAGTAGGACAGGGGATCGGGGCCAAGGAGGAAAAAAGTCGCAGGCCTCTACCAAGATGAGAACGGTTCTCTGTAAAAAAAGGCGCGACGGGGGAAGGCGCGGACACCTCAGACGAGGTCGGTGCCATTCGCAGAGATGGAACGAAGAACTGTTAGTGGGGTGGGGAACGAGCTGGGCGGCCAAAACCAGGGGAGTCGTAAAAGGACGGGGGCGGGGTCGGCATCGTTGGCAAGCGTATCCTGGCGGCAGGACGTGCTCGAGAGATGTGCGGTAAATGCTGGTCGAGACGGTCGGAGGACGGTGCGTAACAGAGCAGGCCCCCGGTTGCCCCTCGACGGCGAAAAGTCCAGGAAAAGGAAAGGGGACGCTCACCTACCAAGCGAGGGCGCACGACAATCCGGGCCGGGGCGCTGCTGGTGGAGCACCTCAGACGGACCGGGTTCGACAAAACGGGCAGTCACACAACGATCTTCGAACAACATCCCAGGTTCCGGCCCGCCCGGCCGAAGGGCAAGAAGATGGTAAGAGGGATCGGGACCTCACCGAGATGCCCTATTCATCTCGGACCCTCACGAGGCGCGGGCGGAAGTAAACCCTACTTAAAAGGGTGTGGAACCAAAATTAAACCTTGGATTAGAGCTTGGCTTCTGGGAGATTGAATCTGAGGCATCGCCTCGTGCGAGGCCTTGTTTGGATTAAGGACGAAAAAACTTCGATTTCCTGTCGAGGGGTTTAAGAGGGTGAAAAAGTACCGAGGTCCTGCCCTTTTAGGCGAGACGCCCTCGAACACTCGAATAGGGGACGACTGAGAGGTCGCCTTGGGTACAATAGAGACCCGTCTCCCACGACCATTCGCACTTCCCCGTGAATCGGGGAGAGGTGGGGGAACGATACATCCAAACCGCTTGCGAACTAGCAACATCGGCACAGCGCTCACGTTCCCGCAGCAACGTTCACGTGCTGCTGCGCTTCAGACCTACAAAAAGGCAGTCGTGGTTAGGACCTGGTGTAAAAAGGTCGGGGGTCCTGGTCCACGCCGTCTTTTCCCCCTTCGAATACATGGGTAAGAGTTGTCCTGTTCTCCTCCGCCCGGAGAATCCTCCGGAGGCATAGAGGGTGAATGAGCCTCCTCACGCATATTGGAAGGGGAGCGGCGGAATGAAGGAGCATCGTGCGATAAGGGATCCTCAAGGGTAAAGACCATCAGACTTGTTTTGCATCATTTCCAACGGCGGCAAGGAAGGGAGGGCCGACTAACGACGAAAGAACCCGGAATGAATCTCATTAATCAGCACTCTCGGGAAAGACGGCGACAACGCGGCAATCAACTTTGTGGGCTGGGCATGAAGGGTCTGTCGGCTCGTCAGTCTGCCAAGATCATACATCGACAAACCTCGAGGGGGGGGGTAGATCCTAGAGGACTTATCCTGGGCGCCATCTTTGTACAGGGGGAAGACTTACCCATGAATCCAAAAGCTACCGGCGACTCCAGCCTAAGATATCTGCGGACTATGCCGTGAGGCCTTCCGGGCATCGCGCCTGGTATAAAAAGGTTCGTAGTGGTGAAGGTCACAACTGCCATCGATCACGATGAACTGCGGACCAGACCGAGAAGCAACTCGGCTTCGGTTCGGGTCCTCAGAACAGAGGGGGGTCTAAGATGTGCTTCTCTCCCCGGCACTCCGCCTGGGTCAGCCAAAAAGGCTGTCGACCGCTGGGGAGCTCGGCGCACATGAGGAAACTACAAAGACGCATAAACACCTCGTCGTCACAGCGCAATTCTCAAAGAATTAGGGGTTACGTATTCCTGAGCAAAGGAGGCGACACGGGTTCAGGCAACGCAAGCCGGGCCCGCAAACGATGGGGAGTGTAAGACCGGCCGCGAACTACTCGCACGTCAACAGGAGTTCAAGGGAATGAGTTCGACACCTGGATGTACGACTCAGGAAAGAGATGAAGACTAGGGGGGACTGTGCGCGCCAAACCGAATGACCTCCGGGACGCTCAATGACGCACACATAGGAACCTGCAAAAAAAATGCGCAAAAGTGGGGGGGCAGGGAGCTTGAAAGTCAAACTTTTCGGCCAACTGAAAAAGCACCGAAACTTGGAGGCGTGCCGGGGGGACATCCCTTGGGCGAGCCGGGGCCCAGAAATCCCCTAAAGAAGAGCTGGGCCGACGACGAGAGCGCGCTTGGGGGATCCACGCCTGAAGGGCCTAGGGGGGGGGGCGTGGGCGGGTGAACATATACATGCAAGATGAAACCGTAGCTGAAAGGGTCAATGTCGGAGTAAAGAGTCCGGGGGGAGTCAAACGAGGTGGGGGTCAGGTGTTCTCGTCCGGGAGGGACTGCGGACCGGATCAGCAGACGGGGCCAAGCAGTGTGTCGACGGGGCCCGCACAAAACATGAAAAGGGTCAAAGAAGGACTGGAGCACTCCTACCGTCCAAACGGGCGTGGGTTGAAAGCGTAAAGAAACGACAATGTGGCTAATTACCCCTGGGGAGAACAAAACGTGTCCAACGGGGATAGAGATTTAGGGATACCGGTGACGAAGTCTAAAGAGAAAGTCAAACTGGCGGGAAGTCACCAAACCACGGCCTGAACGTAGGGCGAAACCTCCATCGCCCGGGGGCGTTTGGAGTCGGGCAAAGGCGGCCGCCGCCAAACACCGTCGGCCGTTTGCAAAAATGGCCAGAATCTGCGTTAAACTGAAAGGCGCTTCACTCTGCCGAGCCGAACGCAGAGTGGGAACCCAGCGTCGGCGCAAGGAGGGGCTAGCGAAAGGCGGCTGTGATAATGTTCAAACGTAGCACTCCCCGCCCCGGCCACGAAATTGGCGAAAAGGCGCTACCCCAGAAAAAGTCTTCCTCAGTCGGAGACTTGAAGTGGAATTTTCGGGTTGCAAACCACAGGGCTAGAAAACCCAGAGAACGCTATGAGGCACGGCCTGCACTTGGGCGGCGGGGACTTGTGGAAACCAGAAAAAAAAAAAACACTTTAGCGTGAGGGGTCTAATGTTCCCACCGAGGATTGTGCCAGGCCGTGTAAAAAGACAAGAAGGAGACGACTGAGCGACATAGACACCCGGTCCTCGTGAGAGACTCTTTGTCCGGAGACACCATGCGCAGGCTGAGGAAAGAAGACTGGAGTAACGGGGCGTTTTCCTAAAAAATAGATAGATCGCCTCAGGGTTCGGCCACTGACGGGTTGGGGACCGGAACAGTGGTTATCATGCATACAACCGCCGTATTGACGATCAGGGAGGAGTTGGAGACGAGGTGGGGTGCAGTGCGTCTTGGGTCGTAAGAAAAAAGGCGCAAGAGCGCCGACAAGGCGAGATCATGCACCGGGATGCCGAGGGCGAGAAGAAACGAGGATAAAAAACCTGGGGAGGCGGCCGGGAACGAATCCGGGGCTCTGTCTTCCCTCACGGCATCGGATCTTACCTCCGTGGCCGAGTCCCCTCGAAAATACCGGATGAAAAGCGAAAGGGAAATATAGAAGGGGATCATCACCGTGTCGACCCGAATCTGGATGGTGAACGGTCTCCGGTCGTGGAGACCTGGTAGCGCGAGGGGGCGACAGGATCCAGTGGTGATGGATCGGATGGGAAAGGAGAGGATTAATGGAGACTGTCAAGCAAACGGCTACGGCGCCCCCACTTGCTCTCGGACGCCCGCGTCCCCTCCGAAGGGGGGGGCCTGTAAGTACTAGTAAAATGAGTAAGGGGAGGGACGGAGGAGAGGACATCTTTACTTCCGTACGATGGAAAAAATAGAGGGCCCCATGTAACGAGGCCAATACAGTAGCTCAACTTAGTCGGGCCTTCACATCTCTCTCCGGCTAACACAAGTCGCCGGAATTCTTCACAGACGATCTCAGTGAAGTCGACGTGACTTTGGGGAGGGTCCTTCCTGAGGAGAAAAAGCCTCTTTTCACTGAGCGGGACCATCAGAAGGGCGACCACGACGCGCACCCGGAAAACAAAAACAAGAGGGGGGGGAGGGGCGCAGCCGCCGCGGGGCAGTCTTCGTGGAAGAACTCCAGTGGTGGGGCGTCCGGCAAGAGTCTTCTGGCGGGAGGTAAAAAATAAAATAAGGGATCCGCGGTGAGGGGATCGGACTACGGGTGAAGGGAGAAGTGAGAGCGGTCCGAGAGACATCTCTCGTCACAGTCCTTCTCAAGGTTCTATTGCGTGCAGCAAACCATTGGGGCCGGTCCCACCATCGTTCCCACGGTCAGGCAGCGACATCGACGGGGGGGTGAAAGCCAAGGGCCTGAAAAGCGGAACCGGCGAGGCCGCGAAGGGCAAACGAGAAGAAAGGGGCGACCGGGAGGCAGGGATACGCCAACAAGAAGCGTAGACTCGGGCGCGGAGCCGACAGAATGGGGGAGCAGCGTTGTAGGAGCCTGAGAGAATCTCGGTGAGTCCGGAAAAAGCGCCAAATCGGGAAACATCCCCCAGGGAGGAGGGGTTGGGGAGGGAGTTTGGAAGAGATCGTTGGAATAACAAGGGAGGAAAGGGGGTAAGGTAAAGGAATTCGATGAGGGCGAAAGAAAGAGCAACCACCGGCACCAGGACCCCGACGTCGGGGTCAGTAGAAATCTCGTCGAAAGAACGAGGGGTCAGGCCCTAGATGGGGCAAAAACTACGGAAGAGGATTCTCGCCACACGACGGAAACCAAGACAGGTGAACAGGAGCGGGGGCGGGTTCTAGAAGCCGGCTCGGGAGGAGGGAGGCGCCTCGCCGGACCAGCACCCGACAGACGACGAAAGACGGGGGAGGGTAAAAGCAAGATCGGCCCACCCCACCCTTCTTCCAAAAAATCACCCCGAACAGCTGCATCTGGGGGGCGGGTGGATGGTAAGGGGGATAAAACCTCCCGTCCCTCTCCCGGGAATTACTACAGGGACAAATGGATAAGAGCTTGTTCTAGGGCGATTCTAGGGGAAGTAGTATGCACCTGGAGGCCCTAAAACCTGGGACGGCACGAACAGAGCGTAAAGTGTACGCCATGTCAGGGGTGTGGCGAAAGAAGGAGGACAACGCCGATGAAGAACACGAAGGAATCAAAGAAAAAAATCCCCATCGCGGAGAAACTAGACAGACATGCCGTGGCTTCTTAAACTCCGGGCACTTTGGGAGTAACACGAGTTAGAGGGATACCCGGACTATTAGTAGGAAGCTAAAAATCAAGTTACGGGCGTATGAAACCCAGGCCGACGGCACCAGAGGCCGAAGGAGTGCTAAGCACCGGAAAATGGCCTAGTTGCAAAGACAACCGACCCGGGAGGGATGACATGGGCTATCTCTAAAAGAATTAGCTGCAACTACATTAGACTTTCTTGACTCTAACAACCTCCTTATGAATAGAGATCGGAATGACCGGTAGTGCAGTCCTCCCACCGCGAAGGACTTTTAAGAAGCGGATTGGCGCTCAGGTATACAATCAGTACGAAGGGGGAAATTATGGGGGAAATTAAGAAGTGGTTGACGCTTGACCGAGAACGATCCTGCCCTCAAGCCGATGACAGGATGTACCCAAACTGGCTAGGTAGAGAAGAGGAGTACAGATGACGGGGGGATGTTTGGAGATGAAGAGGTGGTCATGCGCGTCCGCCGCAAATAAGAGAGGCTAAAAAACAGTCTGGCTTACGACTAAGGCAACAAGAAGATGAAAAGGATAATTCGCTTCAAGAAAAAAATACTGGGGTTCGAAGGGAAAATATTCTGGTGGAATGAAGCGGGGTTAAGGGACCTCAACGGAACTGAAAGCACAGGAAACATAAGGGAACTCATGGCTGTCAGAAAGAGGAGATAGTCTAATGGCTTGGAAAAAATACGTGCGGCGGGGCGCAGACATGGACCGATAAAAAAAGGAATTTCTTTCAGGGGCACCTCCTCGTCAAAGACGGAAAAAGCGTCTACGGCGATGAAATGGAGCCTTTCACGTGCGGGAAAAGAGAGTTTAGGGAGCGATACTCCAGGGAGGAAGACTATCATTGGTGGGGGGTCGAGACCCCCCGCAAAGAGTGGTGATGGGACACTTCCCATATGAGAGGGGGATCTAAGCATGCACCGGGAAAAAGTAGGTTGGGGAATCTTACGTCTTGGGAAGTGAAAGTGCTCGAAGACGGCGGCGCGTGGGCGACTGTCTCCCGGGGAGTGCTCGTGAGGAGCGGTGACTAATAACTTCGGTCGCCAATGATATGTAATGAAAACCCGGAACGCGACGAAAACCGAACATCGACTGCCGCGGAAAAAAAACAGAGGGGTGATGTTGGGAGGTCGTCCGTGGAGTGACTCTCACCCGGCGCCCGCCTGGGGTTCTCGCGCCGGTAAGTCAGAAGAACGTCACGGAGCTGTAGGACCCTGCGTGCAAAGCGAATCACTAAAAATTCAAACCTAACAACGAACGTGTGCATAGAGGGAAGGGAGGGGGAGACTTCCAAGACCCGAGGCGGGGAAGGCCTGTGTGGCGGCGCCGGGTGGCCCGGAAAATGACGGGTGGTGGAGAGGGCGATCCCGACCGTTGGATCGTCGACGGGGGCGGGGTCGTGCGCGTTGGCACACAGCAGCGGGGATCAAGGATTCAGGGGAAGATGCTCGACCGAGCGAGTACCGCTATGAAGAGAGCGGTAGGCGAGAAGAGCAGGAAATCGTCCCAATCGAGGCCCGGCGGAACGGCGTGTGAGAGCAAGGAAGATCTAAAAAAGAAATGGACGGGCACACGCCTGCAAAGTGCCGGGGCCGCTGCTTGCGTCGGACAATGCCAGGAACGGACGTTGGGTCGTCGAAGGCCACACCAAGCTGCTCGACAACCTCCCTGTCCGGCTAGAAATCGAAGGGGGTCTGTCCGCTGGTGCTCGTGGAAGGCGGACCTCAAGAAATCCGGATCAACAACGGCGAAGAGGCGCTGCGCTCGCACCGAGGTATCCCCCAAGAAACGTCGGACATTGGTTAGCGCTCAAGCAATCTGCCGGCCGGCCGTCTTGGTTCGTCGACTTTCCGACACAAGCAGTCGGGCGCTAGACCGTGACCGATTGGGTAATGACTACCGAGGGGACCCTAAAGGGGACGGCGCTCACCCTAGACCACCGGGGCGAGCATGACGTGTTAGTCCGGGGCCTTCGCCACGCCAACCGGGCAGAAACGGAAGAATCTCTCAAGGAAGCGAACTCTTTTGGACAACGCGGGCTGCAGCGGATCGAAACGCAAACGAAGCACGAGACAAAAGGGCACGAGGAGGCGAGCTCACACCGGCCTAAACTCTGTGTGCGGGAAAAAATGGCTCGAGTGGCCCGAAGCCAAGCGGGAGAAAGTTACCGAGGAAGGTCAAAGGTTCTCACGCAAGAAGTCCCGAAGCCTCAACGGCGAGATGTGCTCGGCGGGGGAATGTGGAAGCCACTCTCAGGAAAGAGGGGAAGGACGCCAAGAAACGGAGCGAGAGGTTGAGGGCTCCGTGATCCGCGGCAGACGTGAAAGTAATCCGGTGCGGCAAGTAACGTTTCGCGTAAATTAATACACGAAACAGAAAGATAGACCATAGAGGCGAAAAAAAACAAACTTGAGAGCGGCTATCGAACGGGGGTCCGCATGGGGGGCCGGCAAGGTGGAGGTCGGGAGCTCAAAGGGGAAAAAATCAATGGGTACTCAACTAATGGAGCATAAAACCAACTGATCCTGGCGCATCTTAAGGATAAGAAAAAACAGCGACCCGACTAGCGTCGGGCCCCAGATCGCGGGAAGATCTGGGCGTAGAAGGCTCGCGGGCAATCGTAAACTACGTTGTGTACAACGGCTGGTCGAGGCGGAACCAAGCAGGTCGGAGGATGCGATGCGCCGGCGTGGAAGAACCGAGCCCCATAGGCTTCGGTCTGCCGTGCCAACGGCGGTTTGTCACGAGGTGCTCCTTGGACCCAGGCCATCCCGGGCAGCAAGGGAACTGGTCAGCCGCTTTGGGAAGACGGCGCCAGGAGTTGGCACGAAAGAAGGAAACCCCGGGTCGAAAATCGCATTCCTCAGGAGTTCTGTATAAGGTCAGGCCGAAAAACAAGTCAGGCCACGCAGGACCGTGGCCAGCAAAACAAGATGGAGCAGCTATAAATCGATAAAGCCACTGGTTCCATTCGTTGGAGACCCGTGAGGGTTGTCAATATCATGCGCTGTCACGAGCCTAACCAGGCACCAACAGGCTAGAAGATGGGTTCATGTGGAAGGCACGGCCGCTCAAAAACGGATGTCGGCAGGGTGACGAAGCCTCTCGTGGGACCTGACAGAAAGTGGGGAACTGAGGTTCATTCTCAAAAAGGTCGGCCAACTGCCTAGGCGGGAAATCGCCACGTGGAAGGGGAAAACGCATCGGAATACCTCTGGGAGCGAAAGCCGGGGCCCCCTCACTCACTCACGAAGAAGGTATGCAAAAACGGCGGTGCAGAATCGTGCCAACTTCCTGAAGGGCAGAAAGGCCGGGGGGGATCTACATGCCGAGGTGAACAGGGAAGACGGAGTTGGGAAGAGTGCGGTGAAAAAACCTAAGAGGCTCCCAACTAAATTTTTTTCGGGGGGGGAATCTATCAAGCGGAAGTGGACAGCGAACGGATGCGACGGTGCTCATTGGAAAGGGGGGGGGAGGATTTGGAAGGGCATACCTGGTTCAAAAACCCTACGGAAATCTCAGCCTACAAGATGGTGGGTGCAGATAACGAAGCGACGTTACGAGGGGGCTACGGGAAGGACAACTGGTTATAAACGA
>Ga0179591_1315914_pt1 | contig 15456 bp, 22 predicted proteins | sample CZOMad2_1_08_16f_FD_182891 | JGI IMG/M metagenome (GOLD analysis project Ga0179591, IMG submission 182891) | Vadose zone soil fungal communities from Angelo Coast Range Reserve, California, USA - CZOMad2_1_08_16fungal (PacBio error correction) | ecosystem: Environmental > Terrestrial > Soil >...
AAAAACGGAAGATTGGACCAGGGGAAAATGATAAGGAGTATAAAAGGAAGGGGCACTACATTGGTGGAAAGGACAAGCCGGGCCTTTTTGAGAAGAGGAAGCTATGGGCCTGATAAGGGGGGCACAAGGGGAAGAAGTCGGCAGGAAAATCTCTGGGAAATGAGTACAAAAGACATCAAACATAATGAAACGTTAGCGGCCTACGGAAAAAGATCCGGAAGAAGAACCAGGAAAAACTGAGAAGGGGAAACTGGAAAAAGAAAAAAAAAGCCGTCTGGAGAGCCGACCGGTTGAAGTGTAGGAAAAGCACGTGACCAGAAGAAGGGAAAGCTGAGAGAAGCAGACTAGGAGGAAACAAGGAGGGGTCAGTCCACAGGCCTTGAGTCCGGAGGAGCTAGGAGACGGAGAAGAGGGGGTGGGGGGAACTCAGGGGGCTACACTACACGACTCTTTGCGTGAGCTTTGAATGCGCCGGGACATAGAGACTTGAGGAGGGGCTTGTGTTAAACATCAGAATCTTCTGGGTCCTAAGGAGAGTACGAGATCTGAGAAAGAAGAAGGGACTTTTCTAGGGGATTGCTGGAAGGGGGAAGCATTATAGACGGGTCAAATCAAGAGGTTGGGCGGAGTTCGGGGGATGGAAAAGAAAAAAAAAAAGAGGGTCGTGGTGCAACGACGGGGCGGAGGCTGCGCAAAAAAAAACCATGATGGAGCGAAAATTACTGGGAAAAAACCGGAGAGGCGCATGTTGAATAAAGGAAACAAAGGAAGGGTGGTAGGGTCGAACTTGGGAAAAGGGGACAAAAGGCAGGAACTTGGCGGGCAGGGGGGGGTAAAGGGAACTGATAAGGTTTTACACTGGCCTCGGAGGAGTAGAGAAGATCCGGGAAAAAGGGTCTTAAAAAGGTGGCAAAGCATCAAAAGGCTCCGAACGTCATGAAGGGAAGTCAACTAAATGTAGGACGTATTTCTTAACAGGGGTGAGAATCGTGGAGACAGAATCAGGGGGCAAAGACAAAAAAAAGAACTCTCGAGAGATCTCCAGACGTATACTGTTAAAACGGGAAAACTTAGGGGGAGAAAAGAAGGGTACGCGGGGAGGAAAACAAAAAGCCTGAGGGAAAAAAATCGGGGATACAAGCAACTGGGGCAGACCAATTCGGGGAGGGGTTTTGTGAGGGCATGTTTCCTTCCTACATTAGAACCGTGAAGAGGAAGAGGGGAAGGAGAGGAAATTAAGAGGGACCCGAACTTTGTGAAGAGGGGCATGCAAGAAAAGTTCCTTAGAATCGGTACCTTGATTGATTCCCTTCAGTCAAGGAGACCAAAGAGAAGAAAAATCCACAAGTAAATCTCAGAAAGGAAAGTGAAATGTAAAAAGAATTCCAAGGAAAGGGGGAGAAGGGAAAGAAAGGGCGGGAGTGGAAGGTCGGGAAGGGAAAAAACTGTAATTAGCAATATAAAGAAAAAGTCAGGGGAGGGAAAAGGTAAAAGCAGACTCAAAGAACGAAGAAAAAATAGGTAGCGAAAAAAAGTGAGGGTCACCTTTGGCTTTAACGACCAAGAAGACATCTCAAGAGAAAGGATTCTAAGAAATAAAGAGTATTTCAAACTCCGGGAGAAGAAGGCAGGGTGAAGAAAGAAATCTAAAGAAGGGGGAAAATTCGGCCTAGAACTGAGAGACCCAGAGACCATCGGAAGAGGAATCTCTATATCATGACTCGTGGGAAAAAGGGGACCTCACAAAGAAAGGAAGGGAGGTGGAAGAAGGGGGGGACAAAAGGACCTTCAATTCGGGCCAAGATGGAAAACCTGTGGAAAAAAAAACTGGCAAGAAAAAGAGAGATCGGGTCAAGAAAAAAAGGAAGCTCAAAAAAAGAAAAAAAAAAATCCCACGGAAAAAAGAGAAACTGTGCAAAGACGGGCTTTCGGAGGGAGAGGAAAAAACTGGCAGGAAAACGAGGGAAAAGGGGGAAGATCCGACAAAACTTGAGAAAACCTAGCGAAGGAATTCGCCGAGGCCCAGGAAGGAGACTGATCTCGCCATAGTGGGGCTTGCAGAGGGGGGGAAAAAAAAAAGGGTCGCGGAAACTCCCAGAGAATGCTCAGAAAATCCTCTTTATGAAAAAGGGATATATTGCAAGAGATCGAAAGGAAACCTAGGAAAGGTGGAACCAGAATGGAAAAAGAATGCGGGGGGAGGGTCGAACTGGCTGTGTCGACATTTCTAAGTCCGAAAACATTGAGTCTCCAGGAAGTGGAAGAGAGTGTCAAGGGGGGAAAGACCTCTCGGATATTCAAAAAGAAAAAAATCGCCGTTTTGGGTCGTAAAGAAGAGTCCATCTTGGAAAAGCCAACGAAAAAGTTACACGGAGGGGGAAAAACCCGAGGGGGTTGAGTGGGTTACATTGACTTTAAGCTGGCGAGAAGTTGTTAAACAGGCGAACGCCCAGTAGTAGCTGCGTTGAATAATAAAAGTACGAAGGGGGAGCCGAAGCCAAACTCGGGAAAGGCGGTTGGGCCATGAAAACTTCAGCCTGGGAAAGGAAAAAACTACGGGGGGGGAGCATGAGAAAAGAGGAAAGGGGTCAAAGGCCTGAGAAAAAAAAAATGGTACGATGTCATTCTCTTAATTATAAGGGGGAAGGGGGCCTTGATAACGATGGAAAAAAGTAATAAAAAGGACCTAATACTCTTGGAATTCACCCGGTCTGCAAGGTAGGGGTCTAGAAAGTTAGGGGTGTGTTATAGGTAACATGGGTCTGTCCATTCTCAGAAGGGGGTCGTAAACAAGGTGCGTTCAGAAAAGGTTTGCTTTGAAAGAAAATTCAGTTGCCCGCAATTTCAAACGGAGACAAAAATCAGGAGAACGCAGGGGAACGAAAGTCCTTCTTTGCACATTGAGAACTATTAGCGCAAAAAACGAAAGAAAGGTTTTCACGGGGGATGTGCTTAAAAGGGACATAACCGAAAGGAGGGGGGTTGCACAGGAACGGAAAGAACTCTCAACAAATTCCGAAGGCTCGCGGAAAAAACAGCAGGAACAGGGTGGAAAAAATCTTAAAAGGAAACTCCTAAAGACATTTTTGAGGGGTGTCGGGAAGCAATCCGCAAAAAAGCCAGGAGGAGTTCGCACCAAACTGAAAAAAAAAAGAAAAAACCTGGCAGCGACAGACAAAAAAGGTCAGAATTAATAAAAAGGAAGATCGGAAAAAGGAAAACGCAAAGTGGATGAACTGTGCGCAAGATAGCGCTTGAGCTTGGTTCAAAAGCACGACCGCACATCAGAAAGGCCATGGAGAAAAAACAGCTGCGCATTAGAAGAAAAATGTCCACAAAAAAAAGCCGAGCCCAACTTCGAAAGCTCTCTCGCAAGATCAAGACATCCGAAGGAAAAAAAACACCAACAACTTGGGAAAAAAAGTCGAAGGGCTGTAACCTTCAAATTCGACAACACCTATTCAACCGTCGCAACCAAAGACGCCTTAAAAATCAGTCAAAAAAGAAGACTTTTTAAACTGAAAAAAGAGTGGAGCGGAGGAATCCTCTCATTTTTGGACGTTCGCGAAGGGGGGCTATTGGCTGAAGACCAAGAAAGAGGGGGGAGACTCGGAAGAGGAGGGGTATCTTGAGTAAATGAGCCGAAAGGCAAGTGGAACGTGCCGGTCTTTTAAAAAGGGGGGGGACTTGGGAAAGAAAAAAAACTGAATTGACTGGAAAAAAGAGAGAGGTCTTGGGGTTAAAAGATTAATGGAAGAAGTCTGAAAAATGACCGGTTAAGAGGGGAAACAACGGTTTTGGAAGGGGGGCGGGACAAAGGGGGGAAAACTAGATTTGAGTGTCTCCCTTTGGAAAAAAAAACACATACGGGGCAAGTAGAAGAAGGTTCACAAGGGGGAAGGAAATCCTCAAAAAAAGAAAACATTTGCAGGGAATCATCGAGGGGACTCTGTACGTTGCAGATGGGACAAAAAGGACTAAAAAAGGCGCGGGGGTTGACAGAGGTTTCATGCGGACAGCACTAAGTCGGGGGGGGGGGCCCTGGACAAACGAAAAAAAAAAAAAGCATCGATCTAATCGGAAGTCTACGAAAAAGGGGCTTGGGAAACAAAATCACGCAGGAGCCCTCTGGAAGGCAACGGGATTCTTCGCGCGCCGGGGACAAGATAAGAAGAAGGAAAGAAAGGAAAAATCTGCCGGTCAAAAAAAAAGTCTGAAAAGAAAGTATCAAAAAAGGAGACCCTGCAACGCGGCTTGAAGGATATGCGTGTGAGAGTGAAAAATCGCGGGAAAAAGAGGGATGGCTTCGTCAAAGGAAATCAGAAATAACTAAATTCGCTAAAAAGGGCTGTTAGGCGTGCCCCGAGAGCCATACGGGGAGGCCACTTGAAAGAGCACTATTCCTCCAAATCTAGAGGGAAAGGAAAATCTTAGAATGGACAAAGAACTCGCAGAGAAATTCTAAGGTGGGGTGAAGACGACCACCTGAGAGGAAAGGGAAGCCTAAATTCACTCAGAGGGGAAAAAAGAGACCTACGACATAGGCGGAACAAAGTTATGGGAAAATCTCACGTCGCACCTCTTTGATACTGGTCTCGGGTCAAAGTGAAACGACCGAAACGCCGGAAACCGAAACAATGCTGGTCGAAGAAAAGAATCGCTAAAAAAGAACCAAAAAAAAACTGGCTCGGAAAAAGAGAGATCTGGAGGGAGGGGGCCGGAAAGAGGGTCGCAAAAGAAAAAGAGTCCAAAACGCCCTCAAGGGGTCTAGGCTACAGGAAAAAGTAGAGGAGACTTTTCTGGGAGGGGGGTTTTGACACAATAAGGTATCAAAAGGACACGGCAAAAATCAGTCTCCATACCTTGGAGCTTCAGGGAAAGACTTAGGGAATAAATTAACTAACTTGGGAAAGCTCATTACCCCTACGATCTTACAGGCGAGACCTCGAAGGTTTCATTTGGGATAGGGGGGAGAACAAAAAAAGGAGATCCAAAGGGGGGAAACGAAAGAACATCAGGAGAAAAAGGACTCAACTGAATTGACCAATAGGTTCTAGATGAAAATATAGGGAGACCGAGTCTACCAAAATCGGTCTATAGAGAGGGCCGAACCTGGAAAAAAAGCCGTTCTTCAAAAAGACTACTAGAGGTCTACGCAAAAGGCTTCGAAGGATCCAAGGAGTCTACGACGCGGAGGATTCGGAAAGGGGGGAAGGGGGGCCCGGGGCGCCTATGCCAAAGGGGACACCGGAGACCAAGAAAAAAAAAGAACGCATCACAAAATCCCTAAAAACAGATTTTTTTTCTTGGCTACAGGGAAGGGAGATCAAGATCAAGGTAGCAATCCAAGAACTGCGGGGTTTAATCTCCGCGGGGGCAAGAACTCAAAAAGAGGCACCAAAACTGAGAAGAATTACTGGCTCTGGAGGCAAAAGGGGCCAACGGAAGAAGGGTTGCGAAAGAACGCACCCGTGAAAAAAAAGTGTTCATGCAGATAAAAGGCACGTGGGAAAAAAAAAGCCTGCGCGGAGGGACGCAGGGGGAACACAGGTCGGCAAGGGAGGCGGGGAATAACGAGGGCATACTATATGAACCCCGTGGGCTTCAGGCCTGGGGGTTGCTTTCGAAAGGGGGGAGTCGCCAAGGGGAGGAAGTGTGGAGAGGCGAGAAGAAAAGAAGAGGACTAGCTTGAAAGGGGGGGAAAAGGGGCACACTGATCGCCTTTGCGGTCGAAGGGATGGGGAGGAGATCTTTGCCATCAGAGACAGAAAGGAAACAAGAAAGACTGTGGGGGGAAAGAAGAGAGGGTTACGACGATGGGTGAGAAAGTATGACGTGGAGAAACCTTCGATAAACCTCTCGGGAATCGGTAGGAAGGAGGCTCCTCCCGAGAGGGCAAAGATCTCAGAAAAATAAAGAGTCTCAAGGGGGGGTATGAGAGTAAATACCAGTTTCGTCATTGCGGGAGGGGGAGGGAAACAAGCATTTGCAAAAGGGAGAAAGAAATTACGGCTTGTCCCACAGCAGGAGGGAGAGGAACAAAGTGGAGGAGAAGGGGTCGAAAGGGAAAATCATGGCACGTAAGTCGGGCGCCTTCGAGAAAAGTCGTCTCGGGGAAGGGGAGTCAGAGAAAAAAAACCTAGGTCATCATTGGTGCCCAGGAAAAAACTGATCGTGCCCCGTAACCTGATCCTAGGACGGATGGGAATCGAAAAACAACAACGTAGGGAGAGGGAGTGGCACCGAAGACGGAAACCGAAAAAAAGCGCGGCAACGAGGAAAAAAATGGGCACCACGCGTAAAGGGTTAGAAGACGCCGAGGGGGGAACCCAAAGGAAGAGAAGGCAAAGAGCAGAACCTGGATGGAAAGGGCAGGGGGTCCGTCTTCGTTCAGGAGGCTTCGAAGGATGGAGGGGGACTGAAAAACTGCAAAAAAGCGCGAAGAGATGTGGTTAAAAAAAAACCCGCTGTACCCTCCTCCGCTAGGGAAAGGAATCAGGGGGGAAAGTCCAAGGGTCTTCCTCAAAATCTCTAACCATCAATCACCCGCGAGAAAAAGAGAGCTCGGAAAAGAGGATCTAAGGGGGGTTGGAAAAAATCAAAAATTATCTAAACGCGGCATGCGGGCTCGTTAACTCGAGAATGAAACACATAAGGTTAAAAGGGGGGAGGGGTAAACCAGAAACTCCGGAGGAAGCTAGAGGGGGGGTCCGGAACGGACGAGTGAAGGGGCTTCGCTAATGGGGGCAAACCGGGGGAAAAAAAAACACAAAGGGGGGGACGAAAATTATCAGGGCCCATTCCAAGACATGAAGGCGCGGAACCCGAAGGGGGGACGTCAAAGAGAAAAGGGCGAATGGCATGTCCTTGCAGCCCCACTCCTTGGTAAAGGGATTAGCGGGAAACAGCTTATGAAGCTCACATTCCTATAGAAGGAAGCATATTGGTCTAAAGGGGTTTCTAAAAGGGGGGGGAGATCAAAATCCAATAGAAGAATTGGAGTACCAAAAAAAAAAAAAGTGAAAGAGATAGGAACTTGGGTCCGCCCAGGGGTTGAACGGAGACGGGAAGGAAAGTTAGGAAGACCACAACGGGAAATTGGCCGGAGGAGTGTGGTGGTTCTGAGGCATGAACCCACGCCCTGAAGGAAAAAATCGGGAAGAGGCCTCCGTGAGGACTCCGGAACTCACCACCAAAAGTGCGGGGGGCTCTAAAAAAAGGGACGGTAGAGGGGATCACAGCAAGATGGCGTTCCTAGAAAAGGGTTCCTAACTCTCGCATTTCATTATAAGTGAGGGGAGCGAAGTGACCTGTGAAAGAAAGATCGGAAAAAAGTATCGGGGAACACTCTCTGGCCAGCGAGAAAAGAGCTGGAAAGAACTAGCGGGCCGAATCAGTCAAAGAAAAGAAGGGCTCGTTCGCGGTCTTTGCGGGAGGGGGGGGTGGGGAAGGCGAAGGGTTGATCAAAAATTATAGGACGCATTGGAGGTAGGTCAAAAAAAGCAAAAAGCCCAAAAGCACGAACCACTCCGCGAGGAAAAAAAAATCCGAAACCGCCGTATAAAAAAAAAAAACCGGAAAAATGAGAGCGACGAAACGCCCAGCGGCTAGAAAACCAAAATCCAAAGGCAAGAAAAATCGAAAGTCTGTTGGGGCGAGTCGAAGGCGTAACGGCCGAAAAAAAAGGCGAAGGGAGGAAAAGCTCCAGTCCCGGGGTTCTGAAAGTTCGGGAGAACCAGTCGGGGGGACGGCGGCGGATGTCGTGGAGCGTCGGCAAGGAAAAAAACGGCGTGCGAAAGGGGAAAAGGTCAGCCAAGTGGCCGAAAAAAAAAACACTTGAAGAGGAAGAAGATTGAGAAAATTCAGAGGGGAAACGATGTCGACCGGGGGGAAATAGAAGAAAGATCTCCAGGCGAAAAAAAGAAAAAAATAGAAAAAGAAGAAAATACGAAGCGCCAACGTCTAAAGCTGAGGGGTCTACCTAAAAACGAGAAGAAAGGGAGAGAGTCGAAAACGAGAAAGAACAAGCAGAAAATTTTTGGTCCAAGAAATCTCAGTCAAAAAAACCACTGGCCTCGGGAAGCGTACAGGGCATCGTGGGAGGGGAATGCAAGTTGAGCGAGATCGCGGGGGGAAAATCACGCAACAGGCCTTAGCTCAGCCAGTCGATCCAAAACGTGAGCCCTGGGTCTCGAATGAGGGGAAGTCCGGCGGGGGAGGGAAGGGGACTTTTAAGCGAAAGGATGATTAAAAAAAAAGATGCAAGAAGAACCGCGAGAAGCGTAAAAATAAAGAAAGGCCAATAAGGAGGGACGAGAGTCTTCCAAACGAAACGCGCTTGAAAAGCAACCCTGAAGGAATCCGGGTGGAGAGCGCTTAAGGAAAAAAGACTCAGGAATCAATAGGGTTCAAAAGGGGTCTCACGAGAAAGGAAAGAACGGTCAGTGGTCGAAAGGGTTTGGCAGACTTCAAGGGAATTTAAGACGGAGAACTTCAGAAGGACGTGGAAGAAAAAATATGAGGAAGCGATCAGGGCAAAAGCCCAAAGCCATCAAAACTGTTTATCCCAATAGACGAAAAGGAGGAATGGAGATAACTTGGGAAAAGAAAAAGTGAAAAAGGGGAGGGCTTAGAAAAATGGGACCCTCTCCATGAAAAAGAACCTAAAAAAAGAATTGAAAGAGACCGGGAAAGGACCTTTAAGGAAGGGGGATAAAAAAACTTTGGGGGGGACGAAAGAATCATAAACCGATAATCTTTAATCGTTGCAAGTCACCTGTAGAAAGCAAGGAATAGAAGAAAGTTCCCGTTGGCGAGGTGGGGGAGAAGCTGAAGGAAAGAGCTAAGCTGCGGATGAAGCTGGTGTGTTGAAAATCGGAAAAGGAAAACGAAAGGGGGGGAGATCAGAAGGCATTGCATAGAGTTCGTGAAACTCGACACCAGCAATCGGCCGAACAAAGCGAGACTAGAAGACCTGGGGCTAGACAGGACTATCGAGACTCAGAGGGGAACCGGAAGAGGCTTCGGAGGGGGGAAAGACAAAAAAAAAGGTCTTGTTGCCTCGGGCAGAAAACACAAACATGGCTCTGAGTCGACCCCTGGAGAACGGTATCTGGGATAAAGGGAATGTGACGATTGGAGAAGGAGGTACTGTGGGGGAAGTGAAAGGCTTCGGCTCGGAGAAAAACGGAGTAGAGAGAAAGATCCGAAGACGGACAAAAGAGGGGCCCGGTAGAATGGTAGAACGGAAGTCACTAAGAATGGGAACAAAGCAGACAGAGACGACTAGAAGAGAGAGACAAAACTCATCTAGAAAAACAGGGAGAAAACCTAAAGGGATAAGGGGGAGCTCGGGGGAAGAACCCCCTAGGAAAAAACCATCTGTTCATAAACTAACAAGACAACTGGGAGAGGGGGAATACCGTCATTTGGTGTGGGGAATGGCTACAGGATTTGCCGACCGCTGGGGTAACGATCAGGACATTTACAGTAACATGAAGTAATGCGTCAGGGAAGGGACCTGAAAAAAGGGTCACGCGTCGGGCAAACTTGATGTCCAATAAAAGGTTTCTAAAAGCTTAAAAGTGCAAGTACAAAAAATTAAGTTCATCATCCCAGCAATAGTGAGAGTCAATTAGGGAATCCGAGGAAAAAAAGGGGACTGAGAAGGCAAAGGCCGCACGGGAAAAGGAATTGGGAAGAACAACCGGGATAGCCGACAACCCTGCAAAGAGCGCCAAAGGGCCCATTGTCTGAGAAGAGGAAAAAGACATACAATCTGCGAAGGGGACGAAAAACACGAAATATGGAAGTCCATTGGTAATAAAGAAAGAAAGGGTACACTTTCAGGGAAAAAAAGGGAAAAGGGGAAGAACCCCACCTAAAAAGAAAATATTTAATGAAAAGGAGGCAGAAATCACTTCTAGTGCCTCACCTACTTAATTAGGGTATTATCAGGGAAAGGGACTTGGACCAAAAGAATTTCTAAGGTCTTTTGATCAGATGAAGACCGGGTCAAAAAAGGATAAAGCCAACCATCTCCTAATTCCATCACAGCAAATCCAGCGTCCGCAGTAGAGGGGGAACGGACTTAGGTTGCGAGGGGAATCCTCTCACGAGGATTCAAGAGGGTCTCCAAAGTTATGGAATCTAACTTAACAACGAAAAAAGGTCCTTTTACAGAAAAAAGGAAACGGATGAGGGGGGGGGGGGGGAAGACATGGCGCCAAGCTGGGCGGGGTTTAAAAACTTGAACACGATGGACGATAGGGGGTTTAAAGGGATCGCGTAAAAAAAAGCGGAGGGGAAAAAAAAGGGGAGGGGGGCCCGACTTAAGGGAAGGTGAGAAAAACTCCGACAGAACGAGAGAACTTCAACAAATGAATATGCGATTAAAGAGCGTGCAGGGGGGGGAGGGAGCTTATCAAGAAAACTCAGTGGTTCCACGCGAGAGAACTTAGCAGAGTTTCTCCGGAGGTTTTTCGAAGCGGGGGGAAGTCGGAGACTATTGAGGTACTAAGAGTGGGGGGAGTAGAACCATACGGTCGTGTTGACGTTTGAGGGAACCGGCTGTTTTGAGGGACATTACAAAGAGTGTGCGTTAGGAACTGTTCAAAAGCCCAGGCAGTAGAAGGAAGATGCCAAAGAAGGGAAAAAACGGTCAGGAAAAGACTCCGGCATATCTGGAACTGTATCATGAGGGGGGAGAAATTTCGGGGGAAGGAATCCCTTGTGAATCCGTACAAAGGAACTGAAAGAAAAAGGGCCAAAAAAGGAGAAAATTCCTGGGAAAGTTTAGGAGGGAGGAAAGTACTAGGAGTGCCTCCGAGAGACCCTTAATAGTTAGATTTATAAAAAAGTAGGCCTCATCAAAAAGGAAGCTTGGTCAAAAAAAAAAAATCTTGGAAAGGTGTAGAGCCACCTCGTTTCTCAACTTCGGGGGAAGAGGGGAAAAATCTCAAAAAGTTTGGGTTTCGGTGGAGGAGCTAAGGCCTATAGATTATGGGGTAAGGACGTTCCGCTCAGAAATTATAAGATAAACTTGGAAGCCCGCAGAGGAAAGGACGTGAACAGAGGTTCTAATGGAGAACCGTTCTCGGTCCAAGCAAAAGGAAAAACGCGAAGGGAGGAGACGAACTCCGAGATACAAAGGATACGGCATGAGACCCAGAAGCGGCCAAAGTACTCAAGGGGACTTAAAAAGGAAGCTAAAGGGAGAACTAACAGTGGGAAACTCAATGAAAGGCTCACAATCCGTCGCATGTCGTCGGAAAAAGATGGTGTGAGTGTCCAAACAAAAAAGAAAAGAACCTAAGAGGAGGTGCTGGGGGAAACCAACCTCAAAAGTACAACCTTTCAATTAAAAAACTTCCATCAGGAAGGGAAAGAGAATTCTAAGGGGTCTAAAAGAAAGGGGTAAGGAGAGAGGATCTCGGAGAAGAATAGGGAGGGAAAAGGTTTGTAGGGGAACCACAGACAATGAAAATCATAAGCAGATCCCCGGAGGCGTCATGCTTATAATTTGAAAGCAACACAAAAAAAAAAAGAACAGCTAGGAATCTAAAGAAAGACCGAGAAAAAGAGAACCTAGGAAGAAACCAACCTCACGGGGAACGTAATACGGGATGCTCAAAAGGGGCATGCTTGCGAAAGGGGGGGAACCCCGGAAAAGAACTGTTCAGCAGACTTCTCAGAAAAGGGGTCGTCCCAGGAGAAGAGCCATGGTGGAAGGCTGGGGACAAACGGGGAGTCCCAGGGGGGAAAAGAAAAACAGAGGGGAAAGGGGGGGGGTCGATGGGAAGGAGACAAGGGAATTCAGAGGGGGAGAGGGATATTTCGAAGTTCTTATCTGCAAAAATTCTGAGGGGGAGGACAAGAGGTCAACGGGTCAGAAAATATCATACGGAAACACTCAATTAGTATGGCGAATTCCGATTAAAGTAAAGGGGAAATAACTCCGGGGGGAAAGGAAATGTTTGGGGTATGTGAGGAGGGTCGGCTGCTCCCTTGTCCTGAGAAAGTTTCTGAGAAAAAGAAAACTAGGGAAAAAAAAGTAAAGGAAAAGACATCCCCTGAGGAAGCTCTCTCTGCCTTGAACGGAGGTTTGGGAGGGGGGGGGAACGCCGAACGGGGGAAATTTGAAAAATCTTAAGAAAGCTTTGCTAATCAGGGAAAGTCAACTAAAAAGCAGAGGGGAGAAGGACTGGTCGGAATTGGCAAGGCTGCCTATTAGAAGTCATCACAAAACGAAAGAGTCGAGCAAAAAATCGAAGGGGGGCCAGATAACTACTGACACTACGCGGCTGACTTCCAGAAAGCAAGGGAAATTCGCAGAGGGGGAAGCCCTCGGGGGGAAATGCCGAGATCTAAAGAGTCACGAATCCAGAATAAACAGAAATCCACTGAAAGGAACTTAAAATGGCCTGTTGGGATTCTGTAAAAGTCGAGGGAAGTGAGGGGACTGAGAAAAAAACCTCTTTCCGACGCGCTTCCTCTGGAAAAACTTCAAAATCAGGGAGATCTGAAAGCGAGAAAACCCGAGGCTCTATCTATCGGGGAGGCTTAAAAACCAGATTGCTCGGGGAAATGCAGGGGGGGGTCTAGACACGCAAAAGGCGGACATCCGCTGCGCGGCAAAAAAAAGGAAAAAGATAAGCCCAGATGCGACATCGCCAGCGCAGATGCCAAGAGGAGAACGAAAACTAAAGCCAAAAACTACCGAGAAGGGGGGGGCTCTATGGAGTGAAAAACCATCGAAAAGGCTTATTTGACCCTTCTACTTCGACTCCGAAGAAAAAGGGAAAAACGAGGCAAAGCCCAGAGAGGTCAGGACATCGTTCAAAACGACGTGGTGTTCACAGGGGACAGATGTCCCCTGAGAAAAGCTGAGGAAGAAGTCGCCTAAGGGTTCGGGAATCGGGAGAGTTAGGGAAAGAGTCAGGTCTTGTGTTCTCCGAGACCAAGAGGCAAAACCAAGACCCTCCTGGGGACGCGGAGGCTTAAAAAGGGCAAACCTCGAAGAAGGGCCTTCAACAGACTTCAAACAAAGAGATACTGAACCACGAAAGAGATGAAAAGGAGCAAATGTTAGTATAAAAAAAAAGCCAAGTACAATCGTACAGGAAACTTCTCGAAGGGCCGGAAAGGGGAAATCGGGAGAACGGAGGGGAACACGATGTAAATCGGTCAACTCCTTGAGGGAACGTATATCACAATCCAAAAGAATTTAAGGAAAAAGGGTCCGATGCCAATTCCGACTTGCGCTTAATAACAAGAACTCTGGAAACGTCACATGTGGTTTGTAGGGAAAAACGCGACAAGCGAAAGCAAGAAAACTAAAAAGGAGGCGGGGCCGCCGGTTTTGCAAAAAATCCTCAAAAAAACCCCGGGAAAGTGACGGGGATCTGGTGGCGGGGAACTGAAAGAAGAAAGGAGTACAACCGTCCCAGGAGAAACGTTGCAAACACGCAGGGAAGCCAAAGGGCAGAGGGAGCGGAAGAGGGAAAAAATTTTGCTCGCGCACTCTCTAAAAAAAGGGGGGGCCTCGCTCAGGAGGGAGCGTGGCGGGGGGAAAAATCGAACATTGAAAGGAAATTGAACGTGGAGAAGCGGGGCGCGGTAACTAAAGAGGAAGAGGGAAGATTGGTGAAGGCCTGAAGAAGAGGGCTAATGAAGGAGAGGTGTCGAGGCCAAACAAAAAACACAAAAAAAAATTATGCCCGGAAGAAAGGAAAAAGGAGATTGAAACCCGGGGAAAAAAACCACGAGCTGAAAAGAGCGACGCGCGGGATCAAAATCGGGGAAAAAAAAGAGGAGGAACTCTCGCGGGGGGAATCGGAGACGTCGAAGCGTCTGCCTAACGGTAAACGTTAAATCGAAGTGTCCTGGGGAAGGGTAAGTAGAAAAAAAAAAATTCCATGGGGTGAAGGCAGGGCGAGAAAGAAAAAAAGAGAGCTACAGGGAAAGGGACCGCCGAAAGGGGAAAAAAAAAACGAAAGGAAAATCCCGGTAGAGCGGCTCAGGAGAAAAAATCCCTGAGTTCGGCATTAAGGATTCAACGAGATCGGAAGGAAGAAACTTCAAAAATATGGGGAACAAAAAAGGGAAAGGGGTAACCAGTATCAAGCGACGTCTCTGACTGAGAACACCTCAAAGAACGAGGGGAAAGAGAAAAAGGAGTGAAAGAAACCTGCCCTAGGCGGCCCCAAAAAAAAACCTTTGAGAAAATCAGGAAAGCGCTTCGCCTGCTGCAGGAAGGTACAATGGGGATGAGGAAGGCTACCCACTAGGCAGAGGAGGTCAGGGACCGACCATTTGCACCGCCAGAACGAGGAGATCGAAAAAAAAGAACCAGGCAATCCGAGAGGGCGCCTGAAAAAAACGCTTCAGAAATCACCTGTCAGGTGTTCGAAAAAATCCCAGCGGAATAAGAAGGACGAACGGGGGGGAAGAAAGTGAGAATACAAAAAAAAGGAGATGGAGGACCGTGCGAAAGACCGAGAAGTCGTCGCTCCTGGAGAAAAGAAAGGCACAGGATGAGAAGATTCAAAAAACTCGAAAAAAACCAGCCTGGTGCCGGACTTTCCGGCCATCGCAAAAAGTAGGGCATAATTCCGAGCTAAGTACGACCCCTGCAAAGCACGCCGGGAAGGAGAAAGGGCAACAGCATCAAAAAGAAGGACCTCCAGAGTCGAAGGAACTTGCAAGTTTGGCTGACAAGCAGCCGGTAGGCAGGGGCTGTCCGGGGGGGTTCTTACCTTCCTGTCGGAAGAAATTCCCACCGAATTCGGGAAAGCAGGGGGAGGGGGAGGTCGGGAGCCTAATCTGAAAGGGCTCCGGAGACAAGGAGGGGTCTCTCAGGAGCTCTGAGAAGCAACAAACTCGGAGAAAGCAGAAAAGAAAAAAAGTGGGGGAGCGGTCATGGTGATCTCCATCAATGCCGGAGGTGTCACAAAACAATAAAAGAAGGGGAAAAAAAAACCACTAAAGTGTCGAAAACGTTTTGGGAGCTAGAGCGCTCAGAAAGGCCTTAGAGAATCTCTGAAAAAAGGGGGCTGCCGGGGGAAGAAATCAGGGAAAGGCTTTAAAAAGAAAGGGGATCGCATATTGTCCAAAAATCGGTCATAGGGTGAGAGCGAGTACGCAAAAAGGCCCCATCTTGAAAAGGGGGGAAGGATGCGGGAGTCTTTCGACGATTGGTTTGCCAAAAAACGGAAAGTATTGGGGGGGGAAGTGGAAAAAAAAGGAGGCTCTGCTCACCAATCCAAAGGGGGACGTGATAATTCGAAAAAGTCCGCAAAAAAAACCCTTAGAGGGCTCCAAAAAGAAAAGGACTCGATCAAGCCAAAGCGACTTTGTTTAAAAAAAAAAAAAAGCCGGGAAGAAAATCAAGGAAGATCGAAAGAATGGGGAAAGGAAGCGCGTCAAGGGCGCTTCCAAAGCCGCCGGCGCAAACGA
>Ga0179591_1339674_pt1 | contig 15456 bp, 21 predicted proteins | sample CZOMad2_1_08_16f_FD_182891 | JGI IMG/M metagenome (GOLD analysis project Ga0179591, IMG submission 182891) | Vadose zone soil fungal communities from Angelo Coast Range Reserve, California, USA - CZOMad2_1_08_16fungal (PacBio error correction) | ecosystem: Environmental > Terrestrial > Soil >...
GTTTCTCAGGTGAAGATTAAATTACGACAAACTTACCGGGGGAAAGGGCGCCAAGGGAAAAAAAGGAGGGGCCCTTGAGCCGATGGAGTAGTCACGCTATATCAAAATCCCCTCACAGAGAAAAAAGGGCCGCACTCAAAAAAGAAATGGCGGAAAAACCGACTGAAGAGCGGGCAGGAAAAAAGGGCCACAATAAAGATTAATTTTTCACGGTTGGTGCTGGGGGGTCCCCCTGGGGGAAGAACTCGAAGTTCAAAAAAAAAGGGGACGCCAAGGGGGCTCTCACCGGGGTAGCCGTGGGGTGACATGATAGTGTCTAGGATACAAAGAGTCGTTCTCTGTATGCAGGGACCAAAATTATTATCTGTAGAAGAAAGAAAAGAAAAAGGCGGGAGAGAGCAGATTGGAAAAACTGGCAAAGACAAAAGGACAAGGGAGGGCTCGGAAATCCAGCGCGTTACGCTCAGAAGGCTTGGGGAAGGGAAGAATAAAGGGGAGGGGGGGGGGGGGGGCGGGGGGGGGGGGGGGGGGGGGGGGGGGGGGGGGGAGGGGGGGGGGGGGGGGGGGGGGGTGGTGGGGGGGGGTGGGGTGAAGGGGAGATCATAGTTAAGGAGGGGAGACAGCGATACGTTTGTCGACGGAAGAACGGTCAACTTCATATCGACACACTTTCATCTCAAGTCAGGGGGGGTCAAATAGAACCTCAGGGATAGATAAAATATCAGGGGGAAAAGCTCAAGATGGATCATCTCCCTGTGAATAAATACAGGGAGAAACGGGGTGGGGGGGTGGGGTGGTGCAAACCCCAAAAAAAAAAGGACCCCCAGGGGTCGAAGCAGTTTTCAGGAATTCGCTAAAAAAGGGGGGGGGTGGGGGGGGGGGGGATTCTAAAAAAAGGAAGAAAAAGTGTGGATGCGGTCCAGGGGGAGGGGAAAAGTCGTGGTAAAGAAAAGAGTCGAAGATTGACCCTTGGGAAACAGAGACGATGGAACGAAGGGAGATGGGAAGAAAAAAGGACGGGGTTCTACAAGAAGACATGAAATCTGACTTAACCTGCGGGGTAAGGGGATACATGTAAAACCACAGGTCCAAAAAGAATCGGAATGACAACGGGTCATGAAAAAATAAGGACATCTGTATGATAGCGTCACACGTGGACTGTTCTGACACGGGCTAGCCGCCTCACGGGCCTTCTGGGGTGGTTTGTGGGGTGGGTTGAGGTTGGGTTAGGGGGGGGGGGGGGGGGTTTCTTTGGTTGGGGGGGTGGGGGTTCGGTTGTGTGGTGGTTTGTGGGTTTCTTTTCTAGGGTGGGGTGGGGGTGGGGTCGTTTTTGGGGGTGTTGTCAAGGAAGGAGTGGGGTTCTTTTTCGTCTCACCAGTGTGTCTGGTGGGGTTGGGTCAGGCGGGCACGGAAAAGGGCAAGTAAACTCCCGGGAATAAAAAATAAAGGTCAAAAAGAAGAAAAAAGGAAGACTTGTTGAACTTAGTTGGCCCATCACCACCCTGAGCGGGAGCAAGGAAGAACGAAAGAAAAATGAGGTTGAAGCGCAACGGGGGAAAAAGACGGGCAATAGGGGGGGGGAAGGGTCTTGGGACAAAGGGTCGGAGCGCCAGGATAAAGGTCTCTTGGGAAGTAAGCCCGGGCAAGTATTTAAACTTGAGTTTGCGGAACAAAATGGAGCTTCTGAAAAAAGGGAGAAGCACAGTGGGTAGTTGCATGCGTGGGCGAACGATCCAAGGCCCAAAACTGTGCAGACTAAATTGGGGGGGGGGAGTTTGGTATTGAGGGGGGGGCTCGAACACAAAAGGACGTTGCCAGTAATCAGTGAAAAAAAAAAACAAAAAAAAAAACTGGAGGACGCAGAATCAGCTTTGCTCGTACTGGTGCTTGTGAATAACATAGACTCGAAGAGGGGGAAAGGAACAGACTTTTATAAGGATGAAATAAGGAGAGCAAATAGATATTTAGCTGATTCGAGGGCGATCGTTCTGATGTCATCAAAAAAAAAGGCAAGGAGAGTCACTAAGATGGAAGATTAAGGGGCGCAAAAGCTTACTCACAGTCTCGGCTTAGCCGAGAGAAAACTGTGCCTCTGAGAGGAAGGAAAAAATAACTCGCCAAAAAAAGGCCTTTGCGCATGCAGGATGCCGAGGGAACCTACATAAAGCCGGGCGAAGGGGGGAATTGAGAAAGAACTTTAGAGGGTTCTGTGTAAGATCGACCGTAGATAGTTTGGGACGAGAGAGAAGGGGGTGGGTGGAATGCGGCGATAGCTAGGTAAAAACAAGAAACTAAAGATGAATCAATCAGATATCAAAAAGAGGGGAAGGGGTTTTAACATGGGGGGGGAGGGGGGATAGGGCCAGGGGGGGGGGGGGCTTTCATTTTGGAGGGAAATTTTACCATTCGAGCTGGTGGGGGGGCCGTGGGGGGGGGGGGGGGGTGGGGGTGGGGGGGGGGGTCTTTTCCCAGGGAGGAGGCTGAAAGATGAGAAAGTAAGTCTGCATTGAGGGACGGACTCAGGAGGAAGAAAAATACTCATAATACTTGCAAGTTTAATAAGCGTCCAAATCACTTTACGTAGAGAAAGTTCACACGTTCTCAGGTGACAATTGGGGTTCGAAAACGGGCTGTGCACGAAAAATACAAAGGTAGGTAAATGAGGTTATGCAAGAACGGAAGCAATATGGGCTTAGGGGGGGACAATATCACCACAAAGAAAGACAAAAAAAAAAGAAAATGTTGGCATCATCAGGAAGTGGCAGTAAGAAAACAAAGTGCTAAAGGCGGGGTAAAATATAGGTTTGAAAAAGAAAATGAGGACTAAGGGACAGGTGTGCTCATAACGAAAAAACGCAAAAAAAATAGGCGGAGAACGGGCAAGGGGAGGAGGGGGGGGTAAAAAGCTTAATTTAAATACTCAAATCTCTGCCGGGGAAACGACTGAAAGAAGAAAGACTCACAATGAGCCGGTAAGAAGGGGAGGAAGTTAGGGCGGCGCTCGTACTTGGAAGTGATAAAAGAAAGCTCATCCAAATGTTATATTATAAAGGAAAAAAAAAAAAAAACTTCCAGCAAGGGGCGATGGCTGCCAAACTTCGCAGAGAGGGATACCAAAGGGGATGACACAAAAGGAAAGAAGGGACTCTGGTTATAAGGGGGGGGGGGGCGGGGGGGGGGGGGGGGGGGGGGGGGGGGGGGGGTGGGGGGGGTGGGGGGGGGGGGGGGGGTGGTTGTTGGGGGGGGTGGGGGGGTGGGGGGGGGGGGGTGTTTCGGGGGTGGGGGGTGGGGGGGGGGTGTGGGGGGGGGTTTGGGGGGGGGGGGGGGGGGGGGGGGTGGGGGGGTGCCACCGATGGACATCACATCAGTTGTGCGTCAAGGGGTCTCTGGGAAGGACGTTCAAACCTAGCAGAACGTGAAAGCTGGCAGGTCAGAGGTCTTCTGAAAACGGAAGGGGGGGGGGGGAGGGGTAATCTCAGATGGACATGCTACAGGAATAGCAGCGGGAACAACACGAGAACATCAGATGAAAAAGACAACAACTCTGCTTCACAGCGCGAAGAACAAGCAGAAACCAAAAGCGGAATGGGGGGTGTCAAAGCTGGGGCAGTTGAAGGGGGGTAACAGATCAACACCAAAAACGCAATAAGGGAAAGAAAGTGAATCAGAGAAGAGAATGAATATAAAAAAAAAAAAGCGGGGCGGAAAGAACCAGGCCGAAAAAAACGTGGCAGTATCCCCCCTCGAAAAAATAAACTCACTGACATTGAAGGGAGGGGGGGAGGCAAGGGAGGCGTTCGGAAGACAGGTCCCGAAAAGTTCGGGGGAAAAAAAAAGGGGATTGGGTACAAGGGGAGGAGGGGGGGAGTCAGCGGGGGACACTGTCCGTGTCCCCAGAAGGGGTTCTATATTTGAGGGGTACAGTTGGGACGATAAAAAAGAGGTTTTTGGCACGACACAAGGTCAGGAATTAACAGGGCTAAAAAAAATTGGGGGGAGGGAGATACACAGAACAATTCCCTGCAATGGGAATGAAAGGGGAAGAAAAAGTACTACAGGAAGGGTGGTGAAAGATGCGAGCAGGATCTAGTTACGTAAGCACAATCCGAGGCAGATACTCATACATGCCTTGGGGAGATTGGGGATGGGTAGGAAACGAGCAAAAGAAGGGTGCCTGGTTGGCCCCTGCCCACGAGTAAAGGAAAAACGTGACTGGATGGAGGACTAAAGACAAGGGAAGAAATAATTGTCATGCTAAGGGACCAGACGGGCCAATGAAATGACAAGAGTGGGGTTCCCAGGTAAGAAAGAAGGTCGGAAGAGGAGAGCCTCGGGAATGGGGGGGACCAAATTTGTCGGAAGTACGGGGGGGGGGCTCAGATCAGGTAAGGTGGGTAAAAGAGGAGGAGGGAGTGCTAAGAAATTAATCATCTAATGAGGCTACAAGGAAGCAGTACATTGGGGTGAAAGGGGGGGGCGGAAGCTCTATATTCGGGGGGGAAGGGGAGTAGCCATAGTGGACCAGGGGGTGCGAACTGGAAAGAAAGGGGTTCTCGAGGGTAATCTCAGTAGATTCCAAGGGAAGGAAAAATGTTAAAGGGTGAAGGAGAAACACCTAAATTCCGGAGAGAATGTCATTTCTGTGGGAGGGAAGGCAATCTCCATGGATAGAAAAAAAAGACATCGCAACGGGGGAACTTTTGCGAGGGATGTGCCTCACAAAGTACAAGAATACGATGGGAGTTTCATAAACTGTCAGGTGATTTTCCGAGGGTGACGCATGGGGGGGTGAGGGGGGGGGGGGGGGGGCCCAAAAACCGGGAACAAAACACCTCAGGTTTATAAAAAAAAAGAAGGGATACAAAAGGGGCCCCAAACAAACCAGACTAGGGGAATAACGACGCAGCTACTTTGGGAAACGCCTAGGGGGGGGGGGGGGAACTATATATGATCATGGGCAAACGAGTCCAGGGAAATGTCAAGGGCAAGGAGAAGAAATGATTGAAAACAATAGAGTTACGCAACAAAATGAAGAGTTTTCCACGGCATTGGAGAAATAAAAGGAGGAAGTAATCGTTAAAGGGGGGAAGGTATTCAAATGAGTCACCGTGACCTCCACTGCACCGGACTAGGAGCATCTAAAAAAAAAGATATCGACAGGACGTGCTCTCCCAAAAGAAAAAGTGGCTCACGTTCGAAATCCTGAACAAAAAAACAGAAAAAGGGGGGCGTGGGGGTCACGTTATGTTGGCAAGATAAACACACAAAAAGCAGGCACTGAAAAATTACTTGAACTTCATAGAGGGCAAGGGCAAAAGGCTACAATAACGAAAAAAAAGATCAAGAAAAGCAGGAGAATGCACCTAGGAAGACCCTAGAATTTACGAGCAGGGGAAAGAAGGTTGTGGGCCGGGATGGGAGAGGCGAGAGATTGGTACGTTGATACCGCAGGACAGAGGTTCTACCGGGGGTCTTATTACTTAGACTGTGGAACAGGAAAAGACATCTAACACTCTTAAAAGATGCGGGGGGGACAAAAAAGGTGGTTTCAAACACAGAATCTTCACAAAGCCGAAACTGTATGAAAGGGACGGCGCTTTCGGAGAGGGTGTCAAGGAAAGTGTTCTAGAAAAACACCGTGTCGAAAACAATGGAAGGAAAAGAAAAGGTCCAAACAGGAGAAGACAAAGCAAAAAGAGGGATAGAAAAAGAAACATAAGTAAAGGGGAAAGAAAAATTTAGAAAAACGAAACCGATCAATCATGCCTCGGGGTGCGGGGTACGGGGGGGGGGCCCCAAGCCCGCATCCAAAGTACCGCTGCAAAAACCTGCCTCAAGTCAATGGAGGCTGAGGGGAAAAAAGAACATCTGGTCGTAAAAAAAAAAAAAGGGGGGGATGGAAAGTCAATGAATCAGTACTCTATTTAAAGATAAGTGTTCGGTGCACGAGGTCGAACAAACCCAAAAAGAAAATATAAGAGAATAGAAACGGGTGGGGGGTCAGGCACTGTGGACACTCAAAAAAAAAACAGGAAACGTAAGGTAGAAAAATAGAGCCTAAAATTGGAAAAAGATCAGGAAGGGAGAAGGGCCTTAACCAAAGGGGGGGGGGAGGGGGGGGTGTGGGGGTTGGGGGGGGGGGTGTTGTGGGGTGGGTGGGGGGGGGGGTGGGGGGGGGGGTTGCTATTAACAAAGGACGGGGCTACTAATGCATAGGGAAACTTTCAGTAAAGGGTGTTGACCAAATAGTTAGGGGATCAATCGGAGGACACGTTAAAGGTAGAGGTCAAAACTCGAAAAAGGTTGGGAGGAAAGATGAGACGAAGGGCTCAACGGAGTGGGGAAATTCGTATAACACATAAATGAAAGGGTAGAAAAAGTGGGAACAACCATGGAGGACGAGAAAGAGAACTCATAGCTTAACCCTCTCCCAAAAAAAAAAGAAAATGTTACCTCATTCTATCAGAATGATCGGGGCAGAGAAGGCTACCCTCGGGGGGGGGGACCCTTCTTTTCTCTTGCGCATTCAACGCGGGATGTATGGGAAAGAACCATTTCATGGGGATTTCAGGGGGCGTGAATGAATCGAGCTCTCGGGGCATTTCGCTAAACCTTGACTGTTGGGCGTTACATTTGGAGGGGGGCAAACAGGCGATGCCGCCGGGGTATTGGGAGACCCAGGGGCAAGGTGCGGTTATGGGGGGATGGACTGAGGATTTCGAGTGTAAAAGAAAAAAGAAAATCCAGAATCCTGAAACACAAGACGTCACTGGGAACAAACTAAATAAGGGTGGTGGGAAATGGAGTTTTAAAAAGACGATGGGTGGATGGATCCAGTTGTCTGGAGGTGCGAATCTTCCTTTGTGGGTTGGGGGGGGACAAGGCCAAAACTGGACAAAAATCCTGTTTTAGTGAGACCGGGGGGGTTCCTCAGGGGCTATCTACGTAACGGTTACAGGGGGGGGGGTTAAAAGGTGGTGAAGAGACGATAGTTTCCTATCAGTGGTGGGCGACTCCGGAAAAGACGGGTGGTGTGGGAAAAAAGGAACCCCCGCTGGGAAAGACCATCTCCCTTGGGGCGAAGGGGGGGGGAAGTAAAAAAAAAAAAAAGACTAAGAACGGGTCGAGGAAAAAGTGAACCACCTGTCCCCTAAAAAAGGACACTGCACCGGGATGCAAAATCTCGGGGGTGGAAAAAAAAACAATAGAAAAAAAAGGTACCACAAATCGGCTTCACTATTAAAAGGGGGGGTAGCATCCAATTCGCGCGAAGTCACCAAACTTGAGCAAAAGGGGGGGGGAAAAAAAAAAAGACAATGAACAAAAAAAAAATGGATAGGATGGTTAACTTCGTAGTCCTGAGGAAAGTGAGAGCCTGTCAACCAACACTGGGAGCAAAGAAAAAAAAAAAAAAAAAAAAACAACACGGGACAAAAAAAGCGTATTATGACAGAAGGGGTGAACGGAAGTGTGTATCGGAGGGGGGAGACCAAAGTGGAAATTAAGTGAACAAACACGGCCCGTGGTGGGAAACGGGGGTTGAGGGGTTTGGGTTGGCCAGGGACGATGAAGCAAGTACCGTAGCATAGGTGCAAGGGGGGACATGTGAGGGAACAGACTCTTGGGCACGGAAATAAAACAACTCGCCGAGTCCATTTCTACGGGGGGCACAAAAAAGAGTACAACTGTAAAGAAAAAGGGGGGCTACCTTTTACATCCATACCGAATTAAAGAAGAAACAAAAAAGAGGAAAAAAGACAGGTAAAAGTCAGCAAAGACCGGGGAGTTCTCAAAAAAACCACAAGTTTGGGGGGGGGGGGGGGGGGGGGATAGCAGCCGGTGACTTGGGGGGGGGGAGAGGACTCTAGAGAAAGGGTCATGGGCGAGTGGGCTGACAAACGATCCCGTGGGTGAGAGGGGGTGTCTTTTTTGGAACCAGTGGGAAAAAGGGGCCTCCGGGGGGGAGTGGGTCTCAAAAAAAAACCGTAACTGCCTTCCGGGGGTGAAAAAATTACCAAAGAAGAAGACCTGAACTAATCTCGGGGGGTAGAAGGGGGAAAACACAAAAAGGGAATGAAAGTCTAATCACCCGAGGGGGGACTCTACTTATTTAATGTTTAAGTGGGGGGATGGTTATTGGTCCGGGTGAAAAGGGAACAACAGTTCCCCTGAGATGAGCCAAAAAACTGCAATAAAAAAGGAAAAGAAGGGGGGGGTAGGCGGCGGGGGCAAAAAACCCTATCTAATCGAGAAGTAGTGCACATGGGGGAAAATTTGAAAAAGTCTTGGGAAAGTGGCTTCCGAAGGGTCGGACACTTTCAAATATCAATGCGATTAAAGAAAAAAATGGGAGCTTCAAGTCAAAAAAAAATGACATGGGGAAACGGCGTAAAGGAACGTTGAAAAAAAAATCAGCTACTAGGGGGATGCCCATAGGAAAAGATCCAACTCAAATTTAGGGACTTAATACGAAGAGCGGGCTAGGGGGCGATAAAGCAAAAAGGGAAATCTTCAAATTGCGCATACCCAACAAAAACCAAAAAAAAAAAACACAGCCCAAAAAAATGGGGTGTTTGCGGGCATCCCTAACCCTATGAGGGAGGACCCTCGAAGAAACTATAAAGGTGGATGTAAAAAACAAAAGGGGCAACATGCAGGTCGGGAAAAAGGCGGTGGGTATCCAACGGGGTGTCTAATGAGACAGCTTCATTATTGTGGTGGGGGGGGGGGTAATGACACACACTATTCAGTCAAAGTAACACGAATGGGCACGGACAGGGTTTGCAAAGGGAAAAAAACCAAAACCGAAGGGGGAGAAAGGCAGGTATGACACAAAAAAAAAACGGGGGGGGGCTGCATTATCTCGCAACGTCAAACAAACTTTCGGGATGAAGGAAAAAAAAAAAAAAAAAAAAAAAGAAAAAAGAAAAAAAACACAAAAAAAAAAAAAAAAAAAAAAAAAAAAAAAAAAAAAAAAAAAAAAAAAAAAAATCAGAAAAGATGAATGTCGCACTGGAGGCTTCCCGGATAGGGGGGGGGACAAAGGACCTTGGCAACTCGATGAAGAATCCTATGAAAAGAAAACACAGGGGTCTGGGGGGGGGGGTCAGAAGGGGAAAAAAAAAAAGAAAAAAGATAGGACAGTATGGGTGGGGGGGGGGGGGTGGGGGGGGGGGGGGTCCCCAAAAATTGGGGGTGTCAGGGGGGGGGGGGTGGGGGTGGGGGGGGGGGGGGTGTGGGGTGTGGGGGGGGGGGGGGGTGGGGGGGACCCCGAAAAAAAACACAAAAACAACAAACAAAAAAAAAAGGGGTGGGGGGGGGGGGGGGGGGGGGGGGGGGGGGGAGGGTGGGGTGTATCCGGTGGGGAAAAGTCTGGGGGGGGTGCTTGGGGGGGGGTGTTGGGAAATCACGGTCGGTGGGGAAAACCCATGTCCCCTGCCTGACGTGGGGGGGGCCTAGGGGGTGTCGTCAGTGGTTTCCCTACTAAGGCCCCCCCTGGGGACGGTGTTTTCGGTGAACGTACAGGGTGGGGTCGTATTGGCAAGTGAAGGAGGGTGGGGGGGTGGTGAGACGGTCTGTTTGCGGGACAACCAAAAGAAAAAAATTGTGTGTGGTGGGTTTGTTGGTTTTTTTGGCACCATGCACTGATGTTCCGTTTGTGTTGTCACCGAAGCACAACGCTTACACGCGGGGAATTTTTCCGAACGCACCCAAAATACCCTCCACCCCGCTGGACCGCTCCACGTACTGCCCCCCCCGGACTCTCACTCCTCCCTATATAAGGGGGGGACAATAAAGACAAGGAAAATCTCCCTCCGAACAAAACAAAAAAAAAAAAGGAAAAAGAAAAACATTTTTTAGGGGGGGGGGGGGCTATACCGACGAGCCGTGAGAAAAAAAAAAAGGGGGTTAATGAACCACTGGAGAGGGGATTTCAAGTACATAAGAGGTTCAAACAAGGTCCCTAAGTTTGGGGGTAAATCAGAACAAACCACAAAAAACAAAAAAACCAAAAAAAAAAAAAAGAAAAACAACACAAAAGAAAAAAAAAAAATCCTTTCCTTCTGCCAGCGGTAAAAACCACAACAAAAAAAAAAAAACATCTCACCAAACACAAACAAAAAAAAAAAAAAAAAAAAAAAAGAAAAAAAAAACCAACAAAAAAAAAAAAAAAAAAAGAAAAACCCACAAAAAAGAAAAGAGAGAACAAGAAAAAACCAAAGAAAAAAAAAAAAAAAGAAAAAAAAAAAAAAACCAAAAAAATGGGGGGGGGTTCCGCAAGTAGGGGGTCCTAGGGTTCCAGAACCGAAAACACAAAAAACAGTGCACTAATAACAGACGTAGGAAGAATCTCCTTGTTGGCCAGGGGGTTTGTTAGAAGGAGAGGAAAAAAATGAGACTTTACGAGGGTTTCGTCAATCAACCAAACAGAGTCCAGGCCTCTAGATCAAAAAAAGACCGCAGTAGAGGGGAGAGAGAAAAAACGCAAAAAGTTAAAAAAGACAGGGTTGACTACAGCTACGCGTGTGACTCAAAAACCCGCGGACAAAGAAAAAACGGGTTGCAAGGTATATTGCCGTCAGGGAGTGCGAAAAGACCGATAAAAAAATAAAAATCAAAAAAAGAATCTTAAGTCCGAGCACCAGAAATTGAAGATGGATTTGGGAAAGGTGAAAAACGAGGGCGCTGACACGTCTGGGCACCAACGGTGACAGTGAATTCCTTGTTCACGACGATGTATCAAGAAAGAAACCTAGGTGGAGCATACTTCAAAAAAGGGAACTAAAACGCGGAAGTGTGGGCAAAGGGAGAGAAAACAAAAGGGAAGAGCCTCAGGGCACTTTGGTGGGAATAAAAGTGAATGAAAGAGACTGAGAGTGTCAGGACATCGGGGGGACAGGGGGAAGGGAGAAGAAGGTGCTTAAGGAAAAAACAGGAGGAAAGGGAAGATGGGGGGCGTCCATTCAGTCCAGGGAATCCTAGAAAATCTCTCAATCCATGCCGAAAAAAAACACTGGAAATGATGAAAGCTCGGGCTTTGGGGGGGGCAGAATTGTGGACAAGGATGGGGGCAAAAGCTTTGGGAACAGACACAAAGGAAACAGGCCCGCGCAACGGGGGGAAAATTGAGGAGGGGCTCGGGAAAATTGACCGCGAACATGGAATGTAGGTGGACTAGAAACTTCAGCCCGAAAAAGTAAAAAGAGGGGTAGTTGGTGCGGCGAGATGAAACAGCGTCGACATCTAGCTCCGGAAAAGCAAACACGCGGCCTGAAAGAGGTCTAGTTCACAAGCGTAGAGTACGTTTACACAAACAGTGCCTATCTCGAAACGTGTCAACTGGGAGGAGGTATAGGAATATAGCGGGGGGTGTAGTAAGGGACGGTTTACTCAGACTGCGAAAAAAAAGATAGTGGACCATATTCGTGCTTTATTCTTTAATAAAAAAAAATTCGAATGGTGAAAAGTAGGCGGAAGGACCCAACTACCAACGGCGGTGTGGGATGTTCGCAAGGCAAGAACTGAGGGGGGGGTCAAACAGGGTGCACAATGTGCGCGCTGAAGGGGAAGTTGTGGGAAAAGCTTGGCGAAGGTGGCACAAATATCAAAAACTTAGGGGGGGGGTGTCCAAAGGGGGGCATGCTGAGAAAGGAGGTATATAAGAAGTTGAGCAAAATTTTAGGCGAGAGTGAAACCTCGGGGAGAGTTGTGACGATCTGACATCAAATACACTTTTCCGATCTGAGATAGAAGAAGATTCTCACAACGGGGGTGGTGATCAGGAATGAACTTACTGCAGAAGAAATTTTAGTAAAATGTTAGTGACGCACCACGACAAATTTCTGGGAAAGACATGCTAGATACAGACAGACTCGGAGGGGGTTGGGGGAATTACCTACCGCGGGGTTAAAGTAAGGGAAGGAAAGAAACATCGAGGTGCTCAAATATGCAAAGAGTGAGGGGCGGGGCAGGCGTCAGTCAAAAAGTGATCATTGGAGACCAACAACGTGTAGTGGGGCGTGTTTGGGGATGGAGCAGGAAAAACTGCATTTGCTGGGGGAGGAAGGCTGGGGGTCAGGAAGGGAGCAACGTGTTGAGAAAACGAACACGTTACACGGCGGAAGAGGGGGGGCAGTTCTTTAATGGGGCAGGTCAACACTGGGAAAGACGGGAAAAAAAAAAAGGGTAAGAAGAGTATACGGGGGGACACACGAGTACGGAAAGGTCATGGTTCAAAGTGGGGTGGCTTCGGTTGGCGGGGAAGGCTACAAAGTTCGCCCAAGTTTGGAAAAATGATGAAAACCTGGGACCAGTTTGGTATTACTCTAGTTACGGTGCATCTGTTAAGTATTTCACAGACAAAGTGAATGCGAAACTTTCTAAGGTCTGGAACCAAACACAAAACCAAAGAAAAACCCCAACAAACCAAAAAACAACCAAAGACACAAAAGAAAAAAAAAACATAGAAACCAAAAAGAAAACCAAAAAGACACCACACCACAACAAAAAAAAAAAAGCAACAAAAAAAGAAAAAAAAAAAAAAAAAAAAGAAGACCCGCAGAAAAAAAAAAACAAACCAAAAAAAAAAGAAAAAAAAAAAAAAAAAAAAAAAACTAAGGGAGCACGGGCTGTGCAGGAGGACAAAGGGAGAGGGGCATAAAGGGAGGAGGCACTCGGTACATGGAAGTAAAAACACTACTGGCAACCCCTCTTATGACGGGATGGTTCTAAGACTGAAGGCCCCATGGAGTATCTCGAATTGCTGTTTAATGGACAGGTCAAAAGGACACCAGGAGAGCATGGTAGCCAGGAGGGGAAGAATTGTCCGGCAGGGGACTGCGATAAAAAAAAGATATTACATGACGGCAAGCACATAGAAATAGAAGCAATGATGGTTGTAAAGGGGTAATTGCAGCAAAATGACACTAAAAAAAAGGTTAAGCCTTCTGAGACGGTAGAAGGTTTGATTTGTACAGGAGATCAGAAAGCATTAATTATACTTGAGACTTACTTCGTGTTCTTTTGTTTCCTTGGTGGGGGGAAAATGGCCATTGACCTAGGGGGGACTGCGGACGGTTGGGGGGGGGGGCCTACCCAAGCAAGTGCCTGGGACTTAAAAAAACGACAATAAAGGAAGGACTGGGCGTCCAAAAAAAATACAGTGTGTCAATAGGCGGGGGGCGAGCGGTGTAGAACGAAAAGACACGAGAAGGCGCGGGGGATTGCCACGATGGGTTTCGGAGCCAGGTAGTGGGGTATGCATGAAAGGTCCAGCAGGGAAAATTCCACAAAACAGAAACACAGGGGGAGAAAGGGCGACAAGAGATCGACTTGGAAAGGAGGAGCAAGGGAGAGTCAAAAAGAATGGGTAAGTGTGTCAGTCTGGGGGGGAAAAAAGGAAAATTATACAGGCTGTTCAGGACTTCCACACAGAACTGGTTGCAGGGTTTGTGGGATCATCCGCGTGGAGGGGTGTGAAGCGGAAAACGTAGAAAAAAGTTGAGGTGGACAGGGACCATCGGGAGACGTAAAGAGGGGACTCTAATAGAATCAATAACGTAATAACACAAAAAAGGTGCCGTGTTGAACTCTACACTGGGACCCGATAAAAGGTCTCAAAAAAAAAAAAAAACGACATAGGAGGCATGAAATTTTTTGGATCAGCAAGAATGCGAAAATAGAACGAAAGGGGGACCTGGAGGGTTTGGGCGAAGGTGGAAAAACGGAGGAGAAACAAGAGCAGTCCCTGGAGCTAACCAAAGGAGTAGCTTGAGGAAGATTGAAAAGGGGATACAACAGAATCCCAAGGGGGGAGGGGGTGTAGATGGATTCTCGAATTCCAATATCAGACTCAAATGGAAAGTCATGACAAATAGGACAAAAAGTGCCAAAAGTGTCGTCCATGACCTAACCGGGGGAAAAGGTCTCTTGGCGAAACTATTGGCTTAATAGGAGCCAACTTGTTTGAAAAGATGGAGACCCCTTACTTGTTGTTGTGTCTTACATAAATCTACTACTTCTTCAGTTTGGAAATGAACCGCTCGGGTGGGTTAAAGGGGGAGGAACTGTTCTTTGTGTTGGACAGAGGATAAAACGGGCGCTGGCTGTCTACCAACAATACCGGGCCAGGACTAGCCAAAACAAAAGGTCTGAAACTATGCAAAACTAAAAGAAAAAACAAAACCATAACACTGGAACCAAAATAAAAGGATGTTGTGTGTGGGTTGGAAAAGTGAGTGTGCAATCACGGCAAACACAAAAGAAAAGAAAGAGGGAATGAGGAAAATGCCCGGAAGGCACACCCAATACGAAAGTTGGTTTGGGGCAGAAGGTGGTCATAGAAAGCGATATTGTGGGGTAAGGTTTGACGGGGCGGGAACGGATGTCTAAAAAACCAAGAGGAGACCCGAACGAAGTCTAAAAAAAAAACAAAAAACACGGGGCCAAGGGCGTCATGGAAAAAAATTGGCAATATATATATTATCGGGGGGTAAGGAAAAAAAAAAAAGAAAGGCAGGCAGCAAAGTACTAATAAAGGGATTTGTGCACTACTGGGCAGGGTAGAGAAAGAAAATACGGACATGATGGGGTAGGGGGGGAAGATCCTGTGGGCCAAGTATTTGGGGGGGAAGCGGGGTGGAGGAGTGACTGGGTTTGTTGAGAGGGGGGGAAAATTAAGAATATCACAGATAAAAAATATGTACCATAGAGTAGGCACAAGTCTCGGGCGCCTGAAGCGAGAAGGCATGAAATTGCAACTTCGAGAAAAATGGTTGTGGGGAAATTGAAAAAAGGGTCGCACAACGATCGTACAATCAGTCAGTCAAGAGTTGATGGAGCATATGGGGTGGACAAAAAAGACAGTTCAAAGAGGGAGTCGGGGAACCGAAACGGAAAAAAAAGAAGTGCGGAAAAAAAAATAGGGTCGATGGAAACAGTCGGGGCAGGGGCGATTCGTCATGCATAGTTAAAATGAAAGTCCCGAGGAAAGTCTAGGAAGGTAAAAAAATACAACCTGCGGGACCAGAAGAGGAAACTTAAAAGAAGAACCTCAACAATTGGGTAGCACTGTAACTGGAGGGCCCTAGGTAGTACGGCAAAAAGGAAACAACAAAAGAAGGAAAATCAGAAGAAAAACAGGGGCTCCAGCCCGGGGTAAGAAGAAATGTTATGGGACTAGGCGAGGTAAGGTTCTGAAGAAGTGAATGACCTAAGGTAACTAAGCGAATGTGAAGGAAAAAAAAATCAGGCGAAAAAAAGAAGAGACATGCCTGGTTCTAGGGGTGGAAATAAAAGTACAAGAGCAGCCTATAGAGAGGACTGGGGTTTGCACCTTGAAAGAATGACAAAGAAGAACGGTCAGGGGAAGAAGCAAACTTCGGGACATTGAGGCCCACCCAACCCAGGGGGGGGTCAGGCAGGAACTAGGGATCAAAAAAGAAATTACTCGGGGGA
>Ga0179591_1370625_pt1 | contig 15454 bp, 14 predicted proteins | sample CZOMad2_1_08_16f_FD_182891 | JGI IMG/M metagenome (GOLD analysis project Ga0179591, IMG submission 182891) | Vadose zone soil fungal communities from Angelo Coast Range Reserve, California, USA - CZOMad2_1_08_16fungal (PacBio error correction) | ecosystem: Environmental > Terrestrial > Soil >...
GGAGACCACCTTGATGAATCGATGCGGAAATCTGTTCACTGTCATGGACCACAAAACATTTGTCAATCGGAAAAGACAACTCAAAGAGGGGGTGGATCGGGGGAGGGGGAGGATATGTGCGCGAACCGAGTATGTCTCATCATAGGGCACCACTCCCGTGATACCTCAAAAGCTCGAAGTATGATCAAAGAACAGATAGCCGATGTCCGCGTCTTTAAATGCTTCTCTGGAAAAGACTAACTGAAAAGTGGGTACCAGAGGCTCCGAGGGCCCGAGGGGAACCCATTAAAAACCTCAACATCTCTCAGGCCGGGGCTGTTGGCAGCTCACGGACGGGGAGATTGGGTTGGAAAGGAGGAGGGGGGGCGTGCGAGGAGTATGACCATTATGCAGACGCCGAAAAAAGGTATCAGTAACTGATTGGGACGCAGTACCCCTGAGCACAGAGGGGGGGTAAAAAGGAAAGACCTGGATCTGACTCTTGGGGGGGGGGGGCGAAGGAACTTTTCAAGGTTATATGGAGCTGAAAACAACTCTCACGATTCGCAGAGCGAGAAAGGTCGTCCCGGGGAAAGGATGCTTTATAAGGGATGTGGGGTCATTTATCTGAGTACCGATTCTCGGGGGTGTTTTGTCCCAAATGTAAGAATGTACTAAAGAAGGGGGAAAGCATACGAGTAATGGTTTTCAGGAGAGATGATTTCCTGGTAAGGTTTCTTTAAAACCCGGTGCTGGAAAAGTAAAAACTGGTCGAGCTTGGGGGCAGGAAAAACGGGGCTAGGGGGGATCCAGGTCGATTTCGGGGGCCGTCGGGGTGGAGGGAGCTACAGCTAGTGGCCTATATGCACAGAAATATAAATCTCGGGTGGGAAAGGGGGGGGGGACTCGAGTTACCCGCGGAGGGTATAAGAAAGGGAGAGATAAACCATCCCCTATATCGAAACAGCCGGGGATATATGCTCTGCCACGGGGACACCTTCTAACTCGACTTTCGGGATACGAGGAGGAAGGAAACCTGTTTCCGGGGGGAAAGGGGTTCTCTTTCGACCACAGGACGAAAGAGGGCAACATTCCCTGACACGACCCGATTCGAATTATCGTCACGATAAAGAAGGGGGCAAGTAGAAAACGGGGAAGGGGGGGGGTAAAAGGAAATCTGGGTGCAAAAAGGAAGGGTGCCTCGACTGGGCCTGAAGGGGGGACGTAGAACGAATCAGCTTGGGGGGGCTACCGGGGAAGACCCAGAGAAGGACAAACATCCGGGGGGCTCTCGTGCTCTGTTACGGGAGTTATAAGGTCCAACTTCAAAGATAGGCTATGTAGGGCTGAGGGGAAATTTCTCAGCGTTTCAAAAAAGGGGGGACGGACACTCAACATCTCATCAAGGATCCGTGAAAAAGAAGAAGTCAGTGTGATGTTTAAATCTCGGCCGAGAAATCACAAAAGGGGGAAGGGAGAGAGCGCCGCGCTCGAACCTGGAAAGAAGGACGAATCCGGATCCATAGGAGGCCGGAAAAAAAACAGAGCAAGGGGGTATGCGGAAAAAGTAGAGATGTAGATCCAAGGAATTTCCTGCAGAACATGCGGTGAACGTCTTGCCTGTGTGTGGGATCGTCTGGACTCAACCCATAGAATCAAGTCAATCGGTCAATCTCGAACGGCCATGACGAGGTCATGGACTGCATCTAGCTAAAAGTGCATCCAAAAGTGGACCTCTTCAGCTGAGGTTGATAAGACGGTTGAGTCAGGAACTCGAATCTTGTTCTAAGATCGGGATAGGGGAATCGGAAAATACTGGGTATAAAAGACAGGCAACTTTGCCATATGTTCGAAGATGGTGAACCGAAGTTCTCGTAGAGTTGGATATCCGGACCAGAACGTGAAGGTCAGTTCAAATATCTTTTCGATGAGTACTTCAAAGTAACCGTACTCGGTGGCAGCTGGTCTAGTTCAATGTTAGACGGGGGGGGGGGACAAGAGGATCGTGAGGCGGATGTAGTACGTCCGGGCGGGAAAGACCCTTCGAAACTCTCCACACAACGGAGGAATAAGTTTGCAGCGGGCAGCGAAAGATACTACCTTCCGCTAAAAAAAAAGACAGATTCTCCTACTGATAGTCCGATGAAGCACGGGCTGGGCCGATAAAGCTGCCACGACGAGTGTGGAGAAAAGCCCGTCTGTACTCGTAAGGGGGAGCGATAGTGGCAAGGGTGTTGGGAGCCGTCGTCTCCCGTGACAATTGAGTCTATCCCTTCTAGGGAAGAGGAACACACGAACGTAAGCCCCTTCATACGGCGATAACTCAGCCTTCACTTCGAGGGGGGAGATCGGAGAATGTACGTGGATGCACTTTGGAATGAGCTTCAAGGGCTTGAAATCTTCAAGTGCTGTCGAATTAAAAGTAAAAAGGCTATCGTCAGAAAGGGAAATATTAACAAAGACCTTCCTCGAATGGAAAGACGAACGTCTTACTGACAGGGAACTGCTCTTCGGTACAACTCCTCTGAGATAATCAACCTGGTCCGGGATCTTGAGAGGGCCTAGAAATTATCGGGAACTACGCTATGTCTAGCGTGAGAAGGTCGAGATTCGATTGCTCTGCGGAACATCCAAACCGCGGCAGGGGAATCACGCGGAACTGAAGCAGACCAAATTAGAAAACGCGAGACACCTAGGGATAAGAAAGCTTCTGCCAGTGCAACAGGGAAGAGAGGGAAAATGGTCACACTAAATGGTAGAACTGGGTTAGGTTCTCGTATTCTTGGGGAACAAGGGATAAGAAAAAAGTAAGCTTCTGTAGGGGAGCGCCCGATGATTCTCCAACCATGTAAATGTGACCCACCAGAGCGGAGAAAAACACTGGGGGTCACACCAGATCAGGGCTCGTGTTATCGCGCTGTAGTTGGTTACAGGGGCTTAGGGTAATCTGAATTTGGAGGATTGGGATAATGCTAAGTGGTTTCTCACTCTATATGAAAGAATCTTTTGGGGGGAAATTGACAGCGAAAGCTTAGGGCATCTGGGGACGACTTCATGGTCAGGGAAATAACCGGTCCTTGGAGGTATATCAGTCTAGGGTTAATCGTGTCATTAATTTCCGAAACTCTAGGTCAAGAGCTACCCCTCCGAAAAAAGGTTACGGGGGAGTTCACGATCAGAAAGGCGAATACTAGAAAACAAGTCCTTGGCAATAAGAAAATTTATCTCACGACAATTGCCTACTGCGAAAGGCTGAGCAAGGTCATCAACTCTAAAAAGCGACGCCAGGAAACGCGAGGGTAGGCCCGATAGGACCATCGTAAAACCAGCAGCTCATCTTGAAAAAGACAGGTAAGAACTTACTCCTGGGAAGAAATAACCGACACTTCGACTGACTACCAAGTCTTGAAAAGGGTGTATTCTTTCTATCTGGAGCTAAAAGGGTCAAAGGTTTGCTCAAGGGATCCTCGATTCAGAATTCACTTAAGCTTACTTTGAACCCTTGGATGAAGAATGTGGCCGGGGAGTATAGAGCGGCTAGACCTCAAATCCTACTAGACTGCCACACGCGCCGTCCGGAAGCGCTCAACAAGAAGGAAAGGGGTGTTGAATGTAAGTGCTGAAGTGTCACATCGCCAAAGGTTTCCGCAAAGGGCCTTCATTCGTCAGCCTGCGGACTGGTGAGGCGGGGGGGGTTTGTTGGGGGAGTCCTATTCTGGATTCTTATCACTGGTGGACTGCTCTGTCCCTGTACGCGGTAGGGAAATCTCAAAAAGAGCAAGGTGCCCGCCTGACTGGGGGACCGGGGGGGTGTCATTAGAAGGGTCAATCCTAACTAACTAAAAAGTCATCTCGATGTACGAAACGAGAAGGGAGTACTTGGGGAAGTCAGATCCTGAGCTCAGCTCTCTGGAAGGTTTGCTTCCATTAAAAAAAGCTTTAAGTAAGTCAGAGATCGAGATTCCCGACGAGGGTGATCTAAAAGGGAGTCGAACCTCCATAACTACGGGAGGAGCCGCTCGACACGATAGACGGAAGAGGGGAAGAGTAATGCTTCGGGTTGAAGGAACTAATTCTCGAGGATGGACGAAGCGGTGCATCAACGGGGTGCACGTCGCCACCAACAAAGGCGTGGTCCGAGCACCATCTCGGCCTGAAAGCGCAGCAGCGTGAAAGAGGTTCTAAAAAAATGGGGGAAGAACTGCTCCGAAGAAAGCCGGGGGAGGTACTCTATCTGCTTGAGCACGGAAAAAGTGCCGGCCGAAAGGGATAGCGTCGAATGCTCCATAATGTAATATATATAAACAACAACAGGGGGGGAAGAGATTACAGATCACGGAGAAGGGAAGGCCACGTACCCGCATCATCTCGGACACCGTTGGCTCTAACCAGCAGGAATCGTCAGCCACATCAATGCAGAAAGAATTTCCCTGCTGCGCTCGAGGAAGGGAGATGTGCGGACATCTTCCTATAAGATAGAGGTCTAAGATCGGCACCTTGCGATCCTTTGGAATCACCGTGCGGACTACTAGAGAATGAAGGCCTACCAAGAATTGGGAGAACGTTCGAGCGATTGCGCGTGTCAGGGGAAAAGGCGGGGAAGGAATCCCGTTGGGGAGGCCGCGTCACCTGAAGGGGATGCTCGAGGAAAGATGTCGCGAGTCAGAAAAAAGAGTCTTCCAAACGTTACCGAAAAAAAGGGGAGAGGTCTACAACAGGGGGGATCCGATTCGTACATCGCAAAGGAGGGACGGCGGCCTGTATCAACTGAACACAAGAAAGGTCACGTTTGGGGTCGGCGAGGTGCACGACCGGGTCTGAAAGGGGGAAAGGAATTCAGAAAAAGAACTGGCCCCTCCCAGTCTAGAGAAAATAAAAAGGTAGAAAACCTTAAGAAACATCGAGAAGGCAAAAAAGGGCAAAGTCCTCTCACTACAAAACGTCTGGTGAACCCGCGGAAGGAATCTCCTTCTCCAGGGAAAAAAATACAAAAGAGTCTGATACCTCCGGGAGCGCGTAACGCTTACTTAGTTGTTAAAAAAGTGCGTAGGGAGTCATTTCCTGGGGGAGGGGCCGTATCATAACTGCGTCGCAAAAGGGCACTCTTACATCAGTCAATGATCAGAGATATAGGCAGAGCTTCGCGAGTCCCCGTCCAGGGACTAGAAGAGCCCGCTCCTTTATAAGGGGGAGAGGGGAGTCGGGGAGGCCGTCCGTTCGGGAGGGATAATTTTGGTAGTAGGGGAACGGGTCTATTGTGGACCATGTCCAGGGGAAAAAAAAGACTGGCGCGTCGGGGGGGCCCTGAGTCTCTGTTTCCAAGGTAAGGGGTGCCTTGGCGCGACGGGCAAGGGGGGAAGAGCGGGAAAAAAGTCCGGTAAACGATCAAAAGTGTCTCGGGGAAAAAAAGTCATTCGCGATCGACTATTCGAGAATGCTCCGCACCGCGAAATAAAGGGGGAGGTTAGTAATAAGCATAAAGAATTTTAAATAAGAATTGTATGGACAAACTAGAGTATCTAAGCAAAATTGAGATCTGCGGAAAAAAGGAAAAAGGGAAGATAGCTCATGGCTATCTTTTCGCTGATAAAGCTCCAAATGATGAAGAGTCCTACATCGCTTTTAACAAAAGGATGCAAAGCCTAGACTGCCAACTGCCGAAAAAGAGGCCGCATACAAAACCACTAAGCGAAAGGAGAAAAAAAAACTTACAGGGAACCGAGGATGGTGACAAAAAAGGAAGGTTCCTCGCGGGAGAGGGCCTCTCTCCCAGTCCGAAAAGACTAGAACTAATAAATCCTTCTTGGCCCATAAAACGTGAAATGCGGCACAAGGACAGTTAAAAATAAATTCCCCGGAAGGAAGACGTCGGTCGTGGATAACAGGATGCTGCCGGTGAGAGCGCAACGCTCCTGAGGGAGGGGCAACTTAAAAGGTAATAGGGATGTTTCGCAAGCCTAGGAAGCTGCTGCGAACGAAGAACGCAAAAAAGACCTGATCTTAAAAGGGGGAGTAATCGAGGACCCTACGGATTAAAAAGAATAGCACACCGGGGGATCAGGACTGAGAGGTAGCAAGGGGGAGGCCGCGTTTCCTTCAATCATCTCCGTCGTAAAGATTCCTAGGGGCATCTGGAGGAAAAAAAGCTCCAACGGCCAGCTTTCGATCCGGTAAAGGGAATAGGTAATAACTACGTAGGAAAGCGGGAATCACGTTGTAAAGGGGTCCTCTGCGCTTCGATGAGAAAAGCCAGCTAAAAAAAGCGGTTGATAAACTGCTATGGAAAAACGCGGAGCTGGCTGAGAAGAGGATGAGGTTTGATACGGAACATAAAGGGATGCTGCTAACAGAAGGGCCGCAAAACCGGGTCGGAAGAAAGAAAAGGGCTTCAGAAAAGGGAAGATTCCGACCTCAAGAGGAAAAAATCGGGGAATCTGTGACTAGCGGGCCGTATCGTCGAATATCTGATTTAAAATGATATGAAAGTAGGGGGGAAAAAGGTTATAACTTCTGAAAGGCCGTCTCCCGCTGAAAAAGAGAAAAAGACTCAACCACGGGGGCTGAAAGAATAGATGTTTGAGAGGGAGAAGTTCAGGGGAGAATACATCAGAAATCCCTGACGATCACCTTAAGCGAAAGGAGAGGGAACAATTCAATAGACCGGGGAGGGTCCCTTCATCTCTCCACGGTGGAGACCGCCTTACTACAGTAGGAAGTCTCGGGAAAGAAACTGAAACCATTTTAAGAAATGTCTGTCGTAAAGAAAAGATGAGGAGGGGCTTAGCTTGAGGACATAATCTCGCCCAGCGACTCCGAGGCGGAGAAAACTATTTCTCGAATAGCAACAATTAGGAAGCCGAAGGGGGGGATTTCAAGGCGGGACTTTTCACCTATGGGATGCACTTATAGTAATTAGAAAAACATAATCAAGAAATATGAGCTGGGGGGAGGGGGTCATCGAGGCCATAAGGCACTAAATAGTATGCTAATCATTAAGAAATACGCAAAGTTAAAAATGAGTACATGCTGCTTGCCTCATCGGATACTATCTCCTGCGAGCACTTTGGTCGGGGTGGGAGGGCTGATAGTGTAAGTCTATCTCAAAGAAGTTCTAGCTGAGGGAGAGGCCGAGGAAAAGATTGCGACGCTACATAACTCGCAGTCGGAAAGGAGAAGAGACGTGTGTGTGGTGTGGTGAGAAAAAACTACCGGGGGGGTCTGAGAAGAGGTCCTATCCTAGTAAGACTGAGAAGGGTTGTCGTCAAGAGGAGATCTGAAAATAGACGGGGGCCAGGGTTCCTGGATTCTTTCCACAGGGACCCGAAGGTAGGGATATGCGAGGAGCGAAAGGAGTGCAAAAATTCTGGTAAAAGGGGGGTTTGAAAAAAGCAGGAACCTGGAAAAAAGCTTCTATGGGAAATACTCGTTACGAGAACTGTAGTTTTCAGGTCTGTATAGGGATTAAGTATTCTAAGGGGGGTGGTTCTAACGCGGGAAGGACGTCGAAGCAGGAAGTGAACGAAAACGCGACCGATCAGAGGGAAATGCTGACATGGGTGCAGAGAAAAGGAGCATGGTCTCAGTTAGAAGGTGAGGTCAAAGCTCTCGTATTCAAGGGGAGGAGGGAAATTACTCCAGGCTTTAACGTCGCAGTGAGAGGGAAAAAGTAGGAAGATAAGTCTATCCCGAAAAAAAAAGTTGAAGGCTCTAAATCTCAGGGGTGCAAGGAAAGATCTACATCCAGAAAGTCAGGATCCAGAAGACCAAAACTCCATGGACCATCCGATAGGGAGGGGAAAAAGGAGTCGTAAACAAGACTCGTAAGGGAAAAAAGAGAAATCTCGTTGGGGGGGGTTTTGGGGGGTTTTTTGGTTGGTGTGGGGGTGGGGGGGTTGTTTTTGGGGGTTTAAGGAAAGCCAGAACCAAAACGTTATCGGCGTAAAAGAAAAAGGAAAGGTTCTTTCTCCAGAGGGAATCTTATCGTGCGATCAGCCATAAAGAAATGGAAAAGTTAAGAAATAAAACCCTCATTAAGGAAGTCCTCTGGGACCTGCGAATAGGATCCCTGTTTATACTAGAGATGCCTTGCAATCTAAGGCCTTACTCCCTACTATCTATGTTGAAAAAACTTCAATAGGCGACCTCCGTGCCGGAGAGAGAGAGGTAAGTACTCGTTCGGAACTGGAAAAGGCGAATACCTCGTGGTTACTCCGCCAGTTTCAGGGAGAGGAAAGAACGGTATAAGAGCAGGAAGAGGGAGCATTTTTGCTATCATCTCAGAGGAGGTCATTGGGTCAATGTAGGATAAAACTAAAAGATTTCAAATCCCGAAAGAAAGGAAAGAACATCCAGTTTAGTGGGGGCTACGAGAAGAAGTGGAGAATCTCATAGGGGAATTCTGATCATGAGGAAAAAAACAACGCTGATCTCAACCTGGCTCTAAATGGGGGAGACAGGCTCACCGAGACTAGTTAGAACTCAGGGTCCTAACTACTATTACTATAGAGAGAAACCTTTCACTCAGTACGTCAAACCGAATTAGAAGAAGACCCGTACAATATTAGAAAAGGGATATGTAGGTCTTGAAAAGAGGCAGGTTATCCTAAGAAGGTCTTCTCTGAAGCGTAGTCGCACGTAACAGCTGCGGGCCCCAAAATAGAATCGTCGCGTGAAGAGAATACCTTTCCTAAAGAAAAAAATGAAGAAGGAACTGGTTCTATGTGAAAAAATCCAAAATTAACCGGGGAGGAAAGAAATCTTAATGTCTCGGTGGGCGGGGAAGAAGGAGGAGGGTTATAACAACTTCTCTCTCAAAAGTAAGAAAGATGAGGACCTCAAAGGATAGCATCGGCGTCTCCGCTCCTGGGGGGGAAGAGAAAAGAGACGCCCTTTCTAAGATATCGCTTCAACTATGACAGGAAAGAAAGATGGCAAACGCCGGGACGACGCTGCTCCATGAGATTGGGGTTGGAAAAAAGTAAAAATGCCGAGAGAAGGACTCCCTGGGGGACTAATAGGAAGGAAAGCTGCTCCGATATCGGTCGCTCCCAGAGAGGGGGGACAAGTGAACCCTCTCAGGCCTAAAACTTTAAGAAAGTCCCGGATTAGGAAGGGGAGATTATAAGAAGAAAAATGGATTTTAGGAAACCTCGTCTTAGTGAATCGAGGTAGGAGTGAGATACCTCAAAGATCAGGGCGTCAACAAGGTGAAGTAATCTCTCTAAGCGAGAAAGAAAACGAAACCACTCCCTTGAAAGGGCAGGGAGATAGGGGAGGAGGTACGTTGTGCTTTCCCCGGGAGATACAAACAAACACAGGAGGCGGGAGGGTAACTTCCAATATTTACGAACGCTGAGAGGGAAAAAAGAGAAGACCCTCAAAAGCAGAAAACTCTCGATACTTATAGCAAAAAAGGACAAAATAGAAGAGTGTAAGGAATTCAGAAGGGATGTTAACGTTTATTAACTAAAGGGAGTCGACGGAGCAGTCTTGAAGCCTCAGGAAAAAAGAGAAAGCGCCTCCTCCGGAGGACGTACTTCTCGTTGGTGGGGAAGGAATCGGGGAGGGAAGAAGTTACCGGGGAATTTCCGAGAAATCGAAAAACGATGAAAAGGCACGGAAGCAAACTTATGATTTCGAATCTTCTCGTGGTGAAGAGGACACCGTGGAATGTGCGAAGCTAGAAAAATCCAGAGGGGAAATTCACTGGATCAAGGGTCCAAAAGAAGTCGGAGCGGGGGGTAATTATAACTTATGTACCTATGCGCGAGTGGTTGGTGACATGTCGAACTCAAAAGTCGTAATTGTAAAGGAAAAGGATGTCCCGGCTAGGGGGGGAGGGGGAAAAGAGCTCGGGGAACTTGGGGAGAGCAAGGAGTCGGGGGACGCCACGTAAAACGGAGTAATGTCAGAGGATCCGGGGGCTCTCGCAAAACTTGGGTGGGTTCTTGAGTCGAGCTTGACCAGGGGAATAGCTAGAATCGAGGAAAAAGAAATATACTCCTCCTTCTCATGGAAGTTCCCACCTGTGATAGGGAGAAGAGGATTGATCGGATCAAGGTCGCCCTGATGGCGAGAGAATGAAAAGAATCGCTTTAGAAAAAACAAAACGGAGCATCCGCAATAGAAAAAAAATAACGATACCCCCCCGAGGACCAGCAGAAAGAAAAAAACTACAGCTAGAGATGATTGACATCAACCGTTGCCTTGCTAAGAGGGGTCAAAAACAAATACGGGGAGGGGGGGTAGGAAAGGGGGTCCTCTGTCCTTCTCCGGAAAGCTAAGGGGAGATTCCATGAAACCGCACGACCAAGTGGACTCTTGACTTGGCCCTCAGGGAACGCGTAATTAGGAAAAGGGAGGTTCTTCTTCAGTTAAGATACGCGATGTATGCTGCCGTAGAGGAAGGACGCCTTTCGGCCCGCAAAAGAAGGTTGAAGAAAAAAGGGATTTTAGCGGGAAGGGAAAGAGGAGAACGGCTATAGAAGGAGAATGAATCCTACGGAGAGGATCCCGCCCGTAGGTCCCGCTAAACAAGAGCAGGCTTAAAAATACAAAAACGTGCAGGGGGCAGGGGGGTACACGGGAAATGATCCTACGGTCAGGCATCTAAGCTTGGACACCTAGATAGGGGGGATTTGGTCATCTTCTCTCAAAAAGAAGGAACCCCGAATTTACGATGTCCTTCTCAGAGCTGAGGAAGGAGAATTTATCAATTAAATCCGCTAGGTGACAAAGTCTTTATAATAAGAGTCTGAGACGGGGGGGAATAGAGATAACTGCGCGGTAAAGGGAGAATGCCGTTTATCTCACTGGACGGTTATGAGACGGAAAAAAACGGACTTTAGTTTCGACCACAAAACGGGGCTCCAAGGGACTATAGTGCGCCAGGCCGACGAAAACCTAATTGGGAAAGAGAGTGTCATGAGGCTCGACAGCGTACTCGTGCAGTCCAAGGGGGGAGGGAAGTGTCTAAAGTATGTATGGGGCCGATGCGGCTCAAGGGGAGGGGGGGGAGGGGAAACAAAAGCTCGAAAAGTGGGGTGTTAAAAAGATTGTTGGGAGAGAGGCTCCGGTCATCAGACCGATAAAGAATAAACACGTCACCTTCGAGTCTCGAGAGGAAATTGAAGGAGGAGGACGAGCCAGGGCGCTGCGAAACCTTCCGGGGAGGGCGGAGTGTGATCGCATCAAGGGAAAGATGTTAGAAAATAGAAATCCAGTCCCTTGGGCTTTCAGGGAAACCAGTCTGCGGCGTAAGCTGAAAAAGAAAAGCAGGCCCGAGTCTATGCGGGGAAAAAGTCGCCCGCTGATTCATAGAGACTTTCACAGGGGGAATGCAAGAAGGAGAGTAAAACCGGGAAGAGAGAATGAAAATCTAAAAGTCTATCTTAATATCTGAAAAGGGAGCTCTGGGGCAGAAAATGCACCACCTCGGAGGGAAAAAACACAGGATTTCGGCAGGAGAATTTACCCGAATCGAAGAGGAGACTTATACTCGTCACCGGGATGTTTCAGATTCTCATAAAACGGAAGCAGAACGATACATGTCGAGAGGAGGAAGGGGAAAAAAAGACTTTCTGAACGCACTAGAAACCACTCAGGGAAGGGAAAGTATCAGCAGGTCCCGGAGGGCATCCTCGACAGCGAAAAAAAGGAATCGAACGGAGTCGAAAGCAAGAAAAAAGCCTACTCAGGAGACGGGAAAAGGAAAGGGAAATCAGATGTCGGGAGGAGGGAGTCAACCGGCGTCAGAAGTAGATTTCTGATGGAAAAAAGAAAAATACGCGAAGGAAGGCCCCATTAGGGGGAAAGGGGTCCCACCAAAGGGGCCATCGTCACATTTGAGGGGAAGTCGGATGAGGAGGGTTGGTGAGTGAGACGTATCGAGGGCCGATAGGCGGAATTCTAAGTGGTGGAAAAAAAAAGAGGCTTCACTAGGGACAATGCTAAGTTACCGCGAAGATCAGGGAACGTGAAATAGTGGAGTCAGAAATTCCGGGGCATTGGGAGGGATGGCTGTTAAGAAAAGGGGTCAGAGTGGGGAAAAGCTCGTATTTCGCAAAGACCCTCCTCCAGCTCCGCAGCAGAGAAGGAGAGTAGCTACCCTCTCAATGACAATCAAAGCAAACTCCCTTGGAAAGGGAAAAGTAATGCCAAATCAAACTCAATCCCAAAAGGGGAGGACAGAAGACCATTTAACCATAACTCAGAGAGGGGAGGGAAGGCTTCAGGGAAACGCCGGCAACATCGAAGAAAAGATAAATGTACTGTTCCTACAGGAAAAAAATTACCTACAAAAAAAGGTTCCGAGGTGAGACCAAATGAAAAACCGAGTGGGAAAAACTATCAAAGGAGAATTCCCTTTTTTATCAAAACAGAGAAAAAACTTTGAAGGCTGAGCATATCCGAGGCTACGGGTTACTAGGTCTTTAAGAAAGAGGGCCTTATTTATCCTGCAAGCCTCGGGGGGAGAGGAAAAAAGGAGAAGCCACTATCTAGTCGAAACACGCGATCCGTAGAAAAAAAAGGCTCACAAGGTCTAGCGCGGAGGAAAGGGGGGAAGGAAACAGCGGTACCGGATTTAAAAAGGGCGGGCGTCGTCGGCAGCGACGCGAAGAAAAAAGAGAGGGGGTCTGTGGGGGGGGGGGGGGGGCCCAAGCAAGGTATAGCCCTTAAGTCGGGTCTTCTTGCAAGGGTTGTCAAATAGCTGGAGAAACCGGTTCACAAAAGCTCCTAACCGGGAAGGTGGAAATCCTTCGGAAATCGGGCATTTAAATCAATAACTCAACTCTGTAAATCATTTACTCATAGTATAAAAGAAATAATTAGGGGGATCATCTCCAGGGGAGGGAAGCAGCACTCTGGGGTCTCTTAACCGGGGGGGGAAGGAAAATTACGTAATTCGCAGAAAAGTCATGGGCCATGAAGAAAGCAAGGGTTGTTTTAAGGAGAAAAAAGTCGCTTATTCGGATCAAAATGAAATTGAAGCGTCAAGCCTCGACACGGGAAAGGGAGCAAGGTTGGAGGCTGCAGGCTCGAGACTCAATTAGAAGGGGGGGTATCTATAATAGGATAGAAACTTTGTCGAGGAGGGAAACCCCGGAGAGTCTGAAAAAGCAACCATCTCGACTCTTGACGAGAAGCACAGATTGAAGGAGGTGCTTCGCGTCGATAACAACTTCTCGATCAATCTTCAAAAAGGAAGCGATGACTTGCTCTTACTTGAACTTCTAAAGGAGAGAGGAAACTCACCAAAAAGAGAGAAAACAACAAAAAGAGAGAAAAGATGTGGGAAAGAAAGGCGAGCCTATAGAGAGAGGTCGCAGGACTAGCCTCCTTTGCTAGAAAAAAGGGATTAGAAGGATTATCTTTCAAGAAAAGGTCACAGAAGTCCTGCTCGCAATGTCGGGGAAGGAAGGCCGTAGACAAATACCCCGGGGCGCGCCGTGCAGCTTAGGAAAAAGGGATTACTTCAGGGGCGCTTAAAGAAAAGAGAAAACTGCTACCAATAGAAAAGTAAGAAGGGACTTCTTTCTCTGCCCAGGAAGGGAACGGTTTCATATCTAATGGTGAAGGCAGGAGAAACGAGGGAGGGAATAGAGAGGGAAAACCGGGGGAGGGAGGGGCTTCTCTCTAAGGGATGGACTCCACTGTCCTATACCGCGTGAATAGTGCGGGTCCGTCTGAGCCCTCATCGGAAATGAAATCTGATAAATCGAGGAGAAGAAATTGAGGAGGCTTGCCCTTCCTGGGGAAGGACAACGTTAACGAAGGACAAACGATGTTAGGTATATTTTCACACCTGAGAGCGGATCAGAAGCATCGTAAAAGAAACCGGGAGAAACATCCTATATATACTTATAATCCAAAAGGAGCAATAGGGCCAGAAGGAGGACGGACGCGTCGCTACAACGAAATGCATGCTTGGAGTACCCCTCTTTCTTCACTGCTGAACAGGGAAGAGTCAAAAAAAAGAGATCAGCGCCTCGTGAGGTGAGCCGCTTGACCGAAGCTGGGGGGGTTTAAAGTTCTCGGTAGGGGAGCCTTAGGACTCGCCCGAAAAGAAATAGCTTACTTACCACACTAGCGGAATAGAGCGGCGAAATTCGAAGTCATCGCGGTGTCGTTCTCACAGTGGGGTTGAAGAGACGAACAATACAACTTGTCAAGAGAGGGAGCAATTTGGAAAATTCGGTCGAGGTCCTTCGAAGTAGAACGGGACTCGCGGAAGGGGGGGTTGAATGGGGAGAGGGGGAACGACCTAAGAATACTCGTAAGGGGTGGCCAAATCCTTTATGCCAAGTTCAGGTTCGTTCCAAGAGGAGGGAAATGGGAGATCAGGAGGAAAAGGGGGGGCGCGGTCTCGGGCCGGGAAGATTGCGTTTTGTCGGGCTCGAAAGAGAAATTCGATTCCTCACGGAAAGTCGCGTGGAAGGGGGAGTCCTGGTAAAAGAGGGGTAAAGGCGGGAAGAAGGGGAAAAAAAAGCAGCCCTAGGAAAAACGCCTTTCTATCTGAAAGAAAGGAACTCCAAGATCGGGATGCTGAGGTTCTCGCGTGCTCAAGGCAAGGGGGAAAAGGAAAAAAAACCCGGGACAATCTTCAGTCGCCGCAAGGAGACGCCTAACGCCCAATTTCCGACACGATTCAATCATAAACTAACAATAAGGAAGATATAAAGTAGACCCCTTGGGCTATTTTTTAACGTTAGAGTAAAGGGGTGGGGGGGGTAAAATAAAGTTGGAAGAAGACGTCTTGGGACTTCGAAGGTCGTTCTCAGGGAGAGCGAAGAAAGACGGGGAGTACTCGTAGGGGGGCGGGGGGGAGCTTCAAAAAAAAAAAAAAACTGAGCGGAGAAGAGGCAATACTATAGGTTTCGAACGATCGTACGGTCGAAAGACAGATGGAGGCGGATACTTTTCAAAGGAAGGATTTCGAAGAAATCCGGGAAGAGGGCGCGAGGGAAGGGTTCATGACTGAGAGGAGGTCGTAGGGTCTCCTCATAGTCTAAAGCATCAAGTGGGGCAGGGGGAAGGGACGTGACAATGAGGCGCGAAGATTTCCGGATCAAAGTGCTAACTGGGGAGAGAAGGTGGTATCGTTAGGGGGAATCAGATCTACAAGGGAGTCCTTCAGTCGATGGGTTGAATAGTCCGATGAGCCGATCGATTAAAGGGCAAACATATGAAAGAGGGTAGTCGAAAGCGACTGGCGACTTGGATCTCTCAGGAACATGACTGACGTAGGAATGCTTCTCGTGGAAAAAGGAAGGGCAGACCGTTTAGAAGCCGCTTCCAAAACGGAGGAGAAAAAATACGATTCTCCCAAAAGGCGAGGGAAGCAAAGCCGTTAGCAACAGGTTCTAATATCTTGGTCAAGAGATTGACATTACCGTTCAGTCGAAGCAAGCTGTAGGGGGGTGGTTGTCGTGTGAGCGTTATGCGGTGGAGGAATGAGTCCCTGCGCAAGAGACCC
>Ga0179591_1227619_pt1 | contig 15451 bp, 12 predicted proteins | sample CZOMad2_1_08_16f_FD_182891 | JGI IMG/M metagenome (GOLD analysis project Ga0179591, IMG submission 182891) | Vadose zone soil fungal communities from Angelo Coast Range Reserve, California, USA - CZOMad2_1_08_16fungal (PacBio error correction) | ecosystem: Environmental > Terrestrial > Soil >...
TAAAAAGCTAAAAAAAAAGCAGGGAAAGTATGCCCCAGGAGGGAAGCGTTGGGCTTGTCCATTGGTTTCCAGTCGTGGGGGAGAGGGGGACCACGGGGATGGTTGGTGAAAATAGTTGGAAAGGATTGCGCCGCCTGTTTAAACGGGGAATCACGAAAAGGGAAAGCAAAAATGCCGGCCTCGTCCAGGTGTTCAGAAAATTCGTCGATCACCATGGGGGGGACAAGAATTGCATTGTCGACGCAAATGGGTCGCCGCGGGAGGCCCTTATCAAGAAGGGGAAAAAAACGACCCGGGCGCGGGGAAAGAAGTCGTCCTGAGAACAGAGGACGAAGGAGCAAAAAAAAAGATGTCGACGACGGGCTAAACTCCATCGTCAAGGGAAGATTGGGAGCGGCTGCACTGCGAAAACAGGTGGGTTGGGAATGTCCACTTAAAAATCCAAACCGCGACGGGGGTGTCGAACGCTACCAACCTCGGGGAGGAAGGTAGAAATGAAGTCGATGAGAAGAATGGAAAGTTGCTGGGTTGACGAATTATTCTGAATCATACAGCGTCAAAGCGGAGAGTACACTGACGTCAAGGACGGGGGAATACCGAAAGGTCCCAGGCAAAGCGAAACGGGCCTCTGGAGTACGTTTGGGAGGAGGGGGCCTTTTGGAAAAGTGGCGCCTGAAGTATGGAAAGGAATGGAAGCAATAAATGGTGACAAAGATGGAACCCATCTTAAAGGCGCGAGGGAATGAAAAAGAGGAAGGTTGATGTTCTGTTGGGAGGGGCAGGAGGACCCCAGTCGGTCCCCTAACTCAAAGATAGTGAAGGTATGCCTCAAACGGCCTCATTGGTTGACAGGCATCAAGTCAAAAGTCCCAGAGGGGGGGAGACTGGGAGTTACGCAGTGGTTGACAGCCATCACACACCCCAGAAAAACGGATCTGGTTTCAGGAGGCGTCATTGCGAAAAGAGGGGCTTCTGCCGGTATAAAACGTGGGCTGCAGACCCAGGAAGAGGGGGGGTCGCCCCAAAGAACACGTGACATTCCCTCAAAGCTACGGGAAAATCTAGTAGAAGGGGGAAATACACTGAGAAGCGAAGTCTATGCACAGTGGGAATGGGGGGTCATTCCAACGGGGGGGAGTGCTCCCCAGGGGCAACAACAAGCAACTTGTCCAATAGTACTGATTAGGTGAAACGGGGTCAGACTTTAATTTAGGCGGAGGGTTAAAACATCTGGGCAGCCCAGAAAGATCCAGGGGGACTTAGGGGGCTGAACGGTCAGAAAAAGACTAAACACAACCCCTACTAAGGAATGAGACGTGTTAGAGCATCAGAACCTATCGAAAAATCTCCATAAAGATTTAACAGGGAGAGAAGAGGAGATCCGACCTACTCCCATGTCGAACACATCTGACAATTTAAATACCCAGCTTCCTATGAAAGTGGACAGCCTGAACCTAGAACGCCAAATAGGTTCCAAGTAGCTCGAATGAAACCCACAAACAAACTGATAAGAAAAGAGAGATAGAAACTTACCTGATTTGCTTTCGGAGGTCGGGGCTTCCAGAAAACCTGCGTTTTCTCTCACATTGCAGACGGGTGTATTATAACTCTCTCAAAAGTAAATAAAGCGGGAACCGGCTCTGTCGAATGATTTTCCCCTTCTTGGATAAAGGGAGTCTGGAATTAAGTGTGTAGGACTTCTTGCCAGAACGACAGAAAATAAAATGCTAATTCACGATCTCAACTCTCAGAAAGAAACTAAAGTCTAACAGAAATAAAATACAGCCGCTATGTTGTGCAAGGGACCGGTACTGGTACCACGCCGGCCATTATTGAATTCCGAAGGAATGGGCACCACATGAAGAGAAATGGAAAGCTCGGTGTGAAGGCGAGACTGGCGAAAAGGGTTTGGGGAGAAAAAAAGATTTACCCTCTGAATTAAAAGCTAAAAGATGGGCAAGGTCCAAAAGCCAGTACTACTCAGGGGCTCCGACAAAACGACGGGGGGGAGGTTTGATGTCGTACAACACTTAAACCTTTCAAATTCCGATAGGAAGGGAGGATGGTCTTCGTCAAACAAGATGTAAAATCGGTTAGGAGAGACGTCCCTATTCTGGGGGGGGTGTTGGTTGATGAAGAGGGCAACGGACTAAAACAGACCCACCTAGGGTTAATGATCCGCGAAGGTGTCCAGCTGTTGGAAGCTGTCTGCCCTGCCCCTTAACAGGGGTAAAAAGAAAAGAGGGAAAAAAGGCACAGAAACGGGTAAAAGAGGCAAGAAAAGAAGTGTCTTGCCTCTGGCTGAAAGAGGACGAAACTACCGTGACTTCTTCATACGCATGCCTAGGCCTTAGGCAGCTTTAAAACAGAGGCAAAACCTCTACAACGGATAAGGAGAAAGGCATAGGGCTGGCCTCTAAGAGACGGAGTGTGCTGGGGTCTTTTCGAAAAAAAAAGAGGGGGGGGAACGAATGAACACTACCCACAGGAAGAACAGAATTAAACGAATCTAGTGGTGCCCTTAAAGAGAGGGGGGGGGGAGAAAGGATAAACATTACTCTGATGTAAGAGATCGCATCTTCGGCGAAGAGGAGAAGCCGCGCTCCCAGGGTAGTTGTGCGAAAATAGGAAAGAGGAACTCAGGGCGCCCATGCGGAAAGGAGAAACTGCAGGGGCCCATGGTTGAGGAGGGGGGGAGGCACTCGCAAAGTTACGCCTGCTATTTAAGGTTGTGTGTTGAGAGAAGACGTGAATCAAAGTCCGGCCAGCAGCAGGTCAAACGCATGTTGCAACAAACAGTGCTTCGTCCTCTGCCAAATACAGGGAGGAAAGAAAAAAGCAAAAATATTCCTCAGGTGTAGCAGGGGGGCAGAAAAAGTCACGCGTGCTGAAAGGAAAAAAAAGGAAAATTCGTGCACATCGGGGGTGATAAAGGAAGGGCGACCATTATCTTTGTCAGAACTTAGACAGAGAAGGGAAGGCAAGGGTCCTGTGCGGAGGTCAAGATCTAGAAAGAAGAAGAGGACTGAGGGTGGGGGTACAGCAACAGAGGGTCGTCTAGGTAAACAGTTTCGATGAAGGGAGCCGGATGATTACCGCCGAGAGAAGGGAAGAAGTTCATCGGAACTTTCCTTCCCATTAGAGCGTAGAGGGGGGGAAAATTGTTGCAGACCAAAAGGAAAATGGGGGTCAACTGGGACCTCAGAGGAAACAGCGACGCAAGCAAATGTCTCACTTACTTAGCATGTGCAAAGGGGAGATTCATCTAGTACTTTTAAAGAGTCATACTAAGATGACGAAAACGCGACAAACTGGTAGAGAGATTTTTGGAACCAAATTCCCGACGAAACGATTCGTCGGGAGGAAAGGGGAAAAGTGTGGGAGGACATCCCATCTTAAGGGGTGAGAGAGAGAAAAAAACAAAACACCTTATTAGGAGAAAAGGAAAGCTTCCGGGGGATGACCGAAAAACGGGGGGTCAAGGGAGAGACGACAGAAGTCGGTGGAGTTGGCCAACAATCGAAGGCAAGAAAAAGGGGGAGTCGTGGGCCGTGGGGTAAAAATAGTAGGCCGTAAAATGGGTACCGTACGGGGTCCGATTAACCTAGGAGGGAAATACGTACACGGTCGAATTTGAAAAATGGAGCTGATTAAATACGTCCTCTGGGAAGGGGGTAATTACACAATCGGAGTTGGATAACGCACAAAGGGAAAAAAAAAAGTCAGAGAAAGTGCAGAAAAAGGGAAGAGGAGTCGCCCTTAGAGCGCGGTACTCAAGGGAATAACAAGAAAGCAGAAAAACTTGGTTTCTAACCAAAAGGAAGAATAGGTTGGAAACAAGAAGACAAGGCGAGGAGGGAGCGTTACCTGAAGCCCCCCCGGAAAGAAGAAGAAGGGAGAAAGTTAGGAAGGGGTGACGCCCTCTACCACTTGGGGGAGAAACTAGGGGACGAGGTGTTTGCGCTGAGAGCAGCAGCAAATCTCGTGGATTCGGGAGGAAACACATGTCGCACGACAGCGTACATAGTGGGGAGGTCGGGGAATGCCTGGAAAGGTAGTTCTAAGCCACTGGGGGGGGGGGTAACCTGCGTATTCAATTCTGTATGAGGGAAGGGGGGGGAATCAATTGACTCCGGTTCAGACGAAGAACACCTGAAGAATGCAGGGAGTGGGGAAATGGGGGGACATTCGTGCAGAAAGAGGGGAGATCATCAGCATCCGGGGAGGAGACGGGGACACCTTTTCGCCGGGAGGGGGGGGGAAAAGAATAATTTGACTCACCTGAAGAACGTGGAGAGTAGTGGAGGATTCTCCGTCTCGAAGAGGATCGGGATATTCAAGAGGCGAAAATCGGTCGACTAAAGAAGGAAGGAAAAGATTTCTTCTGCAACATTCTCAAACGGGTGGGGGGGTTTAAATTCTGGGGGAACCAAGAAAAAAAAGGCTAACGGACGACAACGGGAGGAGGGGAAAGAATTGCATCGATTATCTCATTATCCAGTTGGGAGGGGGCCTCGAAATTAATGGACTCTGACCAGCGCGGAAAAAAAAAACCATCACGGGGAAAAGGGTTAGCAAGACCGCCCGCGGGAGTACAAATTCGTGGGGAGGGGGGAATCGGCTCTTTGCTTGAAGGGGACTTGGGCACTGGAAAGCCGAAGAGGGCCGGGGAGGGAAGAACTTGACCTCAATCTTGGCACCAAGAGAAAGAGGTGCTATCCTCACCTATGCAAGGGTCGGGAAGGTGGGATGGCCTGTTAAAAAGGGTCAAAACAACCCTAAAATAAGGGACGGAGCCGAAAAAAGTCAAATGCCATCAGGGGGCGGGCATGCATCCGCAGGGTAAAGCGTCTGGAGTGGGTGAGAAGGTGGAGAACATAACAGGAGCACCACCTGAGTATGGGTCATAGGGCGCATTTTCGAAGGATGGAGGGAGGGAGTGAGTCTGAGAGGGTAAGTTAGCTGCATACCGGCGTAAAGGGGGTGGTCCACCCACCGTAAAAAAGTGCGAAAGTCTCTCAATTCGTAGAACCGCACTGCAGGTAGCCTCACATAAGCCTGCTAATCTGTATTCCCAGGGCAGGGAGGGGGCATCCTACGTATTCTTCAAGGTGAAAATCCTAGAAAAGGGAAAAAAAGAGAAGAGGCTTGTCGACTTTTGGGCGGAAGGTAAATATGTCGGCGAGAGTGGAAACAATAAACGGTGCAAAAAAGGCCAGAAAGTCTCTTCGGCAAACAGAAGAACCTAAACAAAAGGACAGTCCGGGAGGCCAACCCAGGTTAAAGGGAGAAAAGAAGAAGAGAGTTAGGGGGCCGCGAGTAGAGGTGCGCCGACTCTTGAAGAATAGGAGAAGGTAAGTGATCGGCCTTCAACAAACTCTTTAGGAAGATGGCAGGGACCCACTTTTCAGAATGGGGAAATTCCGAATGGCTACGAAAAGGCGGTTAAGGGAGATCTACTCACAAAAAAACGGATTAGGAGTAATATAGTCGATCCTATCTTTGGTGGGTGAAACGAGGCATGGATTCAGGAAAAGGGACGATTGGGTCTCGCAATTGACTCCTCTTTTTAAAAGACGGGGAAGACCTTATCAAGAAACGTCAGCTTACGGGGGGGGGGAGACTCTGTAAGTGGAGCGGGTCCCCATGAGGGGGCTTCACTTAGAGCGGGGGGTATGATTTTGGGACGTGAGAAGGGGGGGGGGGGGGGACACGTCTTGAACGGACTGCGTCAAGCTGTCGCAACTCATCCGTAACGACCGCAATTCTGAACTAGGGACTTCCACGTTACAGGGGGGTGGCAAGGCGCAGGGGAGAGTCTTTTTTCTAAGTAGCCGAAGTAGTAATTACCTACAAGGACAAAGGGCACAACGATACTCGGGGCGATTTTGCGACGAGAGCTGGGCGTCGTGAAGCGAAAAAGCGACTGGTTCGGTGGGCGAAAAAAAAAACTTTGACCAGCTGGTATTCCGCGTAGGGGGAAAGACCGACGAGCCCAGGCTAATAGGCGAATGCCACATGAAAAAAGGTGGGCAGCGGTTTATTTGATGGCAAACACTGCGAACCCTTCCCAGGCTCTATTAAAGCGCGGTTCATCATGTTCCACACAATAATTGCAGTTCGTTGGAAAAAAAGGTAATAAGTACCTATCGGAAGAGGGGAAGAAGGACTCCAACATAAACACTGATAGGAAGGAGTCGTCTTCTCTGTGGGTCCAGGGGGGGCGTTCAATTCCTGCCCATTCAGTAGATCGGGTAGCATTTACAACGGAAAGGTGACAGAACGAACGGAAAATAGGCACCGCCTAAGTTGGGCGTACCGAGTTCATTTCTCGACGAATACAGAGGTCGGCGCCAGTCCTGTGGGAGACTCTGGGGGGTCCTAAAGAAAGGGAAGGAGAGAAACTCAAGACCACTGTGTCCGTCTCTCATCGAGGGGACTGGAGATACATCGCCGCGTTGTCGCGTTCGACAACGGAGGGGGGAACGACTGGAACAACTCCCAACCCTTGGAAGCAGGGGTTAAGGAAGGAAGCAATCTCGTTCAATTGACGAGAGGGAGTTCTACTCTAGTCAAAGCACTCCTTCTCGGGGATCGGCAGCTATTTTGACTCAGGGAAACATACCCAAGGGAGGGCGGCCATAGGGGAGGCATACGAGGCGCCAAAGGAGCCGAAGAAATGGAACTTCTGGGCACAAGGTGTGATAGAAAGCCGTCAACGCCGAATCTTGGAAACATCTTCCGGCTAGTGGGGGTAAGTGTTAAGTTCAAGCAGAGTCAACTTGGAAGTCAACAGTCCGTCCACAAAAAGAAAGAATGTTCACCAAAACCAGTGGAGGAGCGAGCCAACTAAATGTCAACCGGCAAGCCCAAGATGCAGGGGCCTGTGGCTAAAGGGGAGCACGCTGCGGGAGGGAAAGGAGAACAATTAGGAAACAAGAGTGTTTGAATCAGGGGAGAGGCTACTCCCCATTATCTTGGAACCGAACTTCGACGACCTCCTGAGAAGGATTCCGGGGGGCTTTGGGGTTCAAGAGAGACCCGAAGCAGGACAGGGATTCTTGTTTGCAAAAAGGAGGTTCGCGGCGGACCGTTACAAGGTCAATGATAGTGGCATTTCCGGGATGAGTAGCCGTCTAAAAAGACGTAATGACATGAGAAAGTGAAGGAAAATGCGAGCAGGGAGGGAACGGGTGCGGCGACCCAAGCTTGTTTGTCCCGGCACGGACAGAGGGTCACGCCGCACGAGCATAAAGGGGGGGAGAAAAAGAGCACGACGGAGCCGCGCTCGAAAAGACGGAAGATGGTAACGGCTGACGACTGAGTACGGACCACAAAGCCGGAAAACTGGTGAACGCAGGCAAAATGGGGGGGGGGGGAAAACCATTCCCCGAAGCCGCAGGAGGATCGAACGGCACCGGGTGGAGTACATCAACAATCTTCGATTGGGGGAGAGAATAGCACAACAACGAGTAGTAGGCAAAGAGAAAAGGGGGATCACATCGGCAAGGGGGTTCACAAAGGGGACCGATCAAGAAGAGGGGAGGGTACAGGGGATGTGCCACAATCTCCGGACGACGTACGGTGTCGGCTTTTCCCGTGGGGTCCGTAGATAGACAGCGTTTACCTATCGAAAATGTACTCTGCGATCGGATTCTACTGACAAAAAGGAAGGGGGGTGCTGTTTCAGTCGATTATGACGCCTATGACTGCCTTAAACACAAAAGTTTACGTGGGGTAGCGCAGTTCCAACTGAGCACCTGCTCAAGAAGGGAGTGACACGATGAAGGTCTTGACGTTGGTAAGGGCTCATCAGGAAAGCCAAGACCTGGGAGGTTCTAACTACTTCCGACTCGGAACTCCCCTTTGTAGGGAAAACAAGATGCCAGTTAAGGAGGATGGATATATTTGACCTCCGAACCCGGAATCAAGCCAGGGACAGTATTAGGAGAAAGTTGAAGGTAAAGATCATGGGGTAAAAACTCAGAAGGGAACCATTTTCCGACTTTGACGATGGGGAGATGCATCAGCGCGTTGAAAGGGCGGGATGCCCCGGCGGCAAAAAAGGCTTGAATTGGGACTTTCCTTTCTTGGGACACTGGGTCGGCAAATCCACTGTTTTGGGTTTACATGAAGGGGAAAGTCTGAAGCGGGGAAGGAAAAGGTTTTACTCAACGGGGACGAAAGCTACGAACCACCAGATAGCAGAACGGCCAGGTTAGCTTTAAGGAATGATGAGGATCAATGTCCAGCCTTGCAAGTGAGGAGAGAACTTGGGGCAGGAAGGCCAGTAGAAGATTTTTGCAGAACGCGACCACGGGGCGCGTCCGGGAAAGGCAGACAACGAAGAGTAAGTCTCGATAAGAAGAGAGTCGAAGGAAGCAACTCCAGACTCTAAAGGAAAGAAGGGAGGGGTCTGGTCGTCACAGAACTCAACGTGTTGGTAGTGGGGTACCCGAGTGTCCACCCCAAGCACGTGTCTAAGGAGAAAACGCAGAGAAAGGAAACCAAGATTGGAGCTCATATCCAGGGGGAGTGGGCCGCGAAATGCTGAATCAGGACCAGCTGTAAAAACGAATAAAGTACAATGGAAGGTGTGTAAGAACCGCAGCGTAACGCAAACCCGTCTTCTGGGGGCAATCTGGGCTTACTTTGTGGCTTATGGTCCGTTTCACTGGAAGAGCCGACAGGTATCTCGTACCTTGGGCATGAAATTGAAAAAAAGAAACAGAGGGCAAACACAAGGGGAAGGATCGATCCTTCACCTATTCAGTTATTGTCTGTTTGGAGTCCGGGGAGGGGGACGTAGGGAAAAAAACGCAACCTAATAGGTAAAGGAGACCGAACTGACATCGGGGGGGAAAAGGAAGAAGCCGCCGGACCATAGAGGAACGGAAGGCAAGTGTGGGGACGCCATCACCCGCTCAAAAGTCGTTTATTGTTCAGGGAGGGAAGGAAGCACGATTCGTAGGTCTTCGGAGGTCAAAGCTGCAGACCGGCTGGGCACTACTGTTGTCGCCCCACCGAACCCTTGCTCAGATCTACTTCGACGCAGCAACGATCAACGCCGCACACTTGAGAAACGGAAGGAGATTGCCCCCGTGTCCTGGGGGTAGGAAAAGGTCCTACTGGGGGGGGGAGGGGGGACGCAGGAAAACAAGCCTCGGCCTACTTGGACAAAAAAGGCGGCTGGGGAAGAAGCTTGGCTGCGGTTCAGAAAGAAGTAGGATTAGGTTGGGGGGCGCCAGGCGGACAGAAGCAACCGGCCTGACGGGGGAGGAGGGAAAAAGAAAAAAAAAAGAATTCGATACGCTGAGCAAGGGAAGTTAACACGATCTCTCACTACTACACGACAGATAGGGAGGTAAGAACAGGGAGCTCAGACAAAAAAATCGCCACCGGTCGGAGGGGGGGGGAATGTGCGGAAAACGCGTCCGCTGGCACTGGCCGCCATTACAGAGAAACAACACCAGCGTCAAGTTCTATCTCTCTCACAAAACGGGAAAGAATATAGGAATCGCCGCCGGAACCCGGGTGGCGTTATAATCAGAGTCCAGTGGAACTGAACTGGGTCTCGCAAGGCCGAGCGGTTGGCTCATGGGTGAAGGGAGGCGGAGGAGAAACGTCTCGAAAAAAACAAGCGAGAGTGTAGATGATAGATATAGGGTCCGTCGGGTGCTCCAGCGCGAATGATTGGGGTAGGACGTGCTGGAACAGAATCGGAAGAACGTCTTAGGAACAAAAAAAGATATGCCTACCTGGGCTGAGTCCCCAATTAGAAAATAAAGAAATTTGGAAAGTCTGCAAGATCGGTGTTAATAGACGCCCGAAGTGAGGAATTCCCTAAGACCAAGGACCTAGAATCGTCGGGCGGTTTGCGTCGATCCGCGCGTCGATGTAGGAGGACGCTCAACGGGGGGGTGTGGGCACCACCGATTTAACCCAGAGGGAGTAAGAACAAGGAAAAACCGCCGAAGCCCGACGAATCGAGATCCATGACACGTAGACGGTGGGCGCGTTGGGGTGGCAGGGAAAACGGTACTCCCTTGAACCAGGACTCGATGTGTCTTAAGTAATGCATCAAAAAGAGGATGCGTTCGAGGATAACGTCACCTATTCGGTTGAGGTACCTACGTGGTTCAGAACGGACTCCACAAAAGTAAGAACAGGCTTTGAAGTAGTCTAGCAGGGGGGGGACGGCGGGGGAAAAGATTTGTATGTCAAGCGTGCTGGATGCACATTGCCAGGGAAACCATACTCGTAACTCAGAAATTCACAGTCCAAGGAGAAAGAAACGTGACGGGGTCGGTATCAGGAGGGATCGGACTAACAAAGAAAGGGGACAGTCGGCAGCCTCATATGCAAAGGGTTCAAAAAGAAGGAGCAAGTTCCGCTTCAACCTCTAACTTTGAGCCTGCTTCTCACTGGTGGCATGGCAATATCAAAGCATGTTCGAGGAACAAAGCGCGGGGGACGAGGGACAACCCCAACAAATTATCAGATTGCCTCCTACCAATCTCCTTACCTTGGAAGCTAGGGGAGGTTCGACTATTCTACATGGCCAATCGTATAAGCGAATAGGAAGCTTAACCATGAAGGATATCGCCTTAAGAAAAGTGGGAGTGGGAGCAATCTGATACTGGGCAGAACGCGCCCAGGCGAAAAGAAATGACGGCTTGGAAAAGGGGGGTGATCGACAGCAACCGTTCTGACACTCCTCAACTAAAGAAGGGATTTTGAAGGTGTTCTTCGACGGAGTCAAAGGGGGTCCCAGACACCAGCACAGGGCAACTCTGTTAACCAACCAAGGTGCTGAGGGGAAGAAAAACGACCAGGGAAGGAAAACGGCACTGCGAGGGTTTTGTCGCCTGGGGCCGAATCGACGCTCTTCTGCATCTAAGCAGAGCAATTAGAACCTGAAGGTTCATCACAATTGGGAAACTTAATGGCGACCCCATTAATAGAAAGCCACTTAAAAAATACCTACGGGTCCGCCAGGATACTGTGCGGGGGAAAAAGGTCTATCCCCGACTCCGCTCAGGAGTCGGGTTTCAGACCATGAGGAGTTCTGGCGGACGTAAATGTCTCTCAGTGTGGAGTTCCACTTCGGAGTAAAGAAGACGGTCCGGAAGCCGAAGGTAGTAAGCGGCCCGGAAAGGCAAGGAGAAGAAAGTCAGACTGGTGCGAGAAAACGGACCGGGTGGGGGTCCCGTCCCTGAAGAGGGGAAGTCCTCAGGACGAAAGACACATTGAACGGAGTAGAAGAGAGAGCAGGGTTCATCGGACTTACTGGTAAAGGGGTGACGACAGAAGTTACAACACGGCCACCCCTCGAAACGGGATGCTCATGCGATTTGTTGACCATGACCACTCTCCGCGCGTATTCGAGGGGAACGGCCCAGGTTGTGGAGTTATCAAAAGAGAGGAGGAGGTTGAGCGAAGAAAAAACACAACGAGGAGAGGAAAAGAGAGATCAAACCCTAGGCGCGATTTGTTTATGGAAAATCCACAAAAACCAAAAAAGTGGTAGGCCGTTCGAGACTACGCAAGGTGAGGTCGTGGATGGTAACAACAAAGAGGAAGGATACGAACGAGAGTTGCAGGGGGTCACGTAGATTAGTCAGTAACACTTCTACACCCGTAAGGCCGAAAGTGCGAGAGGATACGAAGTGTCGATTTTAAAAAAAAAGGGCTTCTATGATGGGGGGAAAGGAATCTAAGGGCCGGACACAAGCAGGGGGAAGTTGGGCAACTCAAAAGGGTCCCTCGCCCTGCAGAAAAGGGACGGGAATATTCAAAGCGAATGTATATAGGCAGTTAGACGCCGAACGAAGGCAGAGAACTGTTCTAATCCCGCCAAGAACAGGGTTCTGAAACAAACCATTCGAGGGGAGGAGGAGGGGAAAAGTGACCTCAGAAACAGGAATCACCGAAGGAGGAGAAGTGCGCAGATCAATTGGGTCGCAAAAGAAAAAAGACCACTGGGGATGACAAGACTTGCCTCTGGCCGCCTGAGGTCCGGAACAGCGCTGGGGTCTTGGGAGGGGTAGGCAAAGAAAAAAAAACGGCGTCATATTGGGAAGGAACGTTAAATGCCAGGTCTGTGGATCGGCTAAGCAACACTGGTTTTTGTTTGCCGGCGGTGAACTGCTGTCCGGAATGTTGACTCAATGATCAAGCGAAAGAACACCTTCCAAAAAGGAACGGCCACTCCAGTTTGAGAGTGCCTACGGCGTCATGAAAACGTCAGAAGTGCAAGTGAGGGGATCCCCAGTGGAGGGAAGCGGAGCCAAACAATATGTGGACAGCAAAACAAGGGGCGCCTCAGGGGGACATATGAACATGCAAATACGAGGACTATCGAGAAGAAAGTATGTCTACGACTGGGGGATTAAAAGACAAAAAGGAGGGAACGTCGGTCGTGGAAGAGGGCTAAAGGGTTGGGGAGTTGTGACAAATTCGTTGACCCACCCACTAGCGTTGTACGAAGCATCGGAAACACGGAGGAGATGAGGGGCCGCACATCGATGATCGCGTAAGAAAGGTGTCGAGGTAAACCGGAAAAAGGCTGAGCAGGACCAGCTTCCACGCGGGAAAAAAAACCGCGGGAAAAGTTAGGTGTAGTCGAAAAAAGCAAGAGGGACAGACAACCTGGTCAGGGGAGTGTGCATATGATACGTTTGCTTCTTTGGCCGGGGGGGGGTCACTGGCGCCTCCGAGCTAGGTACCGGAAATGGGGCAGCAAGAAGGATTGACCTCCAGCTGGGAAACCCACGAAAGCGATGAGGGTCTTCACCTAAGGACAGTTTAGGGTCCTGTGGGGGGGAAGGATGACCACGAGGTACCTAACCCGACTAGGTGACGGATCGGGAAGGGCTAACTGCCACGATTGTTGTACATTCCGCCTCCGCAGGACGTCGGTGGGGGAAGGGTCATCAGGGGGTGGGAAGGAAAGAAGACCGCTCAAAAGAAGTACGGGGTTCTTGTTCATGGCGCATTAGCCGAGTAGTAGGAGTACGTAGGGGGAGGGGCTTTAAGAAAGGTAGGGGGGATCAGGTGGTCGCCACAAAAAAGCGAAGTCTAGTCAGGAGAACAAACTAGGTGCACTCGGGGCGAACTCAAGTAGAAGCGATCTATTGAACATGTGGAAAACCGGGGGGTAGTGTAACCAAAAATTCCTACGGAGGGTCGAGTTAGAAAAAAACCAAGCCTATGGAAGACTTAACAAAGAAGCAGGAGGTGTTCTACTTGCTGCTTTCATCCTGAAAGATAAGAATTTGAGACGTGACGGCATACGGGTTTTCCCTCCTGATTTGCTGGCCAGAATTCGCTACCAGGAGAGAATGAGCACAAGCGTGGCCATCTCTAAAATCTGACGAGAGCGGGGGGAAAACATTCCGGCGCCGAAGCGCAAGTAGACACCGCGGATGCAATTTGCGAGACCCATATTCCAATTACAATTTTGAAGAACTACCGGAACCCCAACATAAGGGGACCTGAAGCTAGATAAAAACACCAGAAAAGGAGGGAAGAGATAGAATATCCTGAAAAAGGAGGGGGTTTTCTCTGGGAGGCGTGCCAGTGACAGCGTACCCTGGGGTCGCGACACCTGAAAGACGCGGGTGCGACGGCGAGTAGTCAGAACGATCTAACCGATCTCTTGAAAAAATGTAGAGAGAAAAAGTCTGGCTCAGCGCATCGGATTCAAGGGGCATGCTGGAAGAATCGTACGGCGGAAGGATCAGGCAAGAGTTAGCAAATAGACTCCGACCTCAAGATTAAAAAAAAAACAGTAGAAAAGAAGGAGATGGGTGGGAGGAATAGGCTTGGTTGATAAAGAAAAACCTGGAACGCAATGAAAACTTGGAACGAGAGCCGGTGTGCACCCCAGAAAAAAAAAAAAAAACCCCGGGTGGGACGCGCGCTTCGGAGGAGAGGCGAGAAAAGGGGGCAGTGGGGCCTACCACCGGGGGCACGTCTGCAGCCAGATGACTACTCCCCGAGGCACATACGACTCGCGAATGGGAAATTCAAAAAGAAGAAAAGGGTTGCGCGGGTTAGGTCTGCACAATGGGCGAAATGGGACTCTCGAAATGGCCTGCGGTAGAAGACTGAAACAGATGCAGTGCGTTAGGGGGGGATAAGAGTCCCGCGGAGGTGGCTACTGTTCGAACGAAGAAAAAGAACCCAGGGGGGGGTGGGCTCGCGCTTTCGCTGGGGGGAAAACTGGTCACCGTTCGAAGCCATTCAGGTACCTCTCGAGGGGAGACAGTGAAACGGTCCAAAAAAAAAAATAAGAAAACGTACGCAGAGGCACCAGAAGGTGGTAGGGTAACCGGGGCGTTCCTAGAAAGAATACCTTTACAGTCGGCAGAAAGGAAGGATACCGCTGGTCCTGATTAAGAAGGTCCCTGCAAACGACAAGTTGATCCTTCACTCATACGGTTCCGCCTGAGAAGCCGTGGGAGAGTTAGGACAACTCGCTTGGTGGGAATTAACACTCCCAAAAGGTTTTAGCAACGGGAAGCTAAGCAACGAGACGTTCCTTGACGCGCGGATTCGTACCTAGTCGACATCCGCGGCAGTATCTATGTCGGCAGCTTCGGGGCGAAAATCAGCCCTGAAGAAACGCGTAGGGAACACAATAGATGTATAGGGGGAAGACTCGTCTACCCAATTGCGAACGGAAGGGAATAACGGCTAAACCATGGGTTAATCGCGCCGGCGGAAAGCAAAAGCAACGCGTCAGGGGCATTTGAAGGGCAGGGGACTCTTAGAACGTTGATAAAAGGACCGTCCACAAGCCTTGTCACGCAGGGTGACCAAAAAGGGAATTACAACGACCTGGCAGACAGGGAAAGAAAAACATCTGACGCCGTGTGCGCCTTGGGGGGAAGTACCGAATCAAAACTTAGGAATAGACTAAGAGAAAGGACGGGAATGCAGCTTGTTTAATCACAAGTGTCAGTAGGTCGACCCCAGGATTCTTTGCAACGACCCGCCTAAGAAGGAAAAAGGGAAAGGACATTGGGAGTAGGTCAAGAGAGGGAAAACCAGCGGATTCTTGGGTGTTCAAGACAGAGAATGAGCGGCTACGCTAAAAGGTGCACTGAGTAGTGGTCCGAGGGAGTAAAGCCGAAGGAAGGAGGAAATTCTCGGCCGTTGACTTGAAACATTTCTCGGAACTTTTGAGGTCGAACGGAAAAGGTGTGGGCCGGCCCGTCGATGCCGGACCTAATCTGGGAGAACATCAAGAAACACGGGGACTTACGCGCTCCGCAGAGTTGAAGGGGAAACGGGAAACTGATTAAGAAGATCGGATGACAAACGGCCACGCCGTAAAAATTTGTAAGGGGGGGAAGCAGCGATTTGTTTTGGGCACACATTCCCACCAGCTGAGAGGAGACTGAGGGGGGGAGTAAATCAACCATCGGCAGAGTTTGAAAGAGAA
>Ga0179591_1314088_pt1 | contig 15448 bp, 12 predicted proteins | sample CZOMad2_1_08_16f_FD_182891 | JGI IMG/M metagenome (GOLD analysis project Ga0179591, IMG submission 182891) | Vadose zone soil fungal communities from Angelo Coast Range Reserve, California, USA - CZOMad2_1_08_16fungal (PacBio error correction) | ecosystem: Environmental > Terrestrial > Soil >...
GGAAAAAAGACCAGCGTATACAACAAAAAAAAATCTACCGGATGATCCCGCGGAGTCGAAGGGAGATACGAAAAAAGAGGCTGAACGGGGTCGCTGGCCATTAGATTTCCTCTGGGAGGAACATATGGTGTCAAAAAGGACGGGGCGTGCTCGTTTCATCTCTTGCGATCACAGAATCAGTCAGAGGAGAGAACAATTTTTAACTACAAGTACCTCCCAGAAGAAACAAGAGTGGACCTCGGTTCTTAGGGCGAACTTGTCGCCTATCCCTCATGAGGACTCACGCGCATAGGAAAGCGGCGCCGGGGTAGTAACTCCCTTCCGGTCGGAAAGCGGGAACTAGTTCAAATTCGTGCGAGACAGATAGATAAAAATCTTCCCCTAACAGCGTTCAGCAATATAGTAGTTGACGGGATCGTGAGTACAACCCCTTCTTTTATTAGAAGATAACCATCTCGCTTGGCAAGCAACTCGTAGAGCAAGCTCGGAGCGGATTGAGCTTTTAGGAAAAGGGAAACAGGTCCGGGGGAGCAGATGCGCATTCTCTCACCGAGCAAGAAGCCCTCAAAAGAAGAGACGCCCACTAAAAGGAAGCGAACTCGAGAAAGAGTCTCCGACCAAAGGTAGTATTCTCCCATAGGAAACGGGGCGAAACCGGGAAGAGAAGACGGTCCCTTAAAAAGGAAACGTCCTGGGCACAATCGCGCGCCGCTGGATGCCTTCAAAAAGGGGACGAAGAATCGCTCGTGCTCTACAAAATGAGGGAGGGAAGGAGCTCGGAATAGAGTAGTATTAGGGAAGAACACGAAGCTTCTATTGATCAAGTCCTATAAAGGTCGGTTCGAGCGGAGAGCGACAAGAAAAGACGAAGTCCTCCGCGAACCTCAGAGCGGCGAGGTCGCCCGAGGGGAAGTAAAGGAAGAAGTCGAATCAAACGGAGGAAATAACCCATTTCGACCTCGGGAGCACAGAGGGGGACGTGTCATTCTCGCGCTAATTAAGGATAGTGCGCTCGAACTGAGAGTCGACGAAAAATTTCAAAGGGAGAGGGGACGCGTAGTTTCTGCGCCAAAGGGTGAAAAGGGGTCTACGGCCCCAAAAAATCTCCCCCAAGGGGGGCCACTCTAGGGCCTATTAAAACCTCAGAAGCCGGCTTTTGTGAAAAGATCCTAAGATTAGAGAAAAGAAGCCGCAGTCCTGAGCGCCCCCTTCAGAAAGTCACGTGAAACCGACAGTCGAAAGAAGAGAGTCTATTCAACCAGTAAGCTAGGGGATGGAAAAAATCCAAAGAAGGATCTCATGAAAAATGGGTAGCGACCGCGTCCCTCCTCTTGCACCGCTTACGATCCGGAAAAAGAGAGACCAAACGACTTGTGCTACGGCGACGGGAGAGCTCTCTAGAAGTTTGGATGTAATAAAAAAGCCAAGTCTGGGGAGGGATTCACGTTGCTAGCTCCGGAAGGGGTGAAGCGATCCGTGCAGCGGGGATGCCACTCTATCGGAGAACCCAAATGAAGTAAATCCTTTTTTTCAGAAAACGCAGCATAGAGACCTATTCGGCAGGAAACCAATGGAGAGGAGAAGAGGGTGACAGAGGGACGTCGGAGGTCTTCGGAAGAATGGAATGTTCTGCTGTGAAAAAGTAGGGCTGCAAAAAAACTCAAGGGAAAAGGGGGCGCTACTAAAGGGGGGGGAGGGGTGGCGTGGGCGGAGGTAAGGGAACCCCTATTCAACCTTCAGGCCACGGAGTCGAAGAGACACATGCTGGGGTTGTCCGCAGATCAAGGGCACGGCGACACCCTAAAAATCTACCAATGGAGAAAAACTCTAGGGATCGTAGCGGCGCCTCGCCTTCTCCAATCAGGGGGACCATGTAAAAAAAGATCCTTCAAAAAGTCAAATATAAGAGAAGAGGTGAAAGCCGATGCCGACAGTAGTTGTTTGTGGGGTGGTGGCCTGATCGCCGACATCAGATCAAGAAAGGGGAGGAGGCTTAGATGACCGCCAAGGAGCAACTAAAAAAAAAGCCGGGGGGGGCTTTCGAAAAGGCACGTACGTCTTAAAGAGAAGAGACCACGAGAAAAAAGGCACCGCTTTTGGATAAAGGCTCCTTGACCGGCTTCTGCGGCCGTCAGGACCTGGCGGGCTCAATGCTAGCCCCCGACACAAGGCTAGTGAAAGGGGATCCTCTCTCCTGCTCGAAAAAAGAAGACACTCTATTAGAAATCTAGGACTGAGAGCGGAAAAACCCCTTGGAAAAGAGTCCGTGAAGGACCCGCGCCTGCTTCGGAATAGAGCGCATAAAGAGGAAAAATCATCTGGCCGGGGTCCTGGATGCTTTGCCGCGGGTTTCGTCATCGCGTATCGAAATTCACATGGGAGAGCTTTCGGGAGGCCGCGACTGCTCGGCAAAAAAAGAAACGGGAACCATGGATGATTCATCACTTCAGAGAGAAAAAGGACACCGCGGTAAACCTTCTGAAAGAGCAGGAAAAGCCGCATATCAACAGAGAAAACACAGTGGACGGTGAGTCACGTGGAAATTGATCAGATTGAAGGAGGAAAGGAAAAATCGCAGGAGCTAAAAAGCCCAACTCACAATTGCCTTCGGATTTTTTTTTGGGGGCCAGGGGACAAGTTCCAGTGGGACCTGGGGGGGCAAACTCGCAGCCCTCCATGAGCAGTCCCCAAAAAGATTGAAAGTTCCGGGAGTCCTCGTAAAATGGCTGAACGAGGTCAGAGGATGGCGGCGGCTCGGTGGAGGGTCTTCTCGAGAAGAAACCTTCCTCAGAGAAGGCGAGCAAAACGAGACGTCCGCGATACTATCACAGGGAACCAGAAGGCGATTCTTTGAGCATGACCAGTAATTAAGGGTGGGGGACGCGCAAAACCTTTTGGGAAAACATTCTTTCTAAATTAAAGATGAAAGAGGCTTTTTATGGGAACAAGGCCGAAACAAAAATATGAGGAGTCGTCATAAAAAAGCTCTTATCTGGGCAAATGGTGTGATGGCGTTTCGCGGACTCCGGGGGAATAGGGAAGGGTGGGAGGCAGCACGACCACCAATATGACGTATTTTGTCGGAAAAAAAACATACAAGAAATTAGCGGCCATCCAGGTAATCATTAGAAAAATGGGAAAAAAAACGGAAAGGGTTTAGGACGGTTCAGGCAATTCTCACGCGAAGTGCATCATTTGACGGCGAGATGACTGGGAGGGGGTGGCAGTTGGGTGCAGGGAGTGGGCCGGCGAGGGAGAAAGTGAAATCGTACGAAAAAAAACCGCATTCTAAACAGGAAGGGGTACTACTCCGGGTGGAAAGAAGAATTCTACGGCGGGCAATATAACCGGGGGTTGAAAAAAAAGAACATGTTAGTCTTGTTCAGAAGATCTATAGGTTCAATAAGTTGAAAGGGCGATGAAAGGGGAAGATAGGGGAACGTCTGGACAGAATCAGTACAGGGGATCACTAGACAACGACAGAACTTAGACCTGGAGAAAGAGACCAACTCAAGGCCAGACGCGTAGCGCAGCTGGGAATTTATTGGAAAAGTGACCATAGTTTTCTTGTCTGTGAGGAATCGGAATAGTGCGGTAGTGTCTCGAGGTCAACTGTGAAAAAACAAGGCAAGAGAAAAGCACGTGTCAACGCCGGCCTTCCCGGAGAAACAGACAAAACGGATGCTGCGGTTTTCGCCAGTATGAAAAAGCACTCAGGTTGGGGTGGGGTGGCGGGGGGTCAAGGGAAGATATCGGACAACATGGGAAGGTTCCTTACTAACCTGGAACCAGGGAGCTGCTGGCCGTCAAAGGTCCAGGGTAACTAGGCAATAAAAAAAGCAGGGCTCTTCATCAATGAAGGAGGGAAGAAGGAAGCGTCCCCTTAGTGGAAAGATAAACAATAAAAAGCGGGAGATTTGGGAAAGGGCGTCCCGGGCTTTCAAGAGGGGCGAGACATACGGGTGAGAGAAAGGGTATTGAGGTCGAGTAGGAAGTACGGTGCTGGACAAAAAAAAGCTTGGGGGGGAGGAAGACGCGAAGGCCGGGCGGCCTGTCTCCCGTACTGTAAGGAGCAGCAGGAGGCGCACATCTCTCAACCGGCCCACTTAAAAAAACTCCAAGGGGAAAGAGGAAAACCACGCCGCGGCCACACCGCGACCTAACCGAACGTTGAAGGTAAGTTCATTGTAGAGGTACTTATCTGGGCAAAAGGTAATCCTCAGATCTTGGTGGAACCAATGGACTATGCCCTACCTGAGAGAATCACTCGACCTTCAAAAGTTGCCACCACCTCAAGGGACCTACAGTTGGAAACAAAGGAACTAACCCTTAAAACGATAAATATCCGAAGCGAAAGACTGGGGGAGGATGGGGGCAAGAGCAGGGCCTATGCATGATCTCCGGAGCAATCGGGAGCTCTCACTCAAGAGACGCAATGTCGATAAATCGGGACCCTGACAACTTCTTTGTTGAAGGAGTAGTTTCTAAAAAGAGTGAAATTTTGTAGGACAGGGGCACCTCCTCTATGAATAAAGGATGGGAGGGTCATGGATCTGAAACGTGGAAAGACCAGCCATTGGGGGGATTAGGGGGCCAGGGGAGGGAGTGGGGAGCGGCCCATAATGGAGTGTCCCCAAGAAGTCGGAGCAAAAGGGAAAGGCCAAATCCCAAGGTAGATTCCCAGCAAGGGAAGTAGGGGGGGGGGGGTGGGGCGGGTGAAGTGAAGAGGGGGGGGTCACCTTGGCAAAACAGAGGAGCTGGTCAAAAGTGAAGTTGCACGTTGGCGTCCGCCGGCTGCCTTTAAAGGGGGGGTGGGGGGAGGGCTGCATCACTTGGGGGTCAGGGGAAGCCCTGTAGGCGAGAAAATAGGAAGGTGGGTATGCTAACGAGAATAACAGTCAGGGCCCCAAGTTGTTCATCATCTTTGGCTCCAATGGAAGAAGGGTAGGTAGACTAAAAGGTGGTCGTGAAGGATGGTAAGAATAATCGATAAAAGGCTCGGATGCGGAAGGTGGCTCGGAAGGACGGGTAGTCCCTTCTCTGCAAGATGTCAGAGAGTAAAAGTTACGTTTGCGATGTGTAACCATGTATAGAACGAGAAGAACTGTGTTAGGGGCTCAGGAGGAAAAGGGGAGTTGTCATATTAATTGGGCTCAAAGCCGTAAAAGGTGTAAAAAAAGAAAATCTTGTAGGGAGAAAAAAGATAGAGCACCGCGGTCGTGCTTCCTGGTCCCGGTAATCGGCTGGTTTGTCGTTGTAGTGTTGTAGATGAGTCTCCATAAAAAAAACAAAAGCTCCTAAATACGGGGGACAGGGAGGAGTCAAGCCATTGGGGAGGTGGAAAACTGTGCTCTTATGAACGTGTGTTGAAATGGTATAGGAGGAAAACTGACCAAAGGAGGGTAATCCTGAAAAGAATGGGGGGGCGGGCGGGAGGCAGACCCATCGCTAAGAGGGCGACGTTTATGTGAAATGGAGACAAAGGGGGACAGCCGACCTTCATCGGCGGAACAGAAGGGAGGTAAAGATCACAGTCCCGGTAGGGGGTTATGAAGTTAATAACCGCACACGGATGAACTTGAAAGGAGGAAAGCACTTATATAGACCATAAACCTACTCGGGAAAGCCAGGGGTGATTTTAGTAATTGGATGTCACCTCTTCGTAAGGGGAGTGGACAGGGGGTTTGAAGGGGGAAGTCGTTCTGTTCATTGGCGACGGAAATCCGGAAAATCTTTTTTGGAAATGCGCGAACTTAAGGATTTCCAACAAACGAGGAACGGAATGTGTGAAGTCAGGGGGAGTTCCCTCGAAAATAGCGGCGAAAGTAACACATGAAGAAAACCGTGGGCTGCACCGGCAAAGTTCAGTGGGTGGGCACGATGGGATGGCAAAACGTAGAACAAAACCCAGGGGAATAAGAAACCCTGAAACATCATGTAATTACGGGAAATAATTCAAGGGAAGGGAGGGGAGAAAGTGGGGGAAGGGGGAGAACATGGTTATTGTCTGAGAAAAAGGTGATGCGGCCGTGCGAAAATACAACCAAATTCACGGTTGGGGAGGACCGCGTGTGTCGGTCGTTCGGGGACGACCGAAGGAGTTCCTGCTTAAGAGCTGGATCGAACGAGGCGGCCGGAAATAGATGGAGGGGAGAAGAGATGGGGGAGTTCAGGATCTTCCGGAGTGTACTTTGGAGTGGGGGGGAAGCCAAAAAGGCCAGCACCCTCCCTTACAAAAAGAGAGCGTCTTCATAGGGACTATGAGGCTGAAAAAGGGGGGACCGGGGGACAAATCATTTATCAGGAAAGGGAGGAACACTTTAGGTACGGGGGCTCACGAGTGCGGATAGAATAATTGCACGGGTACGCGCCTTCATCTGCCAGATTGAAAAAGGGAACGATGCCGGGAATGGATTATGATAAGAAGCTGGGGATGGGAGGGGGGAGAGGGGTGTGGGTGAATACCCGAGTAAGAGTTGTCTGGGGGGGAGACGGGAAGACGAAAGGCTTCCACAAAAAAAAAAAAAAAAAAAAAAAAAAAAAAAAAAAAAAAAAAAAAAAAAAAAAAAAAAAAAAAAAAAAAAAAAAAAAAAAAAAAAAAAAAAAAAAAAAAAAAAAAAAAAAAAAAAAAAAAAAAAAAAGAAAAAAAAAAAAAAAAAAAAAAAAAAAAAAAAAAAAAAAAAGAGAAAAAAAAAAAAAAAAAAAAAAAAAAAAAAAAAAAAAAAAAAAAAAAAAAAAAAAAACAAAAAATAAAAAAAAAAACAAAAAAAAAAAGAAAAAAAAAAAGAAAAAGAAAAAGAAAAAGAAAAAAAAAAAAAAAGAAAAAAAAAAAAAAAAGAAACAATCTCTCTCCCCCCCCCACCGAGAGGAGGAAATAGGGAAAAAAAGTGGGTTAAGAAGGGAGAAAGGGGCGCGCGGGGGGGGGGATCAGCAGATCTACCCCCAAACAAGAGGTTGCACTCTTGATTCAAAAAAAAGAGACCCAGAAACCTATCTTTGAAGAAAGAAAGTAGCTTACCTTTCAATGCGATGAGGCTTCTGAAGATGGACGTCATTTAAGGGGGAAGTCACTCCGTGGCCAAAGAAGAAAGATGGTTCAGCCCTATACTGAGAATGAATTTGCAGAGGGTCATGGGCAAGAAGCTTCCTTCTTTAACTAGATCGATCAGGGAGACCGCGCCGAGTGAAAGTTGCTTGTGGGAGGCAAAAAAAAACCAATCCAATACTCGGAAGGCAAAAGTAGATCTTCAGCCGAATCAGCAGGTCTTAAAACCAAGAACGCTTTCACAGATCAGCAGAGAAAACGAATCGAGTACGTCAGGAAGAACACACGCGGAGAGAAAACCACCGAAGTGGGTTTTCATTAAGGGGAAGGAGCACTAAAAAAGGGAGAAAAGAAAGGCATCGCTGAAAGTAGAAGGCAGACGGAGAAAAGGACCTCTTGGGTAAGGGGGGAGGACATGGCCAGTTTCTGCTGGGGGCTAAGGACATCCCTCTTTAGGAAGAAAAAAGAAGGCAAGGGTTTTGTAAGTCAGGGAGAACGAGTTCGACGAATTGGCGCGCCAAGCAAAATGACTGCAAAGTGACAAGCAAAAATCTTATTAAATGGTGCAAGTTCAGAGAATTGGCCAACCGGGAAGAATGGTTCACAAAGGGAGACCAAAAGGCCATGATCGCCACGAGCAGGCCAAACGGCAGAGACATGTAAGGACTAGGTGTAAAAGGAGACAGTTTCCTCGACTTCGGCCTGGGCTCGTGCGAGTCGAAGAGTCAGTGGGTTATCTGAAGACCGTATCCGATTAGTCTAGGCCTATTAGTAGGAACCAGACGTTTAATCTTCTTAAAATTCAGGTCTGTTTCCGCCAGATTCCGTTCGGGGGCACACGGTCACCGTGACGCCGGAAGACAGACACGAGCCACAGGGGTCAGCGATTTGGTTCTCTAAGAGAAGGACCATTGAAAAGGGATGAATTACTCATCCGTTGGCGCCCTTTTGGTGTCGAAAAATTCCTGACCAGTAAGAAAGCCGAGGATGTTCAACGCTACACCCTGGAAGCATTATCGCATGGGGAAGATGGAGCGGGCGAGGGGTGGGATCTAAGAAGAATCTACAACTTCAACGAAAAAAGCCGATTACCGGCCGGAGGAAGACGAAAACGATGCGGCGTTCCGCTATAGGGAATCGCTACAAAACGGTGAAAAAACGGGGTGGAGGTCTTCACGTGGAGGCGTATCAATTAAGCTCATTGGGGGGGGGGAACTCAAAGGTTTAAAAGCAGGGGAAAGGCTAACAACGGGAAAGTCTAGGCTCTACAACTGGGCGACACTCATCTACAAAAGTAAACTGGGGAAAAAAATCCAGGCAGGCTAGCCCTCAGGACATAATTTCGCGCATCAGTAGAGGGGGATTAACATCAATAGATAAAAGAAACGCGCCACACATAGCTAACGTACCCTTAAGGAGAACCAATCAGATTTCTAAGGGGGGGGTCCAGGAGGGGGGGGGGTAGTCGAGTAAGGGCATACCAAAGCATCCTCAGAACAGAAGGGAGTGGCCCTGGGCTAGGAGGGGTCTTTCATGAAAGAACCAAAAAGGGAACCGGCAGCCGCTAATGGAAAACGGGTAAAAGGTTAACCTCAAGCTCAGGGGAAAAGTGGGTTATAAAAAGGAACTTGACTCAAACCCAAAAAAAGACAACTGACGGAAAGGAGCGCGATACGTTGAGTGGGGGGGGAGTCCCGAAATCCTCGAATTTGGATGGACAATCACCGTGAGGGGAGCCATCAATTCCCTTTGGGTCATCCTGGAAAAAGACGGGGTATTGGAGGGGACAAGAGTTCTTCTCAATAACAGGACATCCTGGGAAACATTATTAGGAAGGGATAAAAAAATGTAACTTAAGATAAACCTACTTACTAAAAACAGGAAGGGGTTGAACAAGGTGTCCCTCGAATATAGAACAGTGAGGATAAGGGATAGCGTACCTTCTCGATTGGACGCATAAGAAGGCAAGAGAAGCCTTATAATACGACACTAGAAAAAAATCTCGTAGTTCTATGACAATTCGGAGGGGGCGGGTTACAACTTCAAGGCGCCGCACCATCGCTGGCTTACTCCCTTTTGCCGTGAATATGTGCGTAAGAGGGAAATCGTGCTGAACCCTCGGAAAGGGATGGTGACTGGGAAGGGGAGGGTGCTTTCAGGAAGAGGTAAGGAAATAGTCTACATGTCCACCGTCACTGCGGCTTAACATTTTCACTATAAGGAGATCCGAAAAAAGGAAAGTAACATACAGGTGACTTCTTCGGCTTTGAAGCGGACGTGGTGGGTGAAAATGGGGGATGTGAGGCGGGCCGGGCCTCGTTTGCATTACTGGTACGCGGGCCCGCGGGGGGAGGATGTGAAGAAGGGGTCCATATGGGGGAGGACGTGAACTGACTTCAATTAATTCCTCACACGTTCTTTCGGGTTGAATCTCTTCAATAAGGAATTACGGAAGAAATAAAGGCCAAGAACTGGAACAACGGGATATAGGATGCAGCCCGGAGGAACACAGCAAGGACGCAAAAAAATCCCACTATTTTGTGGAGGTGACGTTCCAATCAAAAAGGAAGAGGAGGGCCGTAGCTGCAATCATTCTAGAAGAAAATGTGGTGGGTAGGGAATAGATTTCTTTGACACTTTTACTTTCAGAAGGGCGTCCTTGTAAGGGGCTAACGAAAAAGGACAGAATGGGCGATAATCGTGTCGCTAAGAGTGGGCCCAAAAAAAAAAACCACCTGGAAGGGAGACCTACATGGAGAAAAAAAACCTACTAGTCGTTTGGGGGGGTCGGGGGGCAGCAACTGCAGGAAGACTGGGGGGGGGGACGTGGCGTTTGCACGGATTGGGACATAGGGAAATAGAAGAACTAGAACGGGGAGAAGAAAGATATATAACTAAAGGAAGGAAAAAAAGGAACACTCTAGCTCGCTGTTCCTTTCTGGTTGGGGTTCTCGGGACAAAAGGAGAAAGGGCGTAGTTGTAAGGTAAGGAAGGGACCATAGTAAGACGTCTGGAACGGGCAAGGAAGTCCGCGGAAAGAAGAATGTCAGCTTAAAAAATTGAAAGGCTCGACCTAGACGAGCTTAGGGAAACAGAAGGAAGACCTGCATTTTCCCCCTTGGAAAGACTTGCGAAGGCGAAAGCTTCTAAAAAGGCGGAGGCTGAAAGAAAAGGGTGGGCCTTTCTGTCGGGGGGTCCGGCTGGGGAAAAGCGAAAAGACCTTGCCCGGGGGAACACCAAATACCCCCTGAACGGACTGGGGAAGAAAAGTAAGACTGTTAAAAAGGGGAACGCGGAAAACGAGGAAAAGGATCGGGCATTGAGAGGATTACGGAACGGGGGGCCGCCCATCAAGCGGGGATGGGGAAGGGAAAAAAGAGGTCAGCCTCTTGGAGGTGTGTTCTCCTGAGCAACAAGCGTAGGAGTAGAGAAAGCCAAGCACACCAGTACATCGGGAGGCTCTTATGACAGTCGAAACTCCTTCAAAGATTGTTTTGGTATCATATCAAAGGATATCAGAATTGTAATTATTCTAAAAAACCACGGTTGACCAAAGGGGGGGTCACTCGTAAGGGAAAGATCCTGGTCAGAGACCACGACCTGGATAAAGGGGGGCCGCTCTTATAAGCGGAAGAGCGAAATGGTAAAATATTTCGCGGGTCAGGGGAAAGTTCGGCGGATCTCCCCTACAATCTGAACGCACCCAGCCAGAAAAACAAACTCATTATACATTTGAAGGAGAATAAAAACGGACACTCGCCACTCCGTTTGGACTGCCAAGGGCGAGGCGGGGTGCCTTTACGTTGGTACCAGGTCCAAATCGGGGAATGTGGGGGAAAAAACGCTCCCAAAGAAAACGCGGGGGGGGGGGGTCAACGGGAGAGGCATTGATGAAGTCTGGGAGCAAAGAGAGCAATATCAATTAGAGAAATCCCTTGGAAAATGGAAAAAGGGCAGGCGCTCACCGGCGAGTTGGGGAAAATTAGTGAATCCTGAAGGGGCGTATGTCTCATCAGTGTCTCTGCGTGAATAAGGGGGGTTTGAAGCGTTGTCGCCCTAGCATGAAGGGAGCAAAATACTCAGGTAAATATTCGCACTCTCAGAGAGAACTGCAGATAGTTCCCATGTCGCATTCGACTAAAAAGACGGAACTAGTGGGAGTAAACTGCACGCACATCCTCTGCTGAGAAAGCGGAGGTCGCATCCTTTCAGGAGAAGAGCGAGGGAGAAAAGGAAGGCGAGGAAAGGGGAAAGAAGCTATCTCAGTCTCATCGAACGAGGCACGAGACGGTAAGTGTTGGGACGAGAAGGTGCGCTACCGTCCTCGGTCGGGGGGGTCTGGGTGGAGTAAAAGGAGCCGCCATTGTAGGCCGGAGCTGTACGAAGGAGGACGGGAAAATCACCACGCGCGGCATAGATTACGCGTAAAAGAGCCTCGACGTGTGCAGGGCCAATCTCGAATCGGCGTGGAGACGGGTAGCCGATCAGGCTTTAACCTCGTCAAAATCCGCAAAAGTTCGGCGCCGGTGATCCGTCAGGGAAAAGGGGGGAAGAGGCTCGGCAGCTGTAGCAGGCGTGTTCTCGGTTGGTGGAAGGAATAAGGTCTTGTAAAAAAAGTGAACTGAGGGCGCCGGCGCTCTCTCTCGCGGGAACGTCCCGAGCAATAAGGGGTGAGGCCCTTTGGGAAGGTTGTCTTCGAAGTGAGGCTCAAACTAGAGAAAAACCCTCATTAATGGCGTCAGTAGAAAGAGAATCGTGGGGACTTGCCTGTCTGCAGGAGTCAGGAAACTCAACGCAGAAGGGTCGTGAGGAAGAAAAAAAAGAAAGGAAGTTCCTACTGCAGCTCGGGAGACATCTGAAAAAGTACTACCTCCGAATTAAAACCTCTGGTCACTCTGAGCCGGCTCAGGACGCGTAAGCATCGTGTCGAGGGGCTGCAAGGCGGGGGGGTCGAAAGTCTCTAAAAAGCCCTTCCACTGCGTTGGCAAGAGGTCCTAGGAGGAAAGGAGAAGTCACCAGGCTAGGGACGAGCAGGGGTCATCAGCCAAGGGGGCCTTTGTCCTTGGGAACAAACCAAAGTTTCCGAGGGGAAGAAACGTCAGAAGGAGGCGTGGGAAACGTCTATTGGAACTTCGTCCGCTGGACGTGAAGCCGCTGGGGGACCACTAGGGCTGGGGAGAGGTCTCACGGACAACCGACTTACAGGGGGAAGAAGCAGGTTTTGTGTTCACTGAGAGGGGACATCAGGGACGTTTGAAAGCTCTCGCCTTGGGGAGTATTTTAGAAGTTCGGTTGGCTTCGGGGGGACGAAGCAATGCTTCATCGCGCCGGCGGGGGAGGGTGCAAGATCTCTGGCAGGGCCAGGGTCTCTGACTCTTCCTTATTAAGGCTGGGCGGCGATGGTGCTCAAGGTGCTAGTGGTGGCGGGGGCCCGAACTGTGCACTCTCGTCGACGGACGAAGTCGGGAGATAGCGACTCTAAGGCGAAGCGAAACGGGAAGTAACTCGTGAGAAAGTTGACCCCGAGGCGAAGCCGGAAAGCGAGGAAATGGGGGTTATCTCGGATCGATACCTCTTCACAGTGGGCGAGAGACGAATCTTTAGGGAGATGCGCGCTTCGTCCGCGCTCGGTGGGGGTCGCGATCAAGTCAAACAAAAACAAGGCGACGGAAGTAATCCCGGCGCTCGCGAGGTATCTAAATAAAAATTCGTCTCGCCGACGTCTGGGCCTTTCGGGACACGGGCCAGCTAGGATGACAAACAAAAAAAGGTCTCTGCCTGATTTCGGGGCAAGGCGGCGTAGGGGTTAATTGAAGAGTCTTCAGGAAGGACGACCCCCCCGTTCAAGAGGGTCAGATCTACGGTTGACGGAGAAAATTGAGACCCTACCGGTTGGCTTACCTTCAAGTGAGCCGTGGGGTCTGGTAGAGACGGAGGCGAGAGAGCTCGGTTCAACCTTCGGCAGAAGTGAGGAATAACCGTCGACGGGAAGTTTCAGCGCCTGAACACAGAGCAGAGGAGATTGCGCGAAGCCTCCGAGGGAAGGGAAAACAAGGGCAGAGGGGGGGAGGCCGGGATAAGATAACCTAAATAAAGGTTATTACGAAAGAGAATTAAAACGCGCAACGATCTGCTACTATGGACGGGGGAGATGGAAGCGAGAGGCGCGCCGCATGAAACGCCGAATGACAGACGGTGAGGTCGTTCCCGGAGAAGGGAGGGTTTCCTTCATCTCCGGAGACGAGATCTGGAGGGATCTGACACTTCCTACAAGGCAATCGTTCCAAATCGTGTGGAAAAATGGAAGGGGGAGGGTAGAAGGCGGAGATGGCAACCCTCTGTTGAAAGGAGAGCGACGAACGAAACGGGAGGAATCAGAACTGCCCGCAGGACGCTTCGGCGTCCACGATTACTCAGCAAGATACACCGCCTGTCCAGGGGACCGGGATGAAAGGAGGAAATTTTCTTCTTGCTACGCGGGAGAAAAAGACCGGAATTCTCTGAAGGGTTCTGGATAAAAGCAGAAGGGGTGGGCATATCTCTCGCTCTCTCTAACAAAAAAAAAACAACGGGAGGGGCAATATATCCCACCACTAGGAGGGAGACCAGCTCAGGGAACTCCGTGGAAAAAGAGGGGGGCGGGCGGCGGATACTAAAAAAGAGCGCTTGCGTCTCTGAGTTCATAGGGAGATCCATCGTGGAGAATACTCCGGGACGGAGGGTCCGTTGGATCGCGGCGTTCAAATGTCTGCAGTCTAATACCCGAAGTGGGAAGAACAAAGGTGGTAAAAAAAGGAGGAAGAAATCGTCAATAGTTTAGAGTGTAATAGAAAAGGGGATCTATACTTAAGAGGGGGGAAAGAAGATAAGTTTACTATTTCGAAAAATCGTCTCACTGTCTGCGGCGGGGGGGGGGGGAAAGGAAGTGATCCGTCAGATAGTATAAAGAATTCTAAAAGAGTTCTCCTCACGGGCGGTGGAAATTATCAAAAGTCCCGAGAGAATAGGTGAGTGGTAGGATAGAAGTACCATCTAGCGGGGGGCATACTTTGGTATAGAAAGTGAGAGGAGGGGGAGGGAAGGAGGCGCCGGGTGGCTGGCTAGGAAGGACTTTCATTCATAATGTTCTACTGCAGCGCGAAAAGGGAAGCTGCGAAAACACGATCAAAAATCCACATCAAGAAGAAGGGAGGGAACAAAAGAAAGGGCGAAGGAGTACCTCACATGAGTCGACAACTTCAAACGGTGCAAAGACTAAAACATGAATCCCGGACTGCCAGCCAGCGCGCTCCAAAGAAAAAGGACTTGGTTGAAGAAGTCAAAATCCTTAAAGCTAGGGAAGGGGACTCGAGGCGAGCTCGGATCTCGATAGGAGGGACATCTCCTATGTCGTTCGATCGGGAGACTTCTCGAGAGGGAGGGGGTGCGGTCAGGCGGGAGGGAAAATCAAAGGTCGCGCGGACGAACTATCTCAGGGACTAGACGCGAGTCTTACCAAAGAGAAAAAAGAGAAGACCCTATGGTAATCGCGGAGCTCATCAAAGTGGCGACCGGAAAATCATCAACAGAGGGGAATACTAGAGCCGAATTTCTAGAGTGGCGCCTCGTAAACGTCTGACTAGAAGAGAACCAAGCTGGGTCAAGGGGAGGGGGCGCTAGCCGTTCCGTCCGAATAAGGCCCCAGAACATGAACCAGGCCACCCGAGTCCGGGGAATAAGACAGCCTGCTCGTCGACAAGCTCACTCCGAGCTCGAACATCATAAGAGACGAAAAAGAGAAACTGCCTCAAAAAAAGGAAGGAAAAGGGCACACGAACACCTACACCGCATGCCAAGAGAGCTGACAATCCGCGACACAAAGGGACCCCCGAAAGGAGAATCTATCTGCCTTTTTGGTCGCGTACCTCAGGGCAAAATTTTCCTTCTAAGAGGTCCGTGGTTAAACACTCAGCTTGGCCTACTAACTGACGTTCGGTCGTCTCGCTCGGACTTGGTGGAAAGTGTCAAGAATCAATCATAGGGGGGAATGATGCGCTGAGCCTCTTCCCAAGTTACTCTCACTGGAGACATCGATCCACTTGGGATAATCGAACCAAAAACAGGGGAGGGGAGCTCCTTTTTTAGGAGATGGGCCGAAAAAGATAAAAAGATCAGAGATATCCTTTAAAACTTCCTGAGCGCAGAGTGGGTTAACCAAAGGTGGGGTCTTAGGTTAGCAGGGGAAGAGGGAATGGGAAGGGGGGTGAACTAGTCACCTGCGGGGGGAAAATCAGAACACGGCGGCGTAGCACTTGGTGGAAGAGAACGCCTTTACCTGAGGTCGGCTTTAGTTAAGGCCCCTCTGAGTGAAAAAAGGTCTTCCAGAAAGGAGGGGCGAGACTAACTACGGCGTGTTTAATGGAG
>Ga0179591_1268979_pt1 | contig 15447 bp, 21 predicted proteins | sample CZOMad2_1_08_16f_FD_182891 | JGI IMG/M metagenome (GOLD analysis project Ga0179591, IMG submission 182891) | Vadose zone soil fungal communities from Angelo Coast Range Reserve, California, USA - CZOMad2_1_08_16fungal (PacBio error correction) | ecosystem: Environmental > Terrestrial > Soil >...
TCCGACTCTGGGGAAGAAATTCTAATCATGCAGAGAAGTCGTTTTAGAAAACTGAAGGCTCCTTACACCGGGAGGGAGGGGGAAAGCTTGGTCACTCATGATGGAGGAGGATACGCCGATGGCTCGGAGGGTTTTTTTAAGTTCTCATAAGGCGTTTGGCCGGCAAGGGGGGGGGGAGATGGGGGTCGGCGAGAAAAACGGGAAAGGCACACAAAGTGAAGGTGGCCTGAGGGAACTCTATCCATCTACGACTACCCATGGGGAGTCCCTCCATAGGCGAGAAGAGATAGGCCTCACCCTGCCGCCTGAAGACTCTAGGTAGGGAGATCGATTAGGGAAAAAGATTTCAAAAAAAGGGGGGTCGATGTCTCGCGCGTTGCCGGAAGCCAGGAACCGCCAGATGGAGGGGAGTAGGAAAAGGGAAGAGGAGAGACGTGTCTTGGCGGTGAAAGGAACATCGACCTGGCTGTGATGTCAGTCGGGCCTCCTCAGGAAGGAATCACTCTGATATAAAGGAGGGAAAGAAGCCAGTGGGGAAGGGGCCTATTGGGAAGGGTTGGGACGGATGGATCGGACACAGCGAAAGGGAAGGGGTTGGCGGGCAGAAGCTAACCCGTGGGGGCAAAAAAACGGAACCGATTTCCCTAGAAGTCACAATTGTCGTCTCGCTGGGGAACATTCAAGGTAATCCAAATCCGTTTAGGGAAGAGAGGGAAAGGAAACCTTTCAGGAAGTAAAGGTGTACGTCTCCTCTACCAGAGGAAAGGGGTAACGATCAAAAGAAAGGGGAAAATGGGGGTGTGTGGGGGGGGGGGGGGGGGGGGGGGTGGGGTGGGGGGTTTTATCTAACTCAAGGATCGTTTAACAAGAAGGGAAGTCAGACTCTCCTTTGGAGGTTGAATGAAAGAGGAGGAAAAGTGCTAGGGGACAGGCTCTCTTCGAACGAAAATATTGAGAGTTGCGGCTATCCGCTTGGGGGAGAGGGGTCTCGACAAAAGTTTGGGGGAGCAATGTTTTGGATGTGGGGGGTCACGATCGTTGGAAAGAAACGTGGAGCGCCGGGTAAGAGGTTGCCGCCGACTAGATCAAGAGGGGCGGTTATATCTACCGGAAAGATCTTATCCCTGAGAAGATGAAAACAGAAAAAAGAGAAAAGATCGGGTCCGTCAACATAAGGGAAAAAGAAAAAACATTTTTTCAGCGGGAGGGGAGTGACCTTCGCCGATCTAGACGGAGTAGGGGAGGGGAAAGGGGTAACCAGTGGGAGTCTGATCAAAAGAGAGAGAGGGGGTCGGAGGTTGCATGATGAGTGAAAGAAAGAAAGGGGCGTCTCCGCAGACCTCTAGATTCTATTCCATTGGCTCGGAGGGGGGAATGGTTTGCTCGGAAGAGAAAATAGAGGCGCCTCTGTGGGGAAAGGGGGTTAAGTTGTGTGTTGGAAAGGAAGTTGAAGAGAGAGAGCTCGATTCTCCAAGGAGGGGAGTTACGGGCTGGAGGAAAGGCGCGGAAACACGGCCAGTTGCCAAAAATTTTACGAGAAGACATCAAGCAGGTAAGTGCACGGCAAAAAAGGAAAGGGGAGGAAGAAACTGTCATCTGCCTGGTCGCCTTCAAGGAAAAAGGGGCGCAACGCGATGATCATCGAAAAAACAAAATTGGGGGAGGGAGCCGTGCGGAGATGTCTGACAACTCAAGTGGACGCTGGAAAAGGTCCACGGAAAGGAAGGGAGATCGGAAGGAAATCGACATCTACAAAGTTCTCGCCTCGGGGGGAGAGAAAGAAGCGAACCCAGAAGAAATCCCTACAATTCATAGCAAAGAAGGGGATAAAGACATTCCTAGGGGGAGAGTTCAATCTTGCGAATTCGAGGGTGGAACCCCAAAAAGAAAGGGAAGAGGGAAGAATCGCGGCAGAAATCTCAAAGGTAGAAATCTGAATTATCGACTGAAAGAAAGGAAACTCCTCAGTACCATGGAGATCTTCTACCGAAGGCTTTTCAGAGAGGAGAAGACTGCACATGGGGAGAGGGGGATTTCCGTCAAAATGGAAGAAGAAGCATCAGGATGGCAATCAGGAAAAGGGGGGGAAAAGCTCCTCTTGGAGAGAGGGGTTCGCTTTCAAAGGAAAGGTTGTCCTGGAGGAAAATTATTAAGCAGGGCCTGTCTCTATGAAAGGGGAGGCTTTCAGCGGTTCCTAAGTTCAAAGAGGAGGAGAAAACTTTTTGCAAGGGGGGGGGGGGGGGGGGGGGGTGGGGGAGGGAGACCTTTCCTGGATCGGAGGAAAGCGATCCTAGAGCAGTTGTCAAAAGGAAGATCAACCAAATGCAAAGAGTACAATCCTTCGAGGGCTCGTGCTGATCGCGTCATGACGGACAGAGCCAATTTACCCCAAGAAAAGAAAAATGCAAAAAGTCGGCCACAAGAGGGGGTCAAAGACGCGACCATTGTATCACGCCAACTAGTAAGGAGGAGGACCTTCATCTGAGCATGCTTTTCCCTTATGATGCTTAAGGGGTCTTCGTTGGGGAAAAGGGGGGGGGGTCTCAGGAAATTGTATTGTTGGAAAAAAAAGTTTGGGTGGATCTTATCCGCTGGGCGGGGGGGGGGGTTCCTCTTTTTCTATATTTTAAAAGAGGATGGCAATCTTGCGGAAAAAGTTTTTTCCGGAAGGGGAATTCAGGAGGCCAAGGAAAAATGATGATCAAAGATCAGAAAAGGGGACAAGCGCCTTGCGAAACATAAGCGGCTGGTCAGAAAAAAGTGTCCGAAGAAAACTGAGAGAGGGAACGTAGTGCTGTTGACAGGAACTCAAAGGGGGCCTCTCCCTTACCCAGGGGGAGCCGCTGGAGGAGGAGAAGAATGAATCAAACTGAGGAGGTACTTTTGGGGAGATATATCACTACGATAAAGAGAAAAGGAGTCACAATTACTACGTAATGAGGTCGAGAATACTATCCAGCAACAACGCCGAAGAAGAAAAGTTTGAATAAAAGGAGTTCGATAAAGCAGGAAAGAGAGATTCTACTAAGGGCTGGAATTCCTCGGGAGAGGAGAATGGAACTGCTGCGGGGAAAAAAGGTCCTTTCCGTCCGCCGTGGAGGGGGGGGGAGGATGAAAGCCGTAAAGAAGGAAAAGAAAGGCTAAATAAATCATGGGGGTTCAAAAGTAAGCGACGTCTCAGAAAACCATATTCGGGGTAAACCACCTAAGGGCTGGAGAGAGAGGAAACTACATGTCGTTCATTGGAAAGGGAGCCTTTTCAACGAGAAAAAAAAAGGGGGAAAAGCTTCAGTAAAGGATTCAAGGAGAAAAAAAGGGATAGGCGAAATCTTCACCAAGGGGGATCGGGACGGGGAAAAAAAGGGGGGAAAGGCCTACCTAATCTAGATAACAAACAACGTAGTAGTATGAAAAAAAAGAAGTGGGTTTCTGGGAGGGGAAGAGTTCGGGCATAAGGCTTTGTATACTGAAGAAGGGGAATTGATTACTTGAATAAGGGAAAAGTGGCTATAACGAAGACAGAAAAGGAGACCTATTGGTCGAGCTGGGGGATGTCCGACGGTTACCATTGAACAAGGGGGGGGGAGGGGAAGCTATAGTTAGGGGAAAGGGAAAGCTGGTCCTGGTTCATGCGAAGGGTAATTTTGACAAAGGAGGGAGCACGAACTATTTCGCGCCCGGACGCAGATGGGGAATAGCAGGGGGAGGAGAAAACGGAAAGAAAAGGACCATTGGGGACAAAAGAGGGTACAATAGCCCCGTCTTCAAAAGGGGAAGCATGTCTAAGAGAGAGGGAGGGGGTTCTCGACCATGCGGGAGGAACGGTTTCCGGAAGGGGAGGGCAAGCAAGGAAGGATGGTAGGGAAGGCCTAAGCAGAACGTAGTCAATTTTGAGAGGAAGGAGGCGCTCCTTCGTGAAGCGGAGATCCACAAAAGGTGGGAGTCAACGATGTTGTCGGAAAAAAGGAGGTAACCCTTAGGGGGTAGAGCTGTCACTGAGGGGAGCCACTGTCACACGAAAAAGGGACCCGTTAGAAGAGGTATTCCACGGGGTGGAAAATTACACGAAAGATTAAAGTCGCCAAAGCTCGAGTGAATCTCCTAAAAAAAAGAACCTTCTTGAGAAGGCGTGTGAGTTGGCCCTCCCAAAAAAAGGAAGGACTGATCTACCAGGAGGAAGAAATCCTTCCAGACATAAGGGCCATTCCAAGATAAAAAAAAACCCAAGGGAACACCGAAAGGCGGGAAAAAAGAAAAAGTCGAGTTTGTAAAAGAGCAAGTTCCTAAATTGAGGGGAGAAACCCAAGCAAATTCATACCGAAGACAAAGGGAGTAAAGACATAAATATGGCCCACAGCCTATTCAGGAAAAAAAAAGGAAAGGCCTATTTTGTGAGGGAGAAAAGGGTCTGCTAAATCCAAAAGGGGAGCTAATAAAAAGAAAAGGAGGGGATGGAACCCCCCGTAAGCCAATGAGATAGTCCTGCCGAGAAGACACTAGAAGAGAGTTTTCTTCCTCAGAGGGGGTAGAAAGGGGTCAGGGAAAAAAGGATGGAAGGGAGAGCTACGAAGGAGAAAGAATAAAGATAGAAGCCGTCAAAAAAGAGAGAGAAAGACTTTTGCCTTCAAAAAGAAAGAAGTCCGACCCTCTCATCTATCCTTAGAAGGGGGGAGGGCGGACGGCGGGAGACATAAAAAAATCGCACGCTGTAAACGGGAGACGAAGGAGAGAAGAGGGGAAGGGGCCTTCCTTGCCGGATGGGCATATAAAAAGTGGGCAAGAGTACAATCGGGAACATATCACATAGGACAGAGAAAAAGTGAGCGCAAAGATCGGGAGGCCAAGAAAAAAGATTCAGTCAAAATGTGGAAGAGGGAATTGCGTCAGGAAATTCTTCATTCGATGAAGTCCGCTTGGGGGAGGGGAATGTCATAAATGGCCGTGAGGAAGAGATCAGCTGCAGAGGGAGGGGTTGGAAGAATTCGATAGGGAAATAGAAACCAGCGGAAGTCGATAAGAACTCGGGGAGAAAAATTTATTTGAGGTGGGTTCACGCGCGATTCGGGGAAGGAAGGGTTACCACGCGCGCGCAAAACTATTCGAGGTCCGGCGAAGAAAGCGTGGGGAGGGACCTTTTCCAAGCGTGAATCAGACTGTTGAAATAAAAGTCGCCCTGCGCCGTATAGAAGGGAATAATTCGGAAGGGGGCGCAGAACTGTCTGATGAGGCCGAGGGAGGTCAGAAGGGAAGGGAAAGAGAAAGATATTAAACATTGAGAGGGAAAAACGTCGAGCTTTTGGAGGGGAAACAACTTGAAACCACGGCTAGGGGAAAGGGCGTTGGGCAGCGCATGGAACTGAAAAAAGGGAAGAATCCTCAAGGGGAAGTTCTATCGTCGGAAAAAAGGAAATTGTTGGTCCGCCGCCACAAGATGAAAGAAAGGCTGGCAAAGTTCAGGAGAGATTTGCTTTAAAAGGGGGGAAAAAGAACTACACCCCTGCCATAAAAAGGGAAAATGGCATCTGAGATAAAGAGTCTGCAGGCAGAGATCCTCATAAGAGAACAGGAAAATCTGGTCTTTAAGCAGAGAGCGCATTCTCACCTTGTTAATGAGACAAGGAAAAGAGGAATTGCAGAGAGAAACCTTCACGAGGGAAAAAAAGGTCGGGATAGGTTCCATGGTCGTCAATGGAGCATCTGATGGTCAGAGGGGGGAATTGGGTTTCAGAAGGGGAGCTCTAAGAAAGAATCACGTACCTGTGAAGAAGGGCTCGGGTCCTGGGGAAAAAGAGGAAGAGACTCTATATGAACTCTTCTATTGAGACTCAACGATCTGGAAAAGAAGAGAAAGGAACTTGTAGGAGGGGGAGGAGCCAGTACTCGGCCGTCGCTCCTCAAGGGGGAGAAAAAGGCATCATCTTTTTGGAGATCAGGGGCTCTTCCTGTAGAGGGCCAAGTAAAAGAAACTTATAGGGGGTCCCGAGAGGGGATCAAAACAGGCGAGTGTCGATCATGGAGCTGCTTTCTATCGTGCGAGAGGAAAATCAGTGAAGGACACTTTTCAAAATAAGATGGAATAGGTGGACCCTTGAAGGGGGGCTTCTACTCATTGGGGGTTGGGGGGGGTCTCAAGAAGGGGGGGGGCCGGGGGGGAAGGTGGAAGATGGAGAGGTGGAGGGGGTCGCGATAAAAAACTTTTAAGCTGAAAAAAAAAAAAAGGAAGGGTCCGGCTGGTAGATGGGGGAGAGATCCATCTACTACTACTAAAGGGATGTCCGCTAGGAGAAAGGAAGAGGAAATCCAGGAAGGAAGAAAGAGAGGGAGGGGTTCGGCTGTATGAAGGGGGAGGGAAAAATTGTCTGTGGCTCTCTCATTCTCACGGGAGCAGGGGTGCCGCCATCTCTCCAAAAAGGGGGGAGGAGAGAAGGATCTGGGAGCAGTAAGAGCATCGACCATGGAGGGGGGAGGGGAAGGACCTCCTCGTATCTGAGATCACTCTGATATGAAGGGGGCGATTCATATGAGGATGAGGGGCATATTCCATTGGGGGACATCATAAGTATGTGACGATACCCATCGACAAAAAAGAAAAGGAGGGGCTTTCCTTGCCTCTACCCGGGGTGTGGTGTCCCTCAAAAAAGGGGGGTTTAAATTCACTTTCCTAGAGTCGAGTTATGCCAACAAAAAAGCCCGCAGGGTAGGAGGGTAAACAGGCTTTCCGCAGTAAATATAGGGGGTACGTCTAAGAAAAAATTCTAAGACGCCGAGAGAGGAATTAGCTGGGGAAATCTCCTTTGATCCCAAGAGAAAGCACGTAAGAAGGAAAGTTGTGTCTGTTGAATTGCCAAAGAGACTATGTCTTAGGAAAGTCGGAGAAGTGATGAGATGAAGGGAAGGAAGATTTGTCGAATCGGGATAGAAAGGCGCTCATTTTTGGGGGGGGATTTGATATTATTGAAAAGTAGATAACCCAAAAGGGGAGAAGAATCGATGTGAAACAGGAGTAATCAATGCTGGGAAAAAGGGGAAGGGGGTCGGGGACCTATAAATTTAGGGAAGATACTCTTACCATGCACACAGAAAAAATTCCGATTGTCTTCAAAGAGGAAAGAAGGGGTTTCACTGGGAAGATAGTTAAAGAAGAATGCCATAAGAAAAGAATGTCTATGCTATCACTTTTAAACAGGGGGAAATGCGCGAAGAAAAGAAAGCGTGATAAACATGGATGAAAAGAGAAGATCGACGTCGCAACGCAGACCTCGGAAAGATTCCATTGTTCTCTGAAGGAGGCATGGGGTATCGAGGGGTTCAGACGCCAGAGAAGAAAGGGTCCGGGGTAATCTTTTGGGCGACTGTGGGGGTAAAAAAACAATGACGCGTGAAGGGAGGAAAGCTCTCGATTATAAAGACAAAAAATGGAAAAAAATTCCATAGGGTCCGATTTCATTGTGAAAGGAATGACACCACGACATTGCCGAGAAGGGACTTTCTGAAGAAATTTCTTGCAAAAAGGACCCTCTCGAGGGAAAAACCATTCTTCCTGGCGAAAGGGAATGATTGATAGGATTCCTCTATTATAAGAGAAAAAGAATCTCATCTGCAAGGAATGGGGGGAAAATTATGTACTTAAAGAGCTGCCTGGCTCTACTGGAGACACTCTTCACAATGGGGAAAAAAAGAGAGTCTAGAGGGTCTATATCGAAAGCGGAAGAAGAAAATCTTTTTAACAGGGACAGAGGATCGCTCTTCGAAAAAAAAAGAGAAACTTACGAGTCCGAGCACCGAAGGAGGAAAAAGGGGGTTTCGAAGGGGGGGGGGACTTACGTGTATGTCAAAAAAAAAAACTAGACAGGGATCTCGCGGACTCTACGCAGGAAAATTCTCTCCAAATCGGACCTTATCAGAGGCGCATTGCGCATGCTGTAAAGGTGAAGGAGCTGCTACCGAAAGACCAGAGGTGCGCTACAAAAAAGGAATTGGTTTTCCTAGGGGAGATGGATTTGAACGAAGAGGAGGGGACTCGTTCCATTCAAAGAGATTGACCGGCTTAAGGGAAGAAAAAAGCGTTGAGAGAATGCTCTGGAAAAGCGGAGACTGGGGGGGGATTCATTCTTTCGAGCCAAGGAAGGGGGGACCAGGATCTATGCTGCTTGTGCGGACGAATTCCGAAAGGAAAGGGGCTTCGTGTCAGAAGCTGGTTTGTAGAAAATGGGAGCGATGGGAAGTCGGAAATAGCCTCGCAGACTCTTGCATAAGGAAAGAGAGCACCCCCATTCTCAAAAAGGGTACTACAATCTAAGGAAAGAGAGGATCGTAGTGTACCCCAAAGGAAGGGGAGAAGCCCCGGCCAAGCTCCGCTCAGCTTTAAGAAGGCTCCAACGGTGGAAGGTAAAAGACCCCATGGGCGACGACAATCTCGGAAAGGGGGAATAGGAAACCTTATTATGACGAGAGGGGGACTGTGGTATGGGCTTTGTCGCGGAAGGGGAAGGGTTTTAAAAAAAGAGGAACGCTTTATCCCTCGTTCTTTGTTCTGGGGGGCAAGCAAATATCGGGGGTGAGGGGGGAAGCTGGTGGTTCCGGACGAAAGAGGGGAGGGGAAGAAAGTTTTTTGGGCAAAAGGAGAAGAAGGGTCAGACATTCCTTCTGGGGTAAAAATATCGAAAGGGCTTTTCATGCAAAAGAAAGGTCATAAAAAGTATCTTCAGGAGGAGATCACTTTTTCTTGGGGAAGTGAATTTTCCAAAAAAAGAAATAAAAAAAAAAACAATCCGGAGGGCCCTACCCAGGGAAGGGCTTATAACTTTGAAGCACAAACTCACGGGTTTTATCTCTATAGAGGCCTGATCTCCTCGAAAGGAAATACAATTACTACTGACTTCGGGCGATCCAAAGCCGAAAAAACAGGGGGCTTCAGTCCGCAAGGGGGAGTCGAAATGCAGGGGGAAGAAAAAAACATTCAAGATCTACTTCTGACCAGAAAAGAGAAAAAAAAAAAACCTCGGGGGGAGTCTTCAAGTGAATGGTCCTTGGAAGGAGCCGTGTAAAGGTTTTGCGGATTGAAATCCCTGAGAGTAAAGAAAAGACTTCTGGTCCGTCTGCTAAGGTCGTGATGAAATCAGGGGAAAGGATCGCGTGCAGGGGAGGAGGGGACTTTAAGGACGAGCGAGGAAAAAAAAAAAGAAGTCGCCGAAAACCGTCGCAAGTATGTGAAAAAAAAGGGAAGAAAAGAGGAACGCTTCGTTCTCTCCACCCCATGTAGGATTCAGTCGACCAAAATGAAGCGCAATCATCTTCACCTAGAGGAAAGGGAGAGAGTCCGACAGAAGCAGGGTGAGTAAAAGAGAGATATGAAGGTCTGAAAGAAATCCATATTGACCTTCAGAGAGGAAGGGGGGAAATTAATCGCTGAATGAAAGGGGGAGTGAAGAAGTTTTTCCATTGCGTGAAAAAGGAGGCGTCACCGTTAGAGAAGGGGGGAGAGGCTCAGGGGAAGTGTGGCTGCCGAGAGAGGGGTAAGACTTACGTTTAAAAAGGTAACCCGATAGGGTTTCTAAAAAAAGGAGATTCCATGTTTACCGAAGGGGGGCACGACATATTTCGCGCAGGGCAAGAAAGGGTCTTAATAGGGTAAAAAAAAACCGAAAAAGAAGGACCAGTCGAAAGAAAGGAGGACCCGTTCTTCAATATGCAATCGGGGAAGAAGCATGTGCAGGCGAGAGGGAAGGGGGGGGGTTTTCTCCGACCATGCCTTCAAAGGTGAAACGTTCTTATACGCAAAAGGGGAGATGGGGAGACGCCAAAAAAATAGGAAAAGGGATGTTGTAGGCTTTTGGCGATGGCGGAGAAAAGGATGATGAGAGGGATCCTCCACGAACGCCTCAGGTGGGATTCACCTGAGATGCAAGGGGGGAAGGGAAGCGTGCTGGGTCAAGGGAGAAGGATACGGTTTATTTTGTTGGACACTGAAAGAAGGGAGCCACCCGTTGAGAGAGAAAATCGCTTCTCTCAGAGGGGAGCCACGGTCTTTTCAAAGGGAGCTTCTTCGTGCGGGAAGAGAAATCCGAATGAAACTTTATCATCAGGTCTTGGGAGAGGAAGAAACAAACTCGCCTGATCAAACTTAATGGGTCCAAAAGATGCAATCATATTGGAAGGGGTAGAAAGGCCCATCATACAAGCCAACGTGGAAAGAGGAGATCCGCCGGGTACGATTTTTTCACAAAAGAAAAAAGGGAAAAACCGCCAATCAGGAAGAAAAAAAAGCCGACAAATAGAAGAGCAACAGACAGAGACCATTGAGTAGGCGTATTGCTCACCTTGGGTCGAGAAAGGAAAACCTTGGCTCCGGAAAGAAAATGAGGCGCGCTTTCAATTAAGAAACAGGATCCCTGGGGGGCCAGGGATTTCCTTCCTCGAATCTATCAAGAAAAGGCTAAGTAGAGTCGCCTCATCTATCATGGGGGTTTGATCGGGAGTCAATAGTCATCTCATAAAAGGGGAATCACTTACCGAACGGAGAATATCCGAAGGCACAACGCGATACTTTGGGGAATGGAACGCGCCTTACGAAAAAGCGCATAAGAAGAGAAGAGGCTGTAAGAAATTGCCTCTCACATCAAAGAAAACGAGGCCCTCGGGAGGGAAAAAGGCCTATGATAAAGAGGAGCCGGCCTGATTTTAATAGAAGAATGGGGACATGAAAGATTCAATCCAGATCAGAAAGTGCCTTTAGAGGGGGAAAAATCTGCCGCTGCCACAGAAAGTTTCTAGGAGGGGGGGAAGAGAAAAAGGCTTCAAGTCGATCGTCCTCTTTTTAAGAGGGATGGCAGAAATTGCGGAGGGGCAAGCGAGATCCAGCGGAGGGGCGTTCGTCTGAGGGGGGGAAAACCACGGTCAGCTTCGTCAAGTCTTGAACAAGGAAAAGGGGAGATACGACCGCTTTTCGAGGAAGGAGAAGCTGGATTTGAGGTAGGGGACAGCTCGATTCGAGAAGGGGGGAAACGATTCAGATGTCGATCTCGAAGAAAATCCGAAATCTTCGTTGACCTTTTGAAAAAAGGAAGGAAAAAGGAATTTTACTAAAAACGTAGAGACAGACGTATCCTTTCCGGGAGGACGACAGGCTGGTGCGAGGGAAAAAGGGGGGAGTGCTGGTAGAAAAATTCTCCGTGGCCTGAAAAGGGAAAGGCTCCTAAGATGATGCGGCGGGCTTTCAGCCAGGGGAGAAGGTCTTGGAAGTGCACTCCCAGGGGGGGACCTACAAAAAGTGAGTGGGAGGCTCATGGACAAAACGGACAGAAGGAAAGAAAAGTGCATTTGTGAATGAGGGGGGATCTCTATCGTATGAAATTCACGTCGGTCATGGGGGGGAAAAACCCCTCGAAAAAAAGAAGGAAAATAACATGGGGGCGACATTACTTCTTAAGTTTTCGGAGAGGGGGAACCTCCTGAGAGACCCATTCCCTACAGAAAATGTAAGAAGGAGGAGGGGCGATGAGAGTACGGCGCACGAAAGAAGAAACGGCAAAAAAAGAAGGGGAAGGGTCTTTTACTCATATAGAAAGGGGGAGAATGGTTCAAAGTTATCGCCAGAGGAAACAGGTCTATGGCAGATCGAGGGAAGTTCACGCTAAACCATGTGAGGACAGTTTATTGCTGAGTACTACCGAGGATCTCGGGGGGATTTGAGAGGTTAGGAGGGTAATCAGAAAACCGTACCGTTTGAAGACGGCAATCTACGGCAAATCTTAGACAGCGACCGGGGGAGGCGTCTATGGTTTCGAAAAGAAAAGTGCCTCCTAGGAACAACACTGAGGGGAGGATCAATCGTAGAAAAGAAGGGACCACTGAAGCTCCTCAGAGGTCGGAGGCAAGAGGGAGGTCGACAGAAAGAGGAAGCGTCTTCGTTCGCTGGGGAAACAGAACACAACGTGAGCGTCAAGAAAGACGCTGGGGAGTTCGCAGTCATGGGGTCCGCGCAGCTGGAGGAAAGAGCCTGGTCTCGGGCCTTAACACCTGAGTAAGGGGGGAAAAGGCATTAAAGGGAGGGATCTAAAAAAGGAAACATTATTGGGGGTGGGGGATGTCTACTCGCGGGGAGAGGGGGGGCCACTTTTAAAGGGGGTTTCTAGGAGGCAGGTTCTTTTTGAAGGAAGGTAGGAACAGCAACCAAGGAAAGGGTGCGTTTTGTCGCTGGGGAGAGAACTACCCAAGGGGAGAGGGGGTCCTCATAGGCGAGGAGGCTATCGGCCGAAAAAATACAGCCTTGGAGAGAGGCGGCGCGAGCTAGGAGGGAAGAGTGCACCCGCAAGGGGCGATGGCGCCAGGGGGAAAGGGCGAACCCCGCATCAGGGCAAGTCAAACAACAACTAGTATTGGGAAGGGGGAGGAAGGGGGGGAGTGGCCATCATTGAGGAGCTTGCGAACTGCTGGAAGAACCATTGTTCAGTGAGGAAGACTATATTCCGCTTCACTCAGGATGAAAGGGGGCGTCTACTTTCAGGGAAGGAAGAAGACTATATTCTCTCAAGGGAATAATCCAGAGGTAGGGGGGTGAGTCAGAATCCCCCTTGAAGGGTGTTGACCTTGCTCATCGAAAGGGGTGGTCTCAGAACCTAACCGATTCCCCTCGAAAGGACAAAGGAATAAGCCAGAGAGAGAAGATCCAACAAATGGGTCGAATCCTGCATGGTCGGAGAGAGTCTGTTCCCCGTTCCTTAAAAGATCCGTTGACTTCTAAAGAAAAATGCCTCTCCTTTCTCGAAGGGAGAAGAAGAAGATCGAACTAGGGGATGTACACTAGGGAAGAAAGCCTTTGTCCTGTGGAATTGCAAAGAAGGCCGATGGGAGGAGAAAAATGCTTGCTCGCTGTTCGACAAAAAGGGGGAAGGAGATGACGTCCGAAAGGAGAAGAGACGGGGAGAGAAGGTGTTGGAAGGGACGGCGTTGGCGATAAAAAGAGGGGGGAATTATATACGGTAAGGGAGGGGATGTTTCCCAAAGGATAAAGGCGTTGAACCGGTCGGGAAAGTATAGAAGGCTTATAAAGGAACAGCAACCCGGCACAGCCTAAGGCCGATTCCGATGGAAGACATGACGCAGGAGGAGAAAAAAGGGGGTATATGGGAAAGATGCCTGATCCTATCCACGTAGGTAGTGGAGGAGGGGAGGGAGATTCTCTCATAGGAGAAAATAAAAGATCGTTATCTAACTTGGGGTCTAGTATTAGTATCAGACGGAAGGACGCCGAAAGGGGATATCGAGACAGGGGGGGAGCTGAGGGGAGGCCTTGGTTAAGAGAGGGGAAACATACTCCATTAAAAAGAAAAAGAGCACTTTCCTGCTTGAGAAAGCAGGTATGGTAAATCGGGGGAGGGGGACAATTCTAAGGGAAGGGGGTCTGAGACCTAATAAGGAGAGCTCGAATTCTCCAACTGGAAAAGGGGAGCTGGTCCAGGGGGAAAGATCTGGCCATGGCCGGGACGTGAGATATCAAGAGGGCATGAGGCCAGACAAAAGCGAGGAAAAAAGGGGAAATCCGTCCCCGCACAGCATGTGAAAAAAGGAAAATGCGTGAAGCGAGATCCGCGAGAGAATCTGAACCAAACTCCAAAGAAGCTCACGGGGGGAAAAGGGGGGGAGGAAGGTCCTTCCAGTAGTAAGGAGAAGGGAAGAACGTTCTTCAACTTCTGGGAAATGAAATGTCCACTAAGGAAGGGAGGACGAGAGAGAATCGGCTCTTGGTACCCGGTAGAGGGGGAGAGGGAGCGGCGAACATCCTCCAATCACGTTCTAAGAAGGAAAAAAAAGGGAGGAAGTCTACATTCCTAATGGTGGAAAGGAAAGAGAAGTCGACGGATGGTCAACGAAGAAAAAAGAGGGATCTCGCGGAAGAGAAAGGAGGGAAAATCTCAATCTACTTACTCCTTGGCGAAGAAGGAATCGCGGGTCAGGCTCTACCTCGCGGGAAGGGGGGGACGCTCTTTGTCAGATAGGCACTTTCGTGGCCAGGGGTATTGCTTTGCAAGGGGAAAGCGAAATACCACCGCATGATAAAGAAAAATTAGGACACCTGCCGTCTGCCGGGGTCTTCAGTTGGGAGTTCACGAGGGAAGGTGGTTCAGGGGAAAGGAATTAAGACAACGAGATCCTTAGAGAGAACGGGGGGGGAACTTCATGTCTCGTTCCGATGCCAAGGAAAGAACTTCTGTTTGGGGGAAGAAGGACTATCTCCTTTCCTGAGAGTGCCGTAGGGGGGGGAAAAAGAGGCTCAGGAGAAAGACTCTCATCAAAAAAGGGAGAGGTCAGAAATCTCGTTCTCCGGGAAAGGCTTATCGGAGGGAATCTATCAATTACTAAAAAAAAAAAAAAAAAAAAAGGAAAAAGGGCGATAATAAACTTCCAATCAGAAGGGATGACTTCTCCACTTGGGATATCTCTACCCAAGGGAATCCAACTCTTCCGGAGAAGGGAGAGAGGATTGCGGAGGACTCTTTGTCGAGGGGGGGGAGGAAAAGTGACTTGGGGTGTTCGCTTCACCGGGAGAAGGGAATTTTTAAAAAACTAGGAAACGGGGCTGCTTATCCCTCTGATTGGTCTTTATTGAAGAGGGGTATGGACTGTGGGACACAGTGGTCCGGACAAAATTTCTGGATCATGACGTTTTGGCTGTAAAAGGGACCTACTCGGAAAGAAGAAGAAAAAAATTGTTATATTCCCTGAGGAAGGGACTGCTTATCTGCTTTTCTGAAGGGCAAGGGGGGAAGCCTCATGAATCAGCGGCTCTTTAGGAGAAAGAAAAGGGTGTTCTTGGGGAGGGGGGGCCGGGAACAGAATGCAAGGAAAAGACCACATAGCGGCCTGCAGGAAGGGAACCATTCCTCTCTTTCAGTACTTTAAGTCACAACTCGGCGGGGGGGGTGGATCTCGAAAAAGGAAAAGGAGGGGGAGAGTATAACATTAAAGGAGCGTCTGGCCGATCACCAGAAAAAAAGGACCTTCTGAGAGAAGGGGGAAATCATCTTCTAATGAAGGAGAACATTCAAGATGAAGGGGAAAGAGAAAAAAGAGAGGCTGGAAGAAAGGGGGAGAGAGGGAAAGTCTGGCTTGGACCTTGTCACGTGCGGGAAAAAAGGAAGGGGGGGGCTATTAAAGAACCTGATCGATGAAGGAACAAGCGCGTCCGCTGCTAAGGAAAGGGGAAAAGAAAAAGGTGTCAAGGGGAGGAAAAAAAAAAAAAAAAAAAAAAAAAAAAATCTTTGTACTGGGGGAAAAAAAGAAAAGGGCACGTTAAGCCACACAAGACATACGGAGAAAAAGGGGGCCTATTTCAACAGGTCTCGCAAGGGAAAAAGGGGCGCCGCTTCTTCCTCGCAAATAATACGATTCAGTCTAAAGGAGAGGAGGGAAAAGGAAGAAAAGGTGTCGCTCAGGGGAAAAAAAAGT
>Ga0179591_1306585_pt1 | contig 15447 bp, 13 predicted proteins | sample CZOMad2_1_08_16f_FD_182891 | JGI IMG/M metagenome (GOLD analysis project Ga0179591, IMG submission 182891) | Vadose zone soil fungal communities from Angelo Coast Range Reserve, California, USA - CZOMad2_1_08_16fungal (PacBio error correction) | ecosystem: Environmental > Terrestrial > Soil >...
AAATTGGGGAACTTGAGCACTAGAGGAAATCTCGATTCAGTTGGAAGGGGGGGTGACGGCAACTCAGCCAGCCAGAATCGGATTCTGGTCTAACAAGGGGGTCAAAAGGAACCATTTTGTTTAAAATGGGAGGAAAAGGTCACAAGCTAATTTCCGCGAGAGTAAATGATCATACAATCTGGGGGGAGTTACAGTGCCGAGTTTCGAGGCGGCTAACGTAAGTAGCTTCCACTCAGAATAGAAGTCATCAAGATAAACTAAGGCTCAGGTGTCAGAACAGGAGAGGACTAAACAGCGATCTGCAACTTACCCGTTGTAGCCCCAAAAAAAATTATCTGGCCCTTGGACAACCTTGAGAGTCGACAGCGGCTTTTCGTAGATTCCTTATGGCCTTGGGGGACTTGAGAACGGGCTCCTATAGGGGCGGAAGAGGATAATGGGATATACAGGCAAGAGTGGGGGCACTATAATCACTTTTAAGCCTTCTATCAAAGAGGGGGGACAATACAACAATCAGTCTACAAGGAGGGGAAACAAAGTTGAGAGCAGTAGACCAACGGAACTGACGCCGAAGCCCATGTACAAAAAGAACCTCTGCTACTCTTCAATAAGCGACTGGGAGAGAGGGGAGATGGGACTTTCTAGCCACGTGGAAGGGATGCTGGACGGCTCAATCCCACACTAAGGAGGGGGAAGAAAAAAAGGGGCCTTTCAAAAATCAAGGAGGGAGGAAGCAGGGAGCGGCCTGGACTCACAACATCTGTCTGGGACCAAATACATTGGCTATCTGAGAAGGGCTCTGGTACGGGGGAAAAAAAAACGGACTGCAACCTTTAAATTCTCATTAGCCAACAACTTCAAAAATGCTATCCTATGCCATTATTTCTAGCCCGATGATGAACAATAGACACACAAGATCAAAATCATACAAACAAAGCAAATAATTCTCTACGGTCGCAGGCAGCTTCGACCACGATCTCACTTCAGGGAGAACACCTCCTGGATGTTCCCTCATGGAAATTACTGGAAGGTCCGGATGATGGATGATAGAGGGGCAACCTTACTTGTGCTTCATCTGAAAATTCGAGGGAGTCTTGGGTCTCGACTAACCTTGAGCATCGACAAGGGGATATCATGAGGAGCAACTGTGTTGAGGGAAAAGTAGGCCTTCCTCGTTATCCAGTACGTGGCTCTTCCTCAGAGACTGCCTAGTACGCATGGATTCAGTCTCTCCGCTGGAATATGTGACCTTTGGAAAAACCGGCGAAGGAATTGTCCATCGTCTAGACCAAGACCTCGGAGAGGGGCTATAGTCAAAGTGAACGAGTCATACAAAGCCCCAGGGGCGTCTTACGAAGAATTTTATCTAAGCAAGGGGATCATTAACCGATTCTTTCCTCACAATCAGAGGGGTATGGTTTCAGAGACCGGAAGGTCTATAAGGGACCTTCACAGCCAAAGTAAAAGGGAGAGAAAATGTTTCCCCTCCTAAATTTCTTTAAGGCCAGGGGGTGAAAGGGGGCGTAGAGGCACCTTACCCGAAGGGACTTGAACCCTCAGGCCTTCTCCCTGAGAACCGAGGCCAAACAAGGAACGAAAACTAATAAAGTAGTTCTGAATCACTCCAAAAGGTACACGCGGGGTTTTAATCATAGAAAAGTGAGCAGCTGGGGCCGAATCTCCTGGAGAGCATCCAGCGCTGAACCTTTTCACTGGCTTTAAAGGGAGCAGTCTTGGGGCTGCGAACAGGGCTATCAAACTGCCTTGCGACTCCGAGGGGACTAGTGCCGAAAAGGAACTCCGCACCAGAAAAGAAGAGAATGTAGCCGGGAGGGAGCCCAGACGCGCGTGAGCAGGAGGGAGCATCGGAAATCAACAAACAACAGAGGGGGATAAATGGTCTCCTAAACCGGAGAAATGGGAGGGGAACTACCCTGCCATCGCTCTGGGAGTCTAAGTACGCAGCAAAACACGAGAGAATCGCAAAGACTGGAAAACGGGGGCTCGACGGACCAAAACTATCGTTCTGAAGAAATATAGCTGCGACGGGCTGCGCAAAGGCAGCCGACAAGGAGAGTCCACAATGCGCTGGGGAATTCTTATTGAGGCGGAGCACGCCCCAGAAGGTTATGCAGGCTGTGGCGTCTGAAAAGGGCGAACGTCAATTCTTTTTAGTGTCCTCCTGGAAGGCCCTTCGAAATGGGGGGGGGGAAAAAGTGACCGGGAAGAAATGTATGCTTTTGATACGTACAAGTTGGAGGGGGGATGATCCTTTAGTTAAATACTATCATGGGGGTGCGGCTGCGAGAAAGGAAGTAAAACCAAAGGAAGGAAACTAATTTTTTTATATAAAGTGAAGACGATCAGAACCGGGGGGGAGATGGCTTCGACTAAAATGCCTGTCGAGAAGAGTCTTTCTGGGGCGAAAAGAGGGCTCTAGGGGGAGAGGGCACGGTGAAAAGAGCGAAGGCGAGATCCCGAATACCAGGACGGAGCGCCGATGGCCAGAGGAAGGGGGACGCGTCCGCACTACTTCTTTCAGGACCCATTTGGGCACAGATAGGATGACCTGGGAGAGGCGGTTCGCCCCGGTGTATAACTCAGTCGGGCTTCACTTAGGCGAAGATGCCGTACATTCGATTTTTGTCCTTCAGCTCGTACGAAAGTCCTTTCGAGGGAAAGACCAGAGGGAGGAAGAGGGCACCATCTACTTGGACGGAGAATCAGTGGTGAGGCGCCCTGAGAAGAAAACTCTGAAGTATTCCGGCGGGTTCTAGGAATGGCTTGGTGGAAAAAGTCGAAGAGGGGTTTGACCGCTTCACTCGGAAGAGAATAAAAGTTTAATTGGTGCGGACAAAGCCTGCGCCTGCAGGAGTTAGGTACTTTGAAACCAGAGGAATTGCGGGGGGGAATCTGCAGCGAGGGATGGTTTGACGGGAAACATCCGCAGGAGCTAGGAGGAAGCGCAACTGCCTGCGCTCTCGATGCTAATCCAAGAGTGGCAAGGGTTGCTTTCAACCTTGCACCACAGTTTAGTAAGGGAAAGTCTCATACAATGAAAGGGGAGTTGTGAAAACCAGCTAACGGCAGCCTAAGTAGTGAGGGGGAGGGATATGTGGGTAATGTTCTGATCCGAAATATCCTGCTGATTTCAGCGTAAAAATAAAAAGCAGAACTCTCAGTATAAGTGGGGATGGGTTGGGGAAAAGACCATAGGGCAACCAGGAGTAGTGGGAAGAAAAGGAACTGAGAGTCTGTTAATTCTGCTAAGCAGATAGGTGCCACGATAGGCGAAAGTTGCCACAGGGCAGCCCATAGGAATCCAGGAGAGGGGGCAAAATCCCCCAGACAGAAGTGGATTGAAGACAGTGGGGTACATGGGGACCTACTGATGGTAAAGGGGTCTTAACTAAGAAAAAGGGGGGCTAGTTCTGGTGGTGTAAAGGGGTTATAGAACTTCGTAAAGCTGTGTTCACTGGAGTTTGAACTCTTAGGGTACGTAGGGGAGGAAACAGTCCTGTGGACGATATTCTCTTCAAGAATCAGACGGATAGTTCGAAGGTAGAATCACTTATCTGGTAACATTAGAGTCCCGCATGCGAAAAAACCACTGGGTTTCTTTGTGGGGGGAAAATAGGGAGTCAGGGGCATCTTTTAATTTCAGCTAACTTCATGGAAGGGCCACCCGTCCAAGGGGGTGCACGCACTAAAGGGAGGGAGACATGTCCATCATATAGAAACCGATGAGTAGTAGGGAAGGTAAAGGAGGTCCCTTAGCATCGCCGAGCGCTCTCGTAAAAAAGGTTCCTTGGGGAATTACAGAGATCAATAAAGGAAGATACAGGAAAAGAGGGTAAAACGAGCCATTGGGTGTTAAACGGGTCAGTCACTTTAAAACTACTTCGACGCTGATCTAAATGCCCTGCGCCTCTGGGATTCGTGCCGCGTGATTAAAAAACGGCGTAATTTATCGAAGGCTCAGGAGAGCTAGTAACCTTCGACATCCTCTTTAGAAGGGTCGCCCAGAGGAATCCCCCACCGAGTGCAGGGAGGACCACGGGTTCAGAACCTGAATAAAAGCCTTCAGACGGCACGGTTAAAAGAAACCTTTTTAGTGTATGACGGCGGGGGGGGGTGACTGTCAATATGGCGAAATTGCCGCTGGGGGGGAGAGGAAATCATCCTTCGGAGAGAAGGTATGTGAGAATCAAAAATGACATCAGCGTATAACGTCTGGAGGGCCCGGGCGGCGAAAGGCGAAGGGTGGTTTAACTAACACATATTAGAAAAAGTGGTATGCGAGGGGCGGGGAGATGGCCTCCATTCAGAGTCGGCTTCTGCTACAAGAAAGGACCGCACGACCATACCATAAAAATGAAGAGATTTCAGAGGGTCTTTCTGGGTCGACCGCCAAGTTCAAAACTATGAGAGGAGACGAGAAGGGCACCTACTTCCAGGGGGGAGTCTACCTTCAAAACGAGTCACAGCCCGATAGCAGGAGGTCAGTCAACCCCAACTCGTATCGAGGAGCCAAACCAAGAGATAAATCATCCAGAGGGTCAGGAGACTTCCTAAAGGAACAGGAATGCCAATTCTGGACCGACTTCCTAGCAAGTAGGGTTCTGGGACTACATTGACAACGGCGACTAGGACTGGCCGACAATAGCGAAGTCAGTAACAGAGAGAAGAATTAGAGTTGGCGAGAGGAGGACACCCGGCAAAAGACTCCACTTCTCCTTCTAAAAAGGATTTATGTATCCCTGGCTTGGGTGAGAGGAGGGGGAAGAGAGTATTATCTCAGGGAGAAAGCACACAAGGACGTACGTGCTAGCTAAATCAGGGGGGGAAAAGAGACGCGGATCCCGGATTCTCAACTACATTCACGTAGAATCGGCTGCACCTTTTAAGGAAATAGGAATTTCCCTGACCAACCAAAAGGGGCCTGAAGTGCACTCCTCGGACGGGATTCTGGGAAGGGAAAGTGGTTTCTGTAGGGAACCGAGGGGGCTAGGGTTCTACACCATTCGACTAAAAAAAAAAATTCCACGTCTATCCCTGGAAGGAGACAAGAAAAAAGACGAGGGGCACCGAAACCTATTCATTGATTGCGTAGCGAAAAAGTTATAGAAAACGACACCAAAAAAATCTGAGGAAAGGGGGCATATGACGCGGGAACGAAAATGGTTGGGACCACGTAATTTACCGGGATTGCCCATTAAGATTGGTCTAAGGGAAAAACAGGACTCACAAGAGAAAATGGAGGGGGTTTTAAAACATGTCCATGGCTGGGCAAGAACAAGGTAACCCGATTTTCTCCTCAGGATTCGAATCCGTTCAAAACCGAGGCACACAATGGGAGGAAATCATAAATAGTCTGTGGAGGGAGACAAACACACAAAAAACCAGAAAATCAAAAGTAAGCCTTGGGGTTTAAGACTTCGGGCGGGGCCAATTAAAAGTATTGACCGTTGATTGGCATCAGGTAGGAAAAGGTGACCATAAGCTTATGAGATCGGAGACTTTTGGCGATCAAAGCCGGCGGGAGAACTAGGGGCTGACACTGAAACTCTAACTCGCAGCACAGGGGCGAAGGTATGTAATCGAAGTGAGAACTACACAACAAGTTGGGAGGAGGAAAAAGAATAGATTCAAGTCGCGAACTGACGAGTTAGTGTCCCTCAGGCGCTGAGAGGTTAAGGCTCCAGAAGGAAGTCACAGAGGAGCTAAGTCGTGTACTCGCAAAGGAGAGCCAAAGGAAAGAAAACGTGCATCTTAGTACAAGCGCGAGAAAGCGGGAAGGGGGACGCCTCTTATAGTCCATTCAGAGGTAGAGTTTATGGGGGTTCGTAGTTAGAAGCCAAAGAAGAGTCTTTGTTTCGGCTGTGCGGGGGAGGTTCATTCTATGCCGAAGGAGGTTTGGGCCGCCTGAAAAATTATCGGGGAATTTAACCTGCCGACGAAAAGGGTCAGGAGGGGGGAAGGAACTTGGAACAGGGAGGGTTCTCTCTATTGGCTAAGTGTGGTCGATAGGGACGCACTTTTCTGCGATACCGTCAAGCTAACCCTTAGCCCTAGAAAGTATTGGGTATGAAAAGGTTTAGGGAAAATCAAAAACGGTGAGAAAGAAGGAAGTCTGGGGAATCCGGGTTACGGTGTCGTCCATGGCCGCTCATGAGGAGGAGGGTTCGTAGGGTTGCGCTGGGGGGAAATGATCAGGGTTGCGTGCAAGGACCGAAAGAGCTCATCTTCTATCTAACCATCCATCTAAAGAGTTTAGCGGGGAGCTTAAGTGGTGGATCCTTAAAACGAGAAAAAACTTCTTGTTGCACTGGGGCATATATAAGAGGGGGGTTTCGTGCAAGAAACGGTTTCTTCTCGAGGGGCTGAAGGAGCTTTCAGTTAAACCTTTCACGAACCATGCGCTTGTCCTCACAAGTCATCGCCAGGAAAATGCAGGAGAAAATGGAGTGGGGAAAGAACACTAATTCTTGGTTAGATATAGTGGTTTTAAGAAAGCTAAAGGGCCTAATTTGGCTTACGGTGGATCCTTGCCAAGAATAAAAGAATAAAGAGAAGACACCTGCGGGATGATATGGTGCGACGGAGAAGAAGGGGGCTGGGACAGACTTTACGGACAGGTGTGTCTGGAAGTTGTTTGCCCGCACTAGCCCTGGCATTCTGAAGGGAGACAGGACCAGGGAAGGGACATTCGGCAAGGTCCGCTTAGGGTTGCCGAGAGGGGGCGTCTTCCCGCGCTAATGCACCTCTCTCATATGTGAGGCCAGGTTGGCCCTTGATCGAGGGCACAATTCACTGCTAGGGGTCAAGAAGGGGAGATCTCCAGGAACTTGGGGGCGGGGTCTACATCCATAACATTCGACACCAGGGAACGTGTCATGGGAGGCGTCTTTATTTCTGTCAAGGGGGATCTAGGTACGAGAGAAGCCGGAGGAACCCTAAGGAAGCAGGGAAAAACCTGCTTAAATTTTGTTGGAGGGGTCATGACCTCCGGGGCAGGAGTCGGGTCCCGCGGGGGGGGGGAAAAAACGATGATACTTTGAAGGTGCGCTAGCCTCGGCGTCCGAAAGAATAAATTGGGGGGAAAACGCTCGCCCTGGAGGTCCAGTGAAAAAAGAACACCAGAAAGGGCATACCAAACAGGTGGTGGCGGTTACGGGATTCTGAATTGATTCGGACACTTTGAGGCGGCACATATCGTTTTTCAGTATAAGCGCGGGGAGCGTTGGTGCCCATAGAAGGACGGTGCTGGGGTAAAGTTGTGAGGGTCGGAACCTATCTGCAAGACCTTGTGGCGCCTCTAAAAGGGAAGAAGAGACTACAATTTATAGCCATTCCGAGACTCATATTATGGACAGGGAATGAGCCTGGGGGAGAGGGAAGATTTTTTTGACATTTTTGGAAGAAACCTGGGAGAAAGCATTCCTGAGCCTCTTCTTCGGAAAGCAAAACCTGCCCAGGTTGGCAAGCTTCAGCGCATGGACCATCTGGCTAAACAACAACTGAGTATATTAAAGAATGGGTTTGGCCTGGGCTCAGGAGGGGAAGCTAAACCTGCTTTCCCACAGGGGCCGGTTGCAGGCGACACGCTATTGGGAGGCGGCAACTGTGCAAAAGACCCAAGTTTGTTAAGTGGTCAGCAACTGGTACAATCCAGTCAGCTTCGATCGTGCCGACGAAGAATAGGAAGGGCGTCTCGGCTCGCCTCACTGGAGAGAAGTAGCTAGATAGATGTCGAACTGGGAAAAGCGAATCTCGCTGGGTGTCTGCCAGCAGGAGCTATGAACCAGAAAAGGAGAAACCGGTGCCCGGTTGCTGCAAAGAAGCACCTGGGATGAAGCGAAAGAAAAAAAACGGTTTGATAAACAACAATGTGTTGGGTTGCGGGCATTAATTGAGGTAAGGCCTTGGCTGAGGGGGAACTAGAGATATGTCGCTCAAGATATAGCGCAGAAGGAATCCAGGGGAATCAGCTGGGACGACGCCATTACTCCTCGATCCTTTTGGAATCCCAGCCAATAAGGATGCAGGCAGTTATTAGAGAGTCACGGGAACTTTAACGAGCCCGCTTCGGCGTCTAAAAAAACAAACATTAAACGAGCCTAGGAAAGCTACTACAGCGGGAAGGGGGGGGGCAGGGATGGGACCTGGTCTAAAAAACCACTTTCAGGATGCGCGACCTCCGCAAAGGAAAAGGTCACCAATTCACCGAGGGCCACCGTGACATCACTGAGTAGGAAAGGCGGCGTTAGGAAAGGGAAGATGAAGCGAGGAAGACCACAACAGAACTAGTCTGAACTCTAAGGACATTGGTCATGAACGACGGCCGGAGACCATTTCTACAAACGAACCGCCAACTTGCTCTTTCAGGATGTTAGAGGGCCTATGGGAAAAAGGTCTAAGGGGTCTCATTCGAAACAGACTTTCAATAATTCACTACTGGTCCATAATCAATGGGGCAGATTTGAGCACTGGCATCTCTCTACCAGTCGGGGGTGCCAGACTCAGGAGAATTCCTTTACGGGGCGCGAATTCAATTCTCTCAGGAGGCAGAGAGTTAAGGCATTGCTCAGCTCAGGCTCGCGCCCTACAAACCGAGCACGAACAGAGGGAGCTAATCTTGACGCAAAGGGGGACTGGAAAAGGAAAGGTAGTCAAAGCACACTCCCCTCCATTTAAAGTGCAGGGGCAGCTGGGCAAAAACGAGAGAGGCTTCTAATCTGTTGCGCGCTCTTCACTGAGAAGGTGCCTGTGAACCAGAAAGAGCCTAAGTTCCCAGCGCGATAAAATACCGGCTCCGGAGAATTCCCTTGTATGGGGATCAATCCCCTTATGAGGAGATGACGAGACTTTATCGAAGGGCTCGCCAAATCTCAGCTCTGTAAGAGGGGTTGAGGAAGGGGGACTTGAGGAAGGGGTGTTTGTTGGGGGGGGTTGGGTTTTTAAGTTTTGGGGTTTTGGGGGGGGGGGTGTTGGGGGGGGGGGGGTGGGTGGTTGGGGTGGGGGTTTTTTAAAGTTAGAGAAGTTGTCTCCACTTAATGAAGAGTGAGACCCTTCTAAAACATGAACATGGAAGGGGGAATCGTCAATGGTCGGGGGAGGGAAAAGGACCAGTGTTCAAGGTAACAAGCATACTCTTCTCCTTAGGCACCGGGAAGACCAAACGGCCGCACCTCGAGCTGGGCGGCTCCCACCGCCAGACAATTACAAGAAGAGTTTCACGTCTAGAGCGAGGCATTGGGGTAAAAAAGGATTAGAAACTCTCTATCTCAATAGCGAACCAGGAGTTTTGGGAAGTTAGGGTAGGCTGGAGAGGCGCCGTCTTTCTCAATCTGGCTTCTACATAGAACTCTAGACAGCCCTTGACGGCGGGGAGCCCAGGAAAAGAGGGAAGGGAGAGACAGATCGGACGCAACACAACAACAAGAGGGGGATAGGAGGTCTGGGAAGAGGAGGTGCCAGACTGCTCAAACTAGAGAAAGATTCGAGCTCCGGGCGCTCCACTATGATCCGAGGGTGCTTTATAGCAACTCTTCTCTACAGACACGTTGGAAAAATCCGGGGAGATCTGAATCCTAGATTGACCCCCAAAGGTATCTGAAAGAAGTGCAATCTTAAGGGGGAGTTCTTCTTGAAGCCTGAATAGGAATTATGGGACGTCAAGGCGGTGGGGGTGCACATCGGCTCTTAGAAGGAGGAGGTTTCAACAAAAGTTGTAACTGTGGACCTCAAGGGTTCAAACCTTAAAAAGAAATCTTCGAGGGGGAGGGAGGGTAAAAGTGGGGGAGACGAAGTCTAACAAAGGCTTTTGTTCTAATCTTCATCCGAGAAGGGGGGCTGAATTCTGAGTCGAATAGCCCGTTCATATAACCCCGTATTCTCGCGGAATAGAGGGTTTGGGACAACGTTTGATACGGAAAAAGGGTAACCGGGGGTAGGGAATAAGGGGTAATAATCTTCCTTTTAACTGAAAAGGGTAGTCGTTATCTCGCGGATAGTAAGAGGGGGGCTGGAGCTTTCAAAAAATAGATATTCAGGGCAAAAAATGCTCGCATTAGCGAGAGAAGCTGGTCGGGAGGGAGTGAAGACTGGGAAGTTCCCGGTTTTGGAAGCAGGACGCGAAACGTCAGGGCAATGCCACTAAGATAGGATCCGTGCCCAGTTTAGGCGAGGGTATGCTCGGAATCCGCTGTGAGGAGGAGGAGAGTCAAGGAAAGGGGAATTTTTGTTAACTGAAACTCGTGACTCCAGCATAGGTAACGCTTGACAAGAAGTAAGACTTTCCCATAATCTTGTTTACGTGAGATCGGGGTCAGGGTCTCCAATGACCCGCGGAAGGGTATTCATTGAAAGGTTGGAGGGTGGTAGGGAGAGTGTGCAAAATCCATATTTCCTTTCTCCGCGCGCAAGCTCTAAAAGGGGGGAGGGATTGTGTGGGGCCGCTTAGAAAAAAAACCTTTGAGGCGGCTCCCTCAAGAGCGACGCTCCGATTCTGGTTGGGGTGCCACAAGCCCCTCCTTCGGAAGTCTGACGAAGACCGCACAGACGAGCTATTTTCGAAAAGGGGGCCAGGTATGGTTCACTTACTTATGGTCGAATTGTGTAAGGATCATAAGGGAAAGTTGCGGGGTAGAAAAAATCCTCATCCCCGTCGGGGTTTAAGGAAGTTTATTTCTTTAGGTGATCGCTGAATAAGGTTTAGAGAAGCGGAACCGAGAAAGCGACTCAAATTCTGTAAGACTGTGTTGGATTCCAAAAGCCTCCCCGCACTGGAAAGTAGTCGTGCCCAGCCTTATACTACTTATAATTTCTTCAGGGGGCCGGTGAGGAAAAAAAGTAAGTCATGTTTAAAACAGTCTCAAGGTGAATCCAGTGATTCCATCCACCACCATAAAGTGTTCAGGGGTAACCCATTTCTTGGCCTGGTGAAGAGGATTAGGGCCAGGAGTGCTTGAAGGGACCGTTTCAGCCTGCATGGACTGTGTTTACTCTGGGGGAAGACCCATTCGATGCTTTTATGGGTAATTTGAAAAAGAGACTTATGGGGGAGGCCACCGTAATCATTCAAGGGGATAGAAGGAAGCTGCGTGCAAAGAGAGGATTCGTTAGATAGGAATCAATTACCTTGTACCATTGAGAACCAAGTTAAAAAACTGTTTTCGTTTGACCCAGGGTTCGCCTCATATAGAGGGCCCTTCAGGTCTTCTTAAAGAAATCAAAGAAAGGGGGGCAATCAATTAGTGCCTTCTGACGACTGAGGGGATAAGAAACAACAATAAAGTAAAGAAAAAAAGGCCCTGGCGATCGAGACGGCTTATTGAAACCGGTAATTGAAGGAAGAAGACTGCCTCAGGCCAGCAGAATTCTTCTAACAAGGGGGGTGGCAACTACCCACCAGTTTTAGCATTCATGCACGGGGATAATCTCAGGTAATCTAGTGTCGAATGCCGGACTAAGCGGGGGAGTCTTAAAAAGAATGTGACGAGGAGGAAAGAAACGCGGCAATATCGCTTCAGAAACGCAGATAGCAAAAACTGGGAAGAGCAACCTCGGCGATTTTGACCAAAGAGCATGCAGGGAACCCCACGTCCATGTTCCGGTGAAAGCAAGAACTCATACCAAGCGGAAAGTATCGGGGCTTAAGACCACCATGGTTACTTTACAGTTTTTGGCCCGTTAACTGAAGGGGAAGAACCTGGCGCGGTAAAGGAGCTTGAGGGAGTAAGAGATCGCGCAAACTTCAGCCTACCTTCTGGAAAAAGCTAAAGCAATTTAAGAGCGAGGAGGGCTTTGTAAGCTAACTATAGTTGGGGGCTTCAGTGTTCGTCGGTTAAGGCTTGCTCCCGAAAGGCAGAAGGGGGAGGGGAACTAAACGTTACACTTAACTAGCGAAAGAAAGTGCGAAGGGAATTGGCGTGGCTGTGCTTTCACCCAGACCGATAAGAAAGCGGGGGGAATGTATCTAAGATCCTCAAGTCCGGGCACTAATGGTTACTCTGAAAAGGAAACGTCGGTAAGAAAAGAACTGACAGGGGGCGTGAGGGGGGGCACGCCGGAAGAGAATCAAATTCGAAAGGAAAAATACAATCTGGGGATCTCCATTCATCTGTTGAAAAGGGGGAAAGAGCCCAGGGGCTCTACATCTGAGAAACTTACAGGAAAGGTCGCGAGGGGGTTCCACTGAGTTACAAAGCCATGATCAAGGGACATTTACGAAAAAAAGGGGCAGGGAAGGCCGACTGTCAGCGGGCTAGCTGGATACGAAAAATACTTCCTAAAAAAAAGGGCGAGGGGGGGCACTCATTTCTGGCTTTACTCTGTACATGGAGTAAGCGCAGGACAAAAAACGGGGTTAGAGACGGGGCGCAGCTGCAGCGGCCCGTATCTAAATAAAAAGGGGCAAAAAAGGAGAAAGGACCAAGGGTTTCTCACCCTGTAAGAGAATTATAAGGGAAGGGAGCCAAAAAGGGGCCTACAGCTGGCACTCCGCGCTTCTGCCTATTTCACTGCCGGGGTATGGCGGTCGCCTCTTATCTATTTGAATGGACACACGTCCATAAGAGTATACTATTGGGTCAGCGGCTATCCTAAGAAACCCGAAGGGGGGTACCAATTCCTATTAAAGCAAACGCCCAGAGGAACGATCGGTACGTCGATGTTTCTAGTAACTTACAACCCTCGTCTCGTGCCTGACGGTTGAGGACGGCTCGGCTGCCCGAAAAAATGGACTAGAAGGGTTAAGTATCGGAACAAGGGAGCCAACTTGAACTGAGAAGAAAAGGGTTAACACCGTCCTCACCGGGACGCATGGGCGTTTCGAATGGTCAGGGGCTAAGAGGACACGGGTAAGTTAGTGAAAAACAAGTCTCGGGTCTCCAGGGGAGGGAAATAGCCAAAAGATGCCTCCCAATTAGGGGGGCTAGAACCAGCCGCCGAAAAAAACTCCATAACAGTCCTTGGGGGGGGTATACGAATGCTCAGTGGGAAGGAATCGTGAACGGTCTCGATCGAACTTTAACATTTGAATTTGTCTTGAGAGCAGTTGGGCTAAAAGAGGGGACGATCCTAGTCGCCTCTTTTCTGCTAGGGATCAGACTCGATAAGGGCGCACCCCATCGCTGTCTGAAGACTAATCGAAGAAACAAATTATTAGGGGATAGAATATAGTAGGGAGGGGTCGGAGGGAGGGGGAAGAAAATGCCCATTAGAAGATGATAGAGTTCGTCCTCTGGAAAGTATAAGACCGACGTCGTGAGACGACGACGTCTCGACCGGACAATTGATTAGTATTATATCTCCGGACAGGAAAGATGGAGCAAGGGGAAGGGGGAAGCTTTAGTCATCTCTTTCCTTGGGAGGTTCTGGACTGTTAACTTGTTAATGGTTTGAAGGGGATTGTGCCAGTATTCAGACGGTATACTTAAGGCGTTTCCAACTCAAGGAAAAAGAGTTTATCGGGACCTGCGAAATTAACAAGTAAGTACCCTCACTTTGTCCGGTGGAGGAAACCATTTGAGTCTGAAGGACGAAGGGGTTCCCAGCCGTTTACTCTGGAACGAAGTAGCGCACTCATTTCCAGGAAGGGAGGAAGCCAGTCACTCACAAACTGCTTCCTCTAGAATAGAGGGGTGGTAGGGGGAAGGACACTTTTATAAACAATTGGGAAAGACAGTATAGGGCGTGAAAGGGGAGAACTCTTAGAAAAAGACGTCGGAAGGGGGGTGAGGGATATAGTATTTCATCCGTCCAGCTGCTGGGAGGAAAAAACCCTAGCTCAGCTGCTCCATAAACGATCCATTCGAAGAGCGAAGTCTTCTCGGAGTGCTCAACTAAAAAGGATTGGGGGAAGGCCAGAAGCGGGAGGGGGGTCCTTACCATTTGGAGAAGAAGACCGTGCCGGGTTTGGGGTCGATCCGCGCGCTCTCTTCTCGAGGGAAAAGCAGTCGACAGGGGGGTGGAACGCAAGGGAGAGAAAAAAAAAAATCTGTAAAAAAAATCGGTTACCATATGTAGAACGGAGCAAATCGGTTTTGTTAGAGTGGGGGAGAGCAAGCTTCAAGGCCAAGAGGGCGTATTAAGGTCTAATGGAAAGAAGGGGAGATGACTGGGGGCTCCATTATCATCGGGCCGGGATAAGGGGGACATTAACAACAGGGCTTAAGTGCGGTTGGGGAAAAGTCTTCAAAGGAAAGGAGAGAACTAAAGGCGCCTCCCAGAAAGATAATTCTGAGATCTCGGTGTTGGGCTAATCAGGTCTGCGTGAACTGGGCCGCAAACTGTCGCGCTCGAGGTGCCTATACCTCGGGGGAAACCAAACCAAAAAAAAAACAAACCCGGTTGTAGAGAAAAAGGGTAGGGTGTCCGGGCTGGGATTATTCGAGAGATAGCAGGCCCCGTGGAGGGACCAACATAGACATTAAGACCAGAGATGTACTTGTTCAAAAAAAAAGATAAAAGTTCTCTTGTTAAGTGAAGGGGTGATTCGAGTAACCGGCATGAGAGCGATGAAAAAATACTCAATCTAAGACCCCGGCGATTTTTTTGAGGGGACACCAGCAGACTTGGCCTTCCCGGAGTAGGGTAACAGCTGACTCGGATGAGTGAAATGCCGCGATCAGGAAGGATTAAAATCCATAGAGCGACCCTTTTCAGGGTCGCCCTTGGGGGATCCGCTTCACCGGATCCAGTGGGTTTCTCGACCCGGTTTTTCCCCGGGCCCCGATGATAAGGAAGAGGTGCTTGTCCTAACAGGGCACTTAAAAGAGGATAGTGTGGGTTTCAGGAGGAGTCTTTGCTTCATTATAAGGCATCGGGGGGAATGGGTGGAAGCATAAAAAAGGAAGGGGCCGTCTATCATTCGGATCCGTGTTAAGAAGTCTACGAAACTCCTAGGAGGACCACAATATCAGGGCATGCGAAAAGCAGGACGGTAAGACTTTACGGTGCCGGCCCCTGTTCCCACCTGGGGTGGAGTTGGGAACCCCTTGGTAACGCCTAAAACGATATGGGCTGGCACGCGGGCCGTTCCCCCAGGGGGGCAACGCATACTTGCCGGGGAGGAGCCAGGCCAGAAAAAGAGAAAACAGAAAAACTTAGGAGTAAAATAGAAATAAGGGCCGGGAGCTCAGAAAGCTCTATCACCAACAACTGTGAGGGCACCGCAGCCAGCCGCATATCTGGAGTTCCGGGGGGAAAAAGACAAACCAGTGTCCTTTCATCACTGGGGTACAGGGGACTCGTCAGGTAGGGTTCGCACACATAGATTGTGTGAGCTGGGAGTTAGTCACGGCAAGTTCAAGAGCTTAGAAAGAATAGATATTCCAACTGGGAGACAGAGCTAAGCGTCCCTGTTCGTAAGAGACTTGGACACCACTCGAAAGGGCTGTTTCCCTGGCAGGCCGAAGGGCAACAGTCATAGCCTTTAAGAAA